>ERZ746981.33-NODE-33-length-148515-cov-13.465339_pt1 | contig 148515 bp, 87 predicted proteins | sample MGYA00374948_ERZ746981 | MGnify/ENA primary metagenome ERZ746981 (study PRJEB28757, sample SAMN06711160) | food metagenome | host: microorganism | place: China:Harbin | collected 2017-01-30 | study: EMG produced TPA metagenomics assembly of the Analysis of... | reverse complement strand
GCCGAAACAGGTCAGGCTCCCTTTTTAGAGCCAAATACGAGTTATTCGGATTCCTCCGCGAATTCTATAACTCAACAACCAATAATTTAATTAATTAACCTGAAATTCTTCCTAATATTTTTTAGTCGCGTCGAACATACCAATCCGGCTTCTGCCTTGGCCGGAAATATATATACTGAGGAGAAACAAACGAACAAATCCAAAAAAAAAAAGATTGATTCAATCTGATCTCGAAGGAGAGATCGAGGATATATCAAATTTCAAATCGAAGCCAAAACTTTTATGAATCAAATCTGAAACAGTCAAACATAAAGACAATTATTTGGAATACAATTCTAAGAAGTCAACTTTTTCGACAAATTGACCGGAATAAGATATATAAGAAGGGGTAATCCCTAAAAAAGTACACAGAACAAACATCATCTCTGTTCCCTCGTATATATTCCTTTAACATCTACCGCACGGATAATCAATATATTCTTTGAACATTCACGAGGTACGAGAAAATCATATCAACAGATTTATGAAAAGAGGGTGATCATGGCGTATAACCTGGCCAATTGTGTATGGATAGCGTTATCAATTCCTTCTTTTATTGCCTCACTGATAGCCGATAAGCTTTGTGAAATTTCAAACCGCATAGAAAGAGCAGATATGAGAAATGGTGAAGAAAAACAAGGGGAAAATAAAAGAATTGCGAACGACTCATATAAAGGCGTTAATATTCCGAAATATCTTTGCGGCAAATCAGAGGATTCAATCGATCTTCAAATCAGCTCGTTGACATATGTGTTTCGCTTGTATCAGATCAATGCACTCGGTCCATTTCTCAAACCTGATGAACATCATCGTGGATTTTACACATTCAGCTATGCCACAGATCAATATAGTGACTGGAACACATCCCTTAGCAAAGACATATTTATCTGTAATAACCGGTTGAACCGAATATATAATGTCTCCGAATTCTTAGAAGCATTGCTGGCTGATCCCTATAGAGTCTTGATAGATTATCCCAAAAACAAATTTAGGGCAATGCTAATACTAAGCGGGCCCCCGACTGAATTAAAAGAACTTCCGAAGCTCAACAAAAACGATCATTTTGAGTTTATAATTCTTCGACCGGAGGATCCAGACGAGCGATATGTTGAGGTTCTGACCATACTCGCAAGCTTATACAGAGAACATCGAGTAAGCATACAGCTTAAAAGGAAACTTGCCTTGAAAGTTCTGTCCTCACAGCGAGAGAAACATCCGCTTCATGTTAAATTTACCAAAAATGACCGTGCAAGCATAATTAGAACATACCTTCAGAAATTGGCGTTTCATGTCCAGGTGGAACGAATATACAGAGCTACCTTGAAGACCAAGCAGAAACATCTGAGGAATGCTTTGCTGAAATTTTCACCTCCCGAGTTGAAAAAACTCGATAATGCTAGAAAATGGACATGCTCGAAGAAGTCTGCAAACATGAACACAACACCTAAGAAAAAACAACTACAGTTATCTGCATTGTGTGAGAGCTCACCAAAGTTGGATGAAAACATCAAGACTAGTCAAATAGACTCAAAACCTCGAAGACAGTCGGGCTCAATTGAACCTTTAGAAAGCATATGGGCATCAGATACCAATTCAGACACTCACTTTAAACCATCTGACTCGGAATCAGCTGCATCCAGTAGCAGTGGCTCTACGAGACCTTTTACTTCCGAAGAGAAGAAACTTTTCTACGATCAGAGTAAAATGGCTGTCAGAATACGCATTGAGAGGGAGAGACTCTGCCTCACATAATTCTGACTGTTTTCAACTCTACCTACACTTTAATTCCCTTTCTATCGCTTAATACTCCTTCGAAGCCGCTACTAATAATAAACTGTACTTTATATCTCTGGAATTGGCCGTAATATACATAATTTTAGAACTGCAATGCATCACAATACTGTTGGCAAAGGTCACTGAGGTAGTCTAGTTTCGTCTCATTCAAAACGTTGAAACAGAGGTTTCCTTCGGGAAAGTGATACATTTCTATCAATTCCTTAATCTTTCCTATACTCTTGGTAAATCTCATGATTAGCCGGTTCTTCTTTTCTAAGTCGGTGAGTTTGTGATGCAAATCTTCGATCCTCTCCTTTTCATCTTCCTTTTCATCTATATGCTCTATCTCAATCAAGAATCCCTTAAATATTCCATGCAGAAAACAATTACTAGTTCTTAATCTAAATTTGTCAGTTTCATCATCATCATTTCCACTTTGCTTTAAAGGAACATTAATGATATATCCAAATCCACCCTCACCTTTGATTGTCTGTTTTAATGCCCATAAACTCTGTAATCTAGAGGACACCAATGCCTCAAAAGTCTCAGCGGAATACGCAGAAAGATTACTGCAACATCCCATCTTGATATGCTGTAAAAGCAGTTTATTTCTTTGAGCTTCTTCAATTGTGTCTTCTTGCTTCTTTCTCAATGCACCTTGTACAAAATCGTCATCCTCAGTTTGTGCTTTAACGATATGTTCCGTACTGTCATTTTGCCTTTCCATATCTATTAAATCTTTCTCCAATCTATTTGTAACATTGTCAGAGTTGGGTATTGCTGTTACAATTGATTTATTATTGTTTATAATACTGATACTATGTATCTTATCTTTCAAATAAGAAAGTTTCAAGTTATACAGATATCGGTTAGGAACTTGTGTAGTACTTATTTGTTCTGGTTTTGAATACTTATTATTAAGATAAATTTGCAGTTCAAAGCTCCAATGTCCTAACAATTGAGGAAGTTCGTTGGAAATTTGATCCTGAAAAGTGGTTATAGTTGAAGGTGAAGCATGTTGAACAAATAAAACACTATATTTATGAAATGTTAGTAATACGAAAACTAGAGTAGTACGGAAGTACCTTACTTACGCAGTAACCATATTGCTTTCTTAGCTCATCTATTAGCTAGTAGAACAGTTTTATGAACAAACTCACGAAAAACAAACTATACCCAGGCAATATCATGGTGAAAACAACATCAACTTGCTCGATCGTGTAATTTTGTGCCGTTCCTCGCATAAGAAAATTGTCGCCAAATATTTTTCATTTCTTCCTTTCTTTAAGCTGAGAAATTATATCTATCCAGCGAAGCACACCTTTCATCAATACTAAAGCAAAAGGGTACTGGGAGGTCCAATATATAAGAATATTTATATTGAACAGACAATCATGTCTTCTATTCTTGAAGAAGAGCGAGAGATTCTTCAGGATCTGGAACTTATAGAGAATGCAATAACTAAAAGAATAAGATTGAATCCAGATATTTATAGTCCATCACGAAGATCATTGGATATCGGCGTTTTGGGACGGAAAAAGACGGCAGCAAAAGGTGCCACTATGATTCAAAAGCATGAAATTAAGTCTTTCATCAATCGTTACAAGTCGCAACTAGAAAAGCTAGCAATACTTACCTCAAAGGAGAACGAACAAGAATTGAAACACGAGCTTAGAAGTTCCAAACAAGGAAATTTGAACGATCTTGACAAGTTCACTAACAATTTACAGGAAATTTTGGATACACCAGAAGATATTGCCAAGAACAGAAACAGTGATGAACTTCGTTTATATGACATGTATTCTTCAAATACAAACTATGCTGAATTACTTTTGGCAAGAAACTCGAAAGCTAAGAAAGAGGGCTCACTTAAGTCGAATGACACCAGCATATTGAATCATAAACATAATATTATGAGTGCATACAGTGGCAAATTGAAACTTTCAGATATCTTTTCGAAGCAGGAAAATTTTGGTCAGATGCTAGACTTGGAAAGGTTTTATAAGATGTGGCTTGTGTTGCCCCGAGAATCAAGTTTATCTAATGATAAGATACCATCTTATTTGGCATATCTTGATCAAATTGACACATTTGATGATAGTAATTTACGAAAAGATACAGCAGATGGACAATATTTCTATTATACTACAGTATTATGCAGGTATCTAAAGTCATTTCTGATTAAAATAAATCCACTGGGCTTTCCAGAAAAGTCCTTTGATCAAATAGAAAGACAGTTTGAGACTGAAGATTTTGCTGAAAATAGGAATGATAAAATATATTGCAAGGCCTGTGAAAAACTGTTCTCAAAACAGACTGTTTTCAACTCTCATCTTAAAGGTAAAAAGCACAAAAAGGCCTTGACTAAAGCTCATAAAGGAGAAATTTTGAAGAACGAGTATATAATTAAAGAGCTTCTTTCGACTTCTCTTTCCTCTGAGTTTTCAAGGACAAAATCTGAAGTTGAACGTGTTGGTTTATTGACTGTTCGTGAAAGACAATTTGAACAGTCTAGTAAAAGAGACATGAACAAAGAGCAAAACGATTACTTTTACACTGACTCCGATGAGGAAGAGGAAATATTGAAGGCCCATGAGGGAAGTAAAAATGAAACATTTGAAGACGAAGATGACTACTCATCATCGTCTAATATCGCAATAGGACCAGATGGTCACAAAATACCATTATGGCTTTGGAAAGCGCAGGGTCTGAATAACAAATATCGCTGTGAAATATGTGGAGACCTTGAATATCATGGCAGGAACAGATTTCATCAGCATTTTCAAGAACCAAAACATATTAGAGGTTTACGGATGCTAGGTGTTACAAAGAACTTTAGTGAATTCAAGGACCTAAGTACTATAAAAGGTGTTATGACTTTATTAGATAAGGTGGAAAAGAAGGAGCGTCAAACTGTTCGTTTTAAGGAATCATCTGATGAAGTGGAAGATAGTGAAGGTAACATATTGAGTAGGAAGGCATACGAGCAGTTAAAAAAACAGGGACTACTTTGATATTTTTGGCGAGAGAAAAATCTTGCTTCTATATAGACTATACGATTTAACGGATCACTTAGAGGAGGGTTATTTCAGTCGTAGTGTTCATTACGAAGAGTAGCTGTTTTTGGTATCATACTTTTTTAGTAGTTTCACGCATGAACCTTCGAGGGATTCGTTACCACTCTTAGACGCTTCTTGGTACATATCTCTAAGAACTTCAATACATTCATTGAAAATTGGTGGACGGAACATAATAAGATATAATAGTGATTGAAATCCCAACTTTACTCTTGCAGGATCCAAGCAAATGGATTTTATCTTGGAAATCATGTCCTTATTCAAGTATGGTAGCTCACTCAATAATCTTATGAAAATCTTCCTGTCAGAAACGTCTAGAAAAGGTACCAGATTATCTAGGATCTTACCCGTATAGTTAAGATAAACGGCAAGATTGGCCTCCTTTTTATCCTCAACTTTAACCTTTGAACCTGAATCATCAACTTTTACCATCGCACTGTAGTACTCTTCATTAAGCCACTCAATAACTCCGGAGAGTCTTCCTTTAATATCACCTTCAAAGTAGGCAAGTAAATTATCCCTGATGTAGTTCGAAACATCTCCGTTCAAGTTTGTTCCTCTAGTTGCAAGACGACATAAAATCTTTAACCAGGAATCATTCTTCCACTTTGAGATTGCCAACTTGTTCAAGTTATCATTGGTCATATGTTCACCTCCTTCCTTTACAGTTTTGTCCGCTAGTCCTATAAAGTTATCAATAATCACTTTAATATGTTCCTTGGTTCGCTTCTCATTAAGTGCTTTTGGTAAAGGTACAGTATACACCTCATCGTCTGAAAAGCTCTCAGAATTCTCATCTTCCTCCTGTTTCACGGAAGCTGTTGCTGGTGTATCAGCTTTTGATGAAGCAGAAGATGTGGTAGGATCAGTCACAACTGGTTGTGTATCCGCTGCTGCATAGTCATTTCTGGTGACTATTTCAATATATCGATCAGCTACTATATTTAAGGCTTTCACAAATTTCGGAACTTCTACACTGCGAAGAGCAGTAATAACCATTTGCGATAGGAGATCAGCAGAAATTGCTGACATGTCAAAGTTTTCCAAGGGATCACCCGGCTTTATCAAAGAATATATAGCCTTGTATTCGTCATCTCTTGCGACTTTAGCCTCATTGTAAAAGTCTACTGTTTTTTCCTTCACCGCCTTCTTCTCTAGCTTTCTTTTCTTCCTCAAATGTTGTAACACCTCCTCATCTTCCTCTGTCATATCATTCATGATTCCTCTTTTTCTTTGTGTATTGGCTTTATCGACCAAAAAGTGAAGTTTATTTTCAAATCTGGTTTTAAGTTTTGCATCCCTGTTTATAAACCCTTTATCTAGAAGCATCGATATAAGAATCTTGTCAATCCGATCATTGAATCTTCGGTTGAGTTTTAATTTTAGTTTGTCTGAACAAAATTTCGGCGATCTCCTTAAATCGGCTTCATATCCCAAGGCATAATTCAAAAACTTTGCAGAAATCACATTATGCCTCAACCTGAAGAGAGCCATCAAGACAGATACTATAGTTGAGAAAACTGGTGTTGGAAGTAAAATGTCATCACTAAGAACAGCAAATAGCTTTCCAAGCATTAAATGACCTTCAGCACCAATTTTCGAGTTGTATAGAAATGGATGATCCTTGTTTACCAGTGCAATAGAAATATCAATGGCATTACCATCGGAATTCTTTCCTTTGGGAGATGGTGGTGGTATGTGCGTTTTGATGATGACACCAATAAAACGCGTGATAGCGTTTTTACAGCCAATTGATCTTGACCAATCAAGATCGCGGTTGTATGGTAATAATGGATAAGCACTAGGCCATTTTGATACTATGAAATCTCTTAACCTGCAAAGTTTCAACCATTTCTCTTTGTCCGGATTATCAATCATATGATAAAATATTAGGTCATACGAGGACCCCAAAATCCGTATACACCTCTCAACTATCAAATAGTTATGCTTCCTGTTCTTTCTCTCTTCTGGACTTGGAGGTAAAATCAATCGACAAAGTACATCTATCAATTTCGGAGAACATTTACATCTGAGATCGAAAGATTTGATCTTCTTAAGGCAGTAAACCTTGTAAATGAACTCAATGCATGGGAGCTGTAATGTTGTATCTTCGACTGGTTGGGCCAAACTGATTGCTGTAATTGTTTGCAAGACTTGCTCAAAGTATTCATTATTGTCAAAAGCCAATTTAGCAGCTTCCGCAATCTGTTGCGTTTGTGCCTCAATCTCCTGTTCTGTTGAAGACATCGTTTTGGAAAAATATCGGCAAATGCAAAATTGTTTAAGTCCTCACAAAGGGTCCAATTCAAGTTGATATGAAACGAGTCAGGGTAAGATGTTCAACGAGTAAGTATTGACCCGAAGAAGCAACCTTTTTTTTAAAAAAAAATAAGAAGAAACAGTTGGACGCAATGTTCAGCTTTTGTGGTTTCTTATACTTGATATGATCTTGCACGATTTCGCAGAAGGTTTCAAAGTTCAAGTTACAAGTGTAAGAAAAAAGAGGATGAAGAATAAACAACGTTTAATTTACTGGTGATTTTTTAAAAACAGCCGATCTCGTGTAAAAATATGGAACAAATGCTCTTGAAAGTTAATTGAATGGTTTTCACGAATGATCTATCGGACACGACTATAAGACTTGTATCTTTAAGCACGATTAGGCTCAAAGTATATGAAAAAAGGAAGAAAAAGCTAAATGTTGGAAAAGAGGGAATGTGACCTGAAGATGCTCGGAAAAAATTTTGTCCATGTTGTAAACGCCAGCGAAAGTAAGTGTTCGCGAATAAACTTCTTTTTTGCGAGTTTTACCTTCCACACTATGGGCTAATTTTATTTTTACTTTTATTTTTACTTCATTTTATTATTTCCTCGTTTTCAGCAGTTTTCGGCTCTGATATTTCTCATTACAGAATAAAGGACTACTTAATTTGATTGCGGTGGGAAGTCACTGCCACCGTTATCTAATGTCCTTCCCCTTAAATGTGGTGGCAACTCCTCACTAGAACCCCTAATATTTTCAGGATTCCAATCATCCTGATTGCTTCTCGATCTTTCCGGAACATAGACATCACGTTCAGGTCTGCCAGAATAGTCTTTCCTGTAATTATCCCTGTAATTGTCTCTGTAATGGTCCCTATAACCTTCCCTTTGATAATGAGGAGGAGCATCTCTCTCTCTCGCATATTCTGCACCACCTTCTGGAATATATGTATCAGTCCGATGATAATTGTTTGGAGTGTACGAATCATCACCCCTGTAAGTATCATTATCTGCTCTGTATCTATCTGATCTATAATCATTTCTTCTTTCGTTACGATAATCTTCCCTACCTTCTGGTCGATATGTATCTCTCTCTCTTTCATACCGAGGCCTTGATCCTTCCTCTTCATCTCTAAAGCTATCAACCCTATCACGGCCGCCGGACCACCTCTCTCTACGTTCATTATACCGAGATCTTCCCCCTCGGGAATATCCGTTAAAATGTCTAGGTCTGAATCTTCTTCTTCCAAACATTCGCTGTTTTTGACCACCATCGGCACCTCTTCCAAATTGTCTACCTTCTTCAAACCCTGGATCAAGATCAATATTCATTGGCTTTCCATTGATTTTTGTTTTATTCATGAATTTGACTGCATTCAGAGCGCTTCGAGGCTTGTCAAATATAATGAAACAGAAACCTGCAGGTGTTAGTTTTTTTTTATCTAAACCCATAATAATTTGCTTTATGGATCCACAGTCATTAAACAATTCAAATAGTTGCTCCTCTGTAGTTGTGAATGTAAGCCCTCCTATATAAATAGTTGCCGAACTCATTGACTTCTTCAAATTGTCGTAACCATTTTCGTCATCTCTTCTTGCTTTCGCTAAAAGATAGGATGATGGTCTATCCAATCGAAAAGTCGAGCTGGAGAAGTTCGGAGCATCGAATTCTTTGAGATCAGGCATTGAAATAATAGATAGATATAGGTTTGTTCTAATCTGTTAGGGCGCAGTGTAAGCCTATCAGACAAAGTTCATTATCCTGGAAACTGTCAACCTCATCAGAAAAAGTTCAGAGTAAGATGGAAGGAAATTGCACCCAGAGCTTTTCAAGATTTTATGTTTTGGTTTAGGGATGTACATGCTTTCCACGGATACTCTCAATTCTAACGCTTCTAAGAGCTCACATAAAACACATCGCAAATAAGACCTACTACGTCAGTTATAATTTCTCACCTAATTGTTGTCATTTTGAATTATAACGATTTAATATGGAAATGTAAAATGCGAAGGACTTCCATAAGAAATAAACCCTTTTCTCGTTTGAAAAAAAAAAATCCGGAGATTGCAATTTCAGGTCACACTACCAATTTGTGCTACTGTTAGAATAAAGAAACCTTCACAATTGTTTAGTGTCCAACAAATAGAGGTAGCTTGGCAATGCTTAAAAAAAAAATACGGATGGGCTACCAATGTAAGATTTGATTTACAATGTAACTCTACTGGAGAAAAGGCACAAGCTTTATTTATTTTGGTCCATATGGCTTTACGCAAACGAAACACCACCTTAAAGCCATCCCAAGGCTACATCTAATAACATTATTTATCGCTTTTTTAAATATTTCGAAAAGTTAGAATTGACTAACAATGTAGTGTTAAGACACGGGAATAGGTTGGTCGGAAGACTGAAGTGCTGACAATTAATTTGCTGTGTTCAAAAACACACAAGTCGAAATTCCGATATGCGCAAAAGATAAGCTTTTACCCCACAAGCCACCATTAATGTCGGCATTACTTTGGTTTTTTCCGAAATTGGAGGTGGGTGAACGCGGGCTGAATTTCATTTTCATTACTAACACTAGACATTCTTTGGCTGTAACGCAATTGTCCACATTTTGTGTTCCTAATTTTTTTTTTTTTTTTTTTTTCTCTAGCACTGACGCCATCCCAATTTCCAATAAAAAACGAGAAAGAAAATTATTGGGTTACACCCGCACTTCATATATCAAGTCCATATATATATATACGTGGATATTTTTTTTCTCACCTACGCCCGCCCCTTCAATGTACATTATCGTCTTGCCAGTGGACTTACATTTAGATATCAAAAAACAACAAAAAAACTTATACAAAAACAAATAAATACCAATAGACATATATTCTAAGATTGCTAAAGCTCTTAAGTAAAAAAGACAGAGAAATTTGGTCGAATTAAACACACTTTTTTCCTAAAAAATTTTCTTCACTCTAATTGCACTCACATCGAGTGATACTTGTTCAAACTACTTTCGACTTCCAAAACTCAGTCAAGAAAGCTTAAGGCTCAAGCATTAGTTTTTTTCATATCCTTGCCAACCACTCCTTGAAAGAATGGGAAATACCCCGAGTAGAGATGAATCCTCTGGCTCCTCTTCTGCCGTAGCATCATCTACTGGCAATGACGATCCCGACCCGTCGCCGTCTGCGCGACGGAATTTACGATATATCAAAACACACAGCTGTGTCAACGAGCACAGCACTAACGAAATTACTGAAAATGGGGACAATTATTTACAAAGGGGTAACCAGGCCTCTCTGATGGGTAACAATGCCAACTCCTGCTTGTCCAAACGCAAAAGTCCCGACGAACAGGTGTTGAATGCAATTGAAAATCACAATTTAACCTCTGAAAGCGACAAGAGACCCTCGAACAACTTGTATGACAACACAGACCAAGGGGAAAGCAACGGAAGTCACATCAATACGGCTACGAAGCCTATTCTGTCATTGAATGCAGTCTCCAGTGGACCGTTTGCCGATGGCATTGATGAAGGGAACTCACCGTCCTCAGTTTCATCATCCGGATCATCTATCTCATACACATCATCGTTTTCATCATCCATGGATTCAAACACATCTTCATCTTCTCCTGTAACTATGACGTGCACTCAGCCGGTGCCCTTGAAAATTCAACAGCAGCCTGCTGTTCATATTGGCCATACCGAACAATCCTACAACCATGGTGATAATGGCGGCATTTCGTTTGAAAATACTCCAAGACTTTCTTCTAAAGAAGTGTATGTTGATTCATGCCTAAAGCAGGGTCAGTTGCCGGAGTACTTGGGCTTGAGGAATTCTCCAGTTCATGGTAAGAAGAAGAAGCACTCATTCAACGACTCAAATTCACAGAGTTCTGCACATGCTAGGCATCAACATGGTAACGCGAAAGTGGTGGACATTGATGCAATCATTAAGCGTCTTGTAGAAACTGGACTCTCAAAAAAAACACCAAAGAAATTCCCACTGTCGTCCTCAGACATAAAATTTGTCTGCTCGAAGGCCCGCGAGATTTTCATGAGTCAGCCTATGCTTCTTGAGCTAGCTGCACCAGTAAAAATTGCGGGTGACATTCATGGACAGTTCCACGATCTCTTGCGAATCTTTAAGATGTGCGGATTCCCACCTCACGCCAATTACTTGTTTATGGGTGATTACGTGGATCGGGGAAAACAGTCGTTGGAGACAATCATGCTGCTTCTTTGCTTGAAGATCAAGTTTCCTGAGAACTTCTTTCTTTTAAGGGGAAACCACGAGAGTGCCGGAATTACAAGGATGTACGGCTTTTACGATGAGTGTAAGAGACGTTCGAGTATCAAGACGTGGAAAAACATGGTGGACGTTTTCAACACAATGCCAGTTGCTGCTACGATTGCGGGAAGAATTTTCTGTGTTCATGGTGGACTCTCTCCAAGTCTTACTGATTTGAACAAAATCAAAATGATTCAAAGGCCTACTGACATTCCAGATGAAGGTTTGCTGACGGATCTATTATGGTCTGATCCTCAAATTTCTGGATCTACCGAGGGATATATTCTGGCAGGAAACCAACGTGTTTCTTCCAGTAGTACGAGCTCATTGTCAAGCTTTTTTTCCTCACACTCTGCACCATCGCCTCCTCGTATACAATCTTTACTGGCAAGTCATCACGGTGATTGGTCAGAAAACGATAGAGGTGTTTCATACTGCTTTAGCAAGAAGGTGGTAAACAGGTTCTGCGAAAGATTCAATCTGGATCTGATAGTAAGAGGACACATGGTGGTTGAGCAGGGCTATGAATTTTACGCCAAAAGAAAACTAGTAACCGTATTCTCTGCTCCAAATTACTGTGGCGAGTTTGACAATTGGGGTGCAGTGATGAATGTGAACAAGAAATTGATGTGCTCTTTCGAGCTTTTGAAGCCTTCATTGGTTAAACAACGATAAGTCAGTTGAATTGCATGTTACCTTGAAATTTTACGGAACAGCATATTACAGATTTTTATTATTATGCTTTATTTTATTTTATTTTATTTTTTTTCATATTCCTTTGCATGACAGCTAGGCTAATGGCTTCACGAGGCTTTGGAATTTATAAGCGAACGAAAGTAAGAACAATAATAAAAAGAACAAAACGACAATGTGAAGCACGCTGCTTCTGCGATCTTTCCTACGTGCACTTTTTATTTAAGTTTTGCGATTTCACAATTCAGGCATGCCTTACTTTCTCTCGGCTTCTTTTAAGCTTCTTTTATTATCCGTTTTTATTTTGTTTTAATTTTGACTGCTGGTCTGAACTGATAACCAATTCGTGTTGTCATTTGACCTTCACAGTCAGAAATTGTTCCTTTTTATTATACATATATACTTTTTTTTCATAAAGTTACATTTTATCAAATATAAGCGTGATTTGATTACTTACTCAGTGTTAGCTGTAGATATTATTTATTATGGTTCTACCACTTGGAAATGTGATTATGGCGCTTAACCATACATCTGCAAGCACTTTTTGTTAACGTGGCAGTCAATGGTCGTAATCCATCCTGGACTGTGTCCGATAGCAGAATCTTATGAAAACCGCCGATTGTCAACAAGTTGTCATAATCAACAGCAGCAGACTCTGGCTGAGGAACCGAACAATCGTTACAACAATCTTCTTGATCATTCCTCACACAACCATCGTGCTCTTCCGGCTTATTATCCTTCAGAGAAGCATCCCGCTTCTCAGGTTCATCTTTATCCTTCAGTTCTTCACTTGGAACATGTACCGTTTTGACATTCTGAACTTCTTGGCCTTCAGCAACCCTAGGTAACGAATCACCATTGTCTTTATTCTCTTTGCCATCCTCCTCCTTCTCCTCTTCTATTATTAACTTCTTACTTTCCTGCAGCTTTCCGTCCTCGGCTTTGGTGCCCTCCTTCAATTTTGGATTTAAGGTGACCTTCACCCCCGAATCCAGCAATTCTTCTCTAATACGCCGGGGTATCATGGAACTAACTCGCTGAATGTTTCTTGCCTCAGCAGCAATATCTATCATGGATTTCAGCTTCGGCACTTCAACGGAAGATTGCGATGCTGACCTGGAAGATGTTCCGGTAAGAGTTCCCTTTCTAGAGCTCATCACGTAGTTCGATGTTGACGAGGAAGATGAGGATATCGACCGTTGGGAGTATCTAGGAATCTGTATATCACTTCCAAGCGGATATTTGAATGCAACGTCTTTGGATTCGGATAAGTGACAAAAGTTACAAGCGTGTTCCTTTTCATCGACGCACATTTCAGCCTGCTGGAATGCCCTATCCGAGAAAAGATCATATAGTCGATATCTGACTTTAGGATCAGGATCAACAAGTCTCCAGGCAAGACGTGCTATTCCCATATCCATGAACTTTCTGGCAAACCGGTACTCTATACCTGGACCTTTCAAGTTAGTCTTCTTGAAATCGGGATTAATCCGTGTGCTGTACTCCTTTAAAACTTGCTCATAATCTCTGAACGCACTACACGAATCGGATGCCTTGTCAAACGGTACATCACCGTAAAATAGAACAAACAATATGACACCCAAAGCCCAGTGATCCATTTGAAACATGTCATACGTCGATCTTTTCTCACGAGGCACATTTTTCAGCGCCTCCACCTCTGGCGGCTGGTATGGAGAAGAACCCACGATCTGTTTGCTCATTTTTAAAGGAGATGAGAAGTCACCAGGAATTTCGTGACCATACTCGGCAACACCGAAGTCGGTAATCTTAACAATGCCATCCGACGTAAGCAATATGTTTTCGGGCTTCAAATCCCTGTGTGCTATATCGAAATCATGCATATACTTCACACCGTACACAACCTGCTTGAATAGACACATCTTCTCACCATTGGAGACATGCGAAAATCCTGGTTTCGAGATAACGTCAAACAAATCGGCCCGGCAAAGCTCCATGAGAAGACCCCAACCCCGTGCCAAATTGCGTTGATGCGATATCTTTACCAAGGAGTAGCACGTGACCACATGGAAACCCGCATTGAGGTTGTGGTGAATGATGTACTCTTTGGAAGCCCGCTCATAGAACTCGTCCGGCTTTTCACCTTTGAAAAGAACAAACTTCTTGACCGCATAAATATCCTTGGGATGGCCTATTCGGTGGACTTTCTTGACCAAAGCGGATGCACCGGTTCCAAGATTGGATGTCTTGTTCACAAACACAAACTCATCGAGAAGATTTTCGTGCTCTATGGCGAGTTCTGCCGGAAGATGCTTGTTTGGAGAATCCACCGGATACGGAAGTATATTTGCTTCGTCGTCAAAACTTTCAAATGTCATGTGTGTATTGTTTCTCACCGAAGAGGCCGTGCTCACCCTCGATGGACCGTCCATATTTCCCAGCCCATACGGATTATACTTCATCTTATGTGTCTTAGGCTGATAGTCATTTATGGAAGGAAGACCGACTCGTGTTATAGATGATGCCATATTAGACGTGTTTATGGTTGCAACACGGTCTCTTTTGAACGGTGCTCCCTGACCAACCAACGCACTATGACCCAGAGACGTTGCTGAACGCTCCCCGTATCGGGTTGGCATCGGAAGTGCTGAAGTTGAATTTCGAGGACGTGCAGTAGGGATGGCGGATGGTTTCGGAGTTTCAGGCGATTGACCAGATATTCCTGCCTTAACACGAGGAACGGAAAACGTCGATGTTCGCAACCTGGGCGTACGTTTGCTAGAAACAGCTTTTTCTTCCTCCTCAATATGCGAATGATGCCTGGCTTTTTCTCTCAGTCTCCTGAAAATATTCATCCTTCTATGTGTATCCCCCTCGCTCGGAAGGAGCGAGTCATTCTTCTTAGTCCTTAGAAGTGATACCATTGTGAAATTATACTGGTGTATTGGGTGGACCAGTTACCAGAATGTATGCAAAAAGATTGAAGACGAGTGAACGACTTCTTTCTTCCAACTCGAACTAAATGGTGGAAGGTGGGAAGAAATGCGCAAGTAAAACAAAAAGGCAGATGCTTATATATAGAATGCAGACCAAGCTCACTAACAGTAGTACCTCCTTGTATGTTGAAATCCTCACACAGATAAAATATGTAGTGAGTAGTTTGGAAATTTATTGAACTGCAGAACAGTGCCAAATTTTATCGATGGTCTCAAAAGATCCGCGCGAATGTGCCAAGCCAAACGAAGTAAGGCAGAATGAACCGGATGGAACCGAGAAAGAAGAAAATAAGGAGAAAAAGCGAAAAAAAAAAGTAATAGAAAAAATGAGAGAAGAGAAAAAGGAGGATAAGAAAAAGGGTGGGTGCAGAATAAAGCTGACTTTGGTTGCCCTAGGAACAAATTGATATATATGTCAAAAATGTTCAGCACGGAGCAAATAAGATTGGACCTCGCGTTGACACTCTGAATCAGAATATAACCTCCGAGATACTGTATAATGAGTAAATAAACGGATGATTGCTGGATGTTTTCTAAATATTTATTGTCGAAATGCTGTTTTATGAGGCAGCCAAAAAAAGTACCTTGCTCGAAGGCTGGGATAAATTTGCAGCATAAATCGAAAGCGTAGCTGAAAAAAGCAGTAATGTTCTCTTCCTACTCAACCGTGCGTTCTGACATGAAATATTTTTTAATTCTGCTTTTTCCCTTTATATGTTTAGATGAAGATATAAATATGAGACTACAACTGGTACACGGGAACAATTCGCGTCATAAAGATATAGCTGTCTAAAATATACAGACTTTAAAGGGGTGGACTTGGTTCAGAGGAAAAGATGATTAAACGAAGACGTCATCGTAATGGATAGAATTTTAAGGAGAGGGAGGGGAAAAAGTTCGCACGTATTGAAATGAAACAATTAGCGAACCAAACACATGGGGCTGGAGATAATAAAAATAGAACCGAACGAATTCGTGCCAATAAAATAAAAAAAACTTAAAATTAATTAGGGACCAGAGACTAAATAATAAAGTACGAAAAAAAATAAAGTAACGAACGGATCACAGCCACATCGGGCTGTAATACAATTGATCTAAAACCATATCAGATCTAAGATTCAAAATCAACGGACTCTCGGAAGCATACTTGCCTTGCCAATTATAAGATATGAAACTTTCTAACTGCATAATTTATTTTCTTTGGGTACATGGCGTGGCTTATATTCTGCATTTTAACATAGCTGGAACAAGATCTGAGATTATGCGATTGCATCATCTAAACTATTTACTTCTTTCTAAGCTATTATTATCTTTATCAATGTTCTCCCGACAGTGCTATCAGTAACCGTATTGATTTACAAGCACAAATATCATTTTTTTTTTTTTCAACAAACATCACCTTTTCAAGCTGTCAAGACGTGCTTGTAAATCATCATCTACACCACCTTCAGCTCCAAGTAGTTGGGGTTTATTTGCAACGGGCTTCTCCTCTGATTTAACGCTCTCCGATGGGATCGCAGAGTCACCCAATTTATCATTGAGGTTAACTCCCACCTCATCAAGCACTTTACCCACTACTTCATCAATCTCGTCCTCATCTTCATCTTCCAACTCATCATCCATCATATCATCCATCACATCATCCACCATCTCTTGCTTCTGATCCATGGCATCCATCGACTTCTGAAATTCTTGCGTAATTCTTCCCAATTGATTGAGATTCATGTGTCCATTCATTCCACTCAAGATTCTAGTTGCATTTCTCATCGTACTGGTCATCTGTGTAGATGAACTCATTGTCTGAAGTCTCAAAGAAATCGCTTGTAGTTGTGTCTTCATCTTATCAAACTTAGTAACCTGCTTTCTTGTCCTTATTAAATCACGAGCCTGCACTTTTACCGTTGGTATTTGCCCTGCTTTGGCTGAGCGTTTAATTTCTTGCGTTAGCCTTTTTTCTTGTTGTTGAAGCTTCATTTTTTCCCTGTCAAGCTCTCTTTGTGTTCTTTCTAATTGCCGCTGATTTTTCCTCATTTGTTGCTGAGGTGTAAGCCTCTTCCCAAACAACCATTCAAACATGTTACTTAAAATGTAATATCAAACTATATGACAAATATATATCGTGAGAAAAAAGACCTGCTTTTAAAACGATATTATCAGCACCAAACAAGGCGATTCTGTATCTTCTAAAATAATAATTTGCAATGGAGTACTTGTGTTGTCTGCTGTTACTTCCGTACGCTGTTAATTCACATCCTATGTTCACTGTCTTCCAAATTTATGTAAAGGTCTAACCATGCCGCACGTTTCCTTAGTGGGACAAAAAAAATTAACACCTGTACATTTTTTATGCTTAAAATTGGAAGAGAGCATAAAGTGAAAAAATATATGTATAAATTAGGCTTCATATGCTGCTGCTTTAACGATACTCAAAGTTGATGTGTGGCCTCAACGAAAGAGTAATTATTGCACAGAAATAAGAGCAACTTGGCTGAAAATGCTCTATGAATTGATTGCAATAGCCAGAATATCGGATCCGCTTGCCGTTCATTCCGAGGCAAAAGAGTAAGTATTGCTGCAGAGCTTAAAGTGTAATATCACATATTTACTAACTGCTGTTTGATATTTCCAGATTGGCATCTACTATAGGTAAATTGGTTATCAAAAACAATGGTGTTGTGCGTGAAATTGTGTCTTTAGGTGCAAAGCCTCTTCCGAAACTCATGAAGAAAGCTAACGAAAGGCATTTCCAGGGTTCGCACTTTCTTATGCTGTTCGATTCCTCTAGTGCTGTGCAGAGAGAAATTTTAAGATCATTAAAGAACGATCCGAGGGTGATACGGTCTAATCTTATAAGAGTTGATAACTCTAAGACCTTAAATCCTGGATCCAGCGTTAGCAGAATACTATCTTCTTTAAACGATATACACTACGATGAAATATGATGAAATATAATATTTAAGCAACAACAAATAATTGTCAGATTCATAAGTGCACATACATACATATATATATATCCTAGACGCAAATAGGGAAATTGTACATATCAATAAAGGTCTGAATGCCATATTAAATTGAACTACGTTACTCCTTGCAGGAGAACATTCGACATTAGAATTATATTCTGGTTCTATAGATTAAGATTCAAGTTCTGCGTGAAGATAAATTGCTAGCTTCGTCTAGTCAACGGAGTCATCCATACTACTTTCCTCGCTTACCATGGTATCATCATTGTTCATATTAAACACAGGAAATTGGATATCAGGCAGATTACTCCCGTCCGGTACTGCAGGTCCAGTCACATTTTTCACAGGATTACTTTTAACATTAGATGTATCAGCTTCATTTTTCGAAGTATCTTGATCAGAATTTTCTGTAGGTGATGTTGGTGAACGAGGCAACTGTTGCTCGATCTCTTTCACGGTCTCTTTTACTCTCCCAGAGCCCACCTGGATCGAAGTCAACTTTTTTGTCGATAACGTCAATTCCTTAAGTTGCTCATCCTTTTTGTATTTTAGTAATCTTTTTTGAACATCAGCACCTGTCAATCTTTTCACGCGCTTTCTACCCAATGATTGTAGTTGAAGCACACTTCCATCAAGAGGATGGCTCTGCATATTTGAATCAATGAAGATCGGCTTCTTAATCACTGGCTGGAAAAATGCCTTTAAGATGGATGGCCCTGGTAACGGACGAGGAATACTCTCCGTGTATACTTTCTGTGCATCTTCGGAATCTAATTGTCCTTTTTCGTTCCTTGTACTTTCTCCCGATGTATTGTTCGATTCACTGTTATCCTTTTCTTCAGATTTCATGGATACCGTTTGCGTTTGCATGCTCTTATTACCAGACGCAGCTTTGGAAACCACCTTTTTTAATCCAGATTCCGCAGCCTTCGCTTCATCAAATGCTGACAGAAGATCCGGGAGTTTTTCTGTGAGTGTCGTTCTATGAAGTATAGTATCTTCTAAGTTCACTGGAATGTTATCATTGTTCATCCGTCTCTTTCTTCTTCCATCGACATCGAAAGATGATAGTGTTGAGTCGGCTTCGCTCATATCAATATCTTCATCCGAATCGATAGATTCATTTCCACTGGAAAAACTGGAGACGTGTCTTGTATGTTTTCCAACATTGGATGAATTAGGTGGGGACGGAATGCCCTGTGACCTTGCAGCCTGCTTAAACTCTGATTCCACGTTATACTTTCTTTTCTGTTGTTCTCTCTTTAACTCCTCTCTAAGTTCATCCTCCTTTATTTGATGTGCTCTATCTCTTTCAGTTTGCCGTGTTTTACGCTCCTCCTCTTGCCTATCTAGAATTTTCTTTTGCCTCTGCTGTTCACGCTGTGCTTTCATAGAATTGAACATTTTCTCCACGTCGTTAACAATAGAGATACATTCCATAGCTCCTATAGTATCTCCAGAACGGACTGTTGCATTCAATTGCTGTAGTAAATTGTTCACAAACTGCTTGTAATTTCTTAAAGTATCATTGTTGATGCCACCTTTAGTTTCCGAATCGTCCTCATTACTATGAACAAGATCCTCCAGACTGATTCCGATATTGACCAATCGAGCTCGGGAATAATGAATTGAAATCTGATCTGCCAACACACTTTGGATCTTTATAACCCTTAAATTTAGCTCCGTGAGAATCGTTCCGGGATCACTGATTTTTTGAAGCGGACTTAGTCTTTTTGAAAAAGAGCTGAGTTCGTCTATTTCCACTCCAAGCCGACCTAGAATCTTATGAAAGTCTAAACAGTGTCTGGCAACTCTTTTTGCCACCTGCAAGTTAAATTTTCTTCTTTTCACATCCTGCTCATTAAGCATCACTGAATCTACAGAAATGTTAAAATCCAAAGTCTGAAACTCCCAATTGTTAATTTTCACTTCTATCTTCTCCAAATCACGAAGAATTTCAAATGCCTCGATACACCATGCCTTTAATGTCGAGTCCTTTATTTTCTCTATATATTTAACAAGCACTTGAGCTTTATCTTTTTCCTTATTGAGGTTTGGATCCTTCAAAAGTTCCAACAAAGGATCTGAATATGGTAAAACATCGCCTGACATAGTCTATATATGGATTATGCCGAAAGGTAGACACACTGTTAACTGTGTAGATATATCTAAGTCTTGCTTGTCTTCTATTCTAACTATTAAATTAGAGATAATATTAAGTAATATGTACTTCGAAAACCCACCTTGAACACAAATGATTATTTTGCAAAAATCTGGGGAAAGCCTGAAATATGCTAGCGGAAACGGCTATCGGCTTTTAGGAATATGAAAGAAACCTCAAGGGGTATGCACTGGGACAGATGTGAACTTCCTGAATTATGGATTTTCCTGTTTTGAATGATTTGTAGAGGAAAGAACAGTAAGGAATATGAAAAACGTCTATCTTTTTTTTTTTTTTTGAAGTGTGAAATACTGTTTATTGTATGTCTATACTCAATGCGATCCAATCCAATCCAACCCAATCCAATTTCCCTCTTTGATTTTATTTACTTTTTTTTTGTTGTTTCCCTTTTTGTTCGCAAGATGGAAAGAATAAATAAAAATAATCAAGCCAAAAAAAAAGAAAAAAAAAATAGAACACTCACCTATATGATATCAACTATATACTCAACCACAAACTTACCGGTTTCTACGAGGATTCGGCATGAGAACATTATTATGACATTCAAATTTTTATAGCCGAGACTTCTGACACCATCCTTCCCCCGGCAATCATCTGGCATTAAAATAAGGTGTGCTTTCAAAGAGACACACAATTTAAATTAAAAAGCATAATTTACGGCAAAATGGGCAGCCCCAGCATTAATTTTTTGTGATTAAACGTTATGGTTTATGATCATAAGATCGCATGATCACATAAATTTAGAAAGCGGCCGAAAACGACCAATGATCAAGATAATAATAAATAGAGGAGTAGCGTGATTTTCAGCAAGGAGATATTTAGAAGAAAAAAGCTCGAGATCAAAATAATAAGAAGAACATCCGTACATATAGAAGAAGCGCAGAACAAAAAAAATAATATTCGGCTCCGCGAATGACGCGAAGAATAAAAGCCTGGTTATAGAAGTGTTAATAAGGATTGTGCTCTTAGTTGAAAGCAGAAAAGCATTAACTGTGCATTGAACAAATGTTATACTTTATTTGATTTTCTGGCTTTTGGATTAAGATGAGTGATAAGGAAACCAAAGAAAGCACGGAAGCTGGCTCAAAAGAAACGCATCCTGTGGAGAATGTGGCCACATCTACCAAAAGAAAGTTAGAGGAAGGAGAAAAGACTGAGAAGAAGGAAACTTCAGAGAAGTCAGTGAATAATAGCACGGAGCCAGTGAAGAAGAAATACAAGAAGAAGAGGAGACACCACAGAAGTAAATATAGAGACATGCCATCTGATAATGAAAACGAGGAGGATGAGCAAGAGGAAGATGATGAAAAACCAGAAGATGATGTGACGGACGATAAATTGATCATTGATGACGATGTGAAAGATGATCTTGCTGAAATTGATACTTCGAACATAATCACCGGTAGAAGAACGAGGGGTAAGGTTGTTGACTATAGTAAAGTGAGTGCAGCGATCAGTAAAGATACGGCTCTTGAAGATGAAGATGAGGATGAGGATGAAGATTTCGTGCTGAATGAAAAATAGTAGGTGCCATCCTGGTATGAGAATGATATGTTTTTGTTTCCTCTAAGTACTAGTATTAATAATGACAAACAAGAAGACACAAGGAGGAGGAAATGTATACTTTTTTATACTTTTGATTAAAACTACTGCCATACTAGCATTATACGGAATGCGACAATTAGAGAGAAAAAGAGGATTAAGTTGCATATATTTGAGAGGTTCGGATGAAATTCTTCCCGGATGGAGAAATAATGAGAGATTAGAACGACGATGAACTTAAGATGCACACGAGATGTACAAAGTGGAGATTTGGGGAATGGAACACGAATATTTAACAGCAATTCGAGTTCTTGGAAACCTTCTTATCCTTAGGTGCCGGCGTGAGTGTGATTGTCTTGCTATTGAGATCCTTGTTCGCAACTCCATTTTCATCCATGTCGAATTTTCTCTTCGAGACCATATCGTATATACTCTTGATTAACTGGTGGAACGTGAACTCGACATTGTCGGCATTTAAGGCAGAAGCCTCAGTAAATAGCAAATTATGTTCAGCAGCAAAGTTTCTTGCCTCTTCTGTTGGAACTGCCCTCAGGTGTTCCAAATCAGATTTATTTCCAACTAAGGCAATGACAATATTTGCATCTGCATGTTCTTTCATTTCCTTAAGCCACCTGGACACAGATTCGTATGAATCCGAATTCGAGATATCATAGACAACCAAGGCACCAACAGCTCCTCTATAATAGGCTGCTGTAATTGCTCTGTACCGCTCTTGTCCAGCAGTATCCCATATTTGTGCTTTAATTCGTTTACCGTTTATCTCGAGTGTCCTAGTTGCAAATTCAACTCCGATAGTGGCTCTTGAGTCTGGATTGAACTCATCTCTGGTGAATCGCGAAAGGAGGTTGGTCTTTCCAACACTGGAATCTCCAATCAAGACAATTTTGAAAAGATACTCGTAGTCATACGAGTAGTCGTCTGCGGTATCAGCCATAGTTACTAATTGTTTGAGATCAGATCGTACTAATGATAATGTGCTGGTAAATAAGAGCAAATAATGTTTGGCAGTGATGCTTTCTTTGAAGTCGTCGCTTGAATTTTTAAATTGAATGTTCTCAGATAGAATGTTCCTGTAGTTGGACTGATACGAATGATCTCTACATCCTTCGCAAGATGTTTTTTTTTTTTTTTTTTTTTTTTCTCCTTATTTATTTTTTCTTGCTTCGCGCTTGGTTTCTTACTCTAAGCATAAATAAAATTTCTCCCTCCTACGTACACATGTGCTTCCATCGACTATTGGGCATTAAATGGCTCGCTTACATTTTTGTATACGAAAATTTGGTACTTGTTTGAAATCATTCACTCCCCACCAAATTTCAGTTCTAGCTTAGTATCTTGACCGCATTATTAGGGAACCGCATCTTTAAGCTCCTCCATACATAATATTGCCTATTATTTAGCATTCTCTATACGCATATTTTCACTACACGTATTCTATTAATACCCCATTCAAATATATGTTAGCATTTGTCTGATCAGCGTACTGATTTTTTCTGGTCTCCTAGAATAATATTTCAATGTCTTAATCACATAACACGTTTATCTTCTATTTACTTCGAAATATGTTAACAATTCATGCGATACAGGCAACTCATATAATTTGTACTATTTCACGCGTCTCCTAAAGAAATATTATGTGCTTCTTTCTTCACCCGGGTTAATTTTTTCTCTCCCTTTTTTTTTTAACGTATCCAATTTTTCGCGACGCCTAGCTACCTATAGCCACTTAACCACCACTTGCTCAAACTGTTCTATATGCTTTGATCAGTAGGTTTTTCCTTCTGTTTCGTACACGTAAATCTTTCACTTGGTGATTGAGCACATATTTTGAATATCTGCCTCTTCACATTTTGCATTGTCAGACAGTAACGCTGATTTGTGTACTGGCTAGTGAAATTATACATTGGGAAACTAAGAAACGTGGACCTTTTTAATTGTTTTACCGGTATCATTTATTTGCCCATCAGTAAAGGGTTAAAACTAGCATGACTGAGGTTAAAATTGATCAGGCAACCTTCAGAAGGAGGTTGCATCTTTTGCAGAAGAATATTTCGACTTCAGAGTACTTCCGGTCTGTCAATGGTCTTTTGATAATGGTTGGATCGAGTGATGATTACAATCCATATCAGAAATCCACCATCCTACATACCTGGCTTTTGGGATATGAGTTCCCTGCAACTGGTATTTATATAACTGCCAAGAAGGTTATTGTGGTTACATCTGTTGGTAAGGCGAGGTATCTGAACCCGTTGAAGTCAAGTCCAAACGGCAGTTATACCATGAAGATATTGGGAAGAAATAAAGATCCTGAGCACAACAAGAAGTTATTCCATGAATTTCTCGAGCAAATACAGGAGAACGGCAAGAAAGTTGGAATCTTGCCTCGTGATAACTACAAGGGCAAGTTTATGGACGAGTGGCAACCCATTTGGGATGAGGCTAAAGCACAGTTTGACTTGGTGGATGCCTCAATTGGCGTTTCCAAGACTTTGGAACTGAAGGATGAGGAAGAGCAGCGTAGTTTGCGTATCGCCTCACGTGCCTCTACCAACATGATGACTTACTTCACAGATGAAATGAGTAAGATAGTAGATGAGGATCTTAATGTCACCAACTCCCAGTTGGTGGATCGTGTCGAGAATAAGATTGATGACACGAAATTTTTCCAAAGGATGGAAACAGACAGGGCAATGAAGCGTCTTGGTGCAAACTTTGACCTCAACAACTTGGATTGGTGCTACAAGCCCATTGTACAGAGTAACGGCAAGTATCAGTTGAAGTTTTCTGTGGAATCGAACAACGATAAGTTGGGAGGTCACGTTATTATGTCCTCACTGGGTATGCGGTACAAGAGTTACTGTTCCAACGTCACACGTTCGTTTTTGATTGCACCTTCTAAGGACATGGAAAAGAACTACGAGTTCTTGCTACGGTTGCAAAGCAGAACGTTTGGAATGATGCGTGATGGTGCTATTGCCAGTGAGATCTACAAACGGATCACCGATTACATTAAGAAGGAGAGACCGGACCTTGATGATCATTTTGTCAAGAACATGGGTTCGCTAATCGGTATTGACTTCAGAGATTCAAACGGTGTGATCAGTCCAAAGAATGGCCGCCGTATTAACGAAGGCTCGGTTGTGAATCTTGTCTTAGGATTGCACGATCTCCACGATGACAAGTATGGCGATTACGGTTTGATGATTGCAGACACCATTCGTGTCACTGGTGAGGAGCCAATCATTTTGACGGACTCTCCTCGCTTGAGAAAAGATGTCTCGTTTTATTTCGAGACTGATGGTGAGGAAGAATCAGGTGCGAAACCCGTGAAGCAAGAGAATGGTGTCAGGGTGAAGGGTGAGGCTAAGCGTCGGAATGATGGCAAATACAGCAGCATGGCAAGCAGTCGTGTCATGAGAGCAAAAATGAGGGCTGAGCAGAAAAGTTCGGAGGAGGAGCAACTACAAATCCAGAAAGAAATACAGAAGGAGCTACATGAAAGAAGACAGAAGGAAGGTCTGGAGAGATTCAAACCGGAGGATGCAAACGCCGGACCTGAGGATAAAGTTGTGTTCAAGAAGTACGAGTCGTATGTTCGGGAAACCCAGATTCCGAATAACGTGCGAGACTTGAAGATTCACATCGATTCCAAGAACCAAACTATCATTCTTCCCATAAGTGGACGGCCAGTTCCTTTCCACATTAATGCGTACAAGAATGGATCGAAGAGCGAGGAGGGAGAATACACCCTGTTGAGACTTAACTTCAACTTCCCAGGTTTATCGTCCTCTCGCCGTACGGAGCTACCTTACGAGCCAGGTGACGATAAACAGTTCATCAGAAGTCTGACGTTCAGATCCAAGGATGGTGCAAGGATGACAGAGGTTCTGAAGAGGATCGCGGAAATGAAGAAAGAAGCTGTGAAAAGAGACACAGAGAAAAAGGAGATGGCTGATGTTGTCACACAAGCATCTTTGATCGAGATCGGACGTCCAAGAAGATTGGATAACGTGTATGTCCGGCCTACACCTGATTCCAAGAGATCTGCCGGTTATGTTTCGATCCACCAGAATGGTATTAGATACCAGTCGTTTGGAAGAGGAGACCAGAGGGTGGATGTTCTTTTCTCGAACATTAAGCACCTCTTTTTCCAGTCGTGCAAGGGTGAGTTGCTTGTGATCATCCACTGCAACTTGAAGACTCCTCTCATGATTGGTAAAAAGAAGACGTACAATGTGCAGTTTTATCGGGAGGCCACGGATGCTTCGATTGACGAGACTGGCGGACGGAGAAGAAAATACAGATACGGAGATGAGGATGAGTTGGAGCAGGAGCAGGAAGAGCGTAGAAGACGTGCAGCTCTTGACAGAGAGTTTAAAAAGTTTGCAGAGCACATTGCAGATGCCTCACATGGTGTGGTTGATCTTGATGTTCCCTTCCGGGAGCTTGGATTCCAAGGTGTTCCATCGAGATCTGCCGTTTTGTGTATTCCAACAAGAGATTGCCTCGTGCAGTTGGTTGATCTTCCGTTCTTGGTTATCACCCTAGAGGAGGTGGAGATTGCACACCTTGAGAGAGTCCAGTTTGGCCTCAAGAACTTTGATCTGGTGTTTGTGTTCAAGGATCTCAACAAGTCCGTGGTTCATGTTTCCACCATTCCTATGGAGTCTCTTGAAGATGTCAAGGCATGGCTTACAGACGTTGATATTCCATTCAGCGAGGGTGCTGTTAACTTGAACTGGCCAACCATCATGAAGACTATTCAGGCAGACCCTTACCAATTCTTTGTCGACGGAGGTTGGTCCTTCCTTGCCAGTGATAGCGACTCTGAAAGTGAGGATAACGAGAGTGATGCTGCTTCGGACTTTACTCCTACGGATACAGAGCCGGAAGATGACGATGATGAGGAATTTGATGATGATCAGCAAGATGACCCTGATCTGTCCGATGCCGCTGAAGATGATGATGATGACTTTGACGAGGACACTGAGGATTCCAACGATATCTATGATGATTGATTTGCTGTTCATACATATGCGTATGTCTTCTATACTGTTAGCTGTATCTATAATTTTACTGTTTGTATTTTGTTTCGTGAAATCGTTAGCTATATATATCACTATAAGAACGGCATCCATCCGACATACATTTGTGCAAGGTTTTCCTCTGACGTTGCCTGCTGTATCACTGCCTCTACCTGGGCATTAACTGAAACAGAGAGTCCTCCACTATCCTTTGCACCGGTATCCAAATCCCTCGGATCAAGAATACCTTTAATCTTTCTACGAATGGTATTCATCGCAACCTGGGGCTGCAATTTGGCATTACCTGCACCTGCATTATGCTCGCCTGGTTTACGCTTCTTCGAGGACTTCTTCCAGTCTAGAATCGGGTCATAGAGAAACGTCTCCAATATATTCATGAGTGTGTTTTCATTCTGTCTTATAAGTCTCATTGTGACTTCACAGGTCCTCCTAAATGTACCTTCATACCCGTTTACACCCATGGCAGCAGTCATATTCTGCGTCAGTCTAAACGGAACTCGTTCCGGAACACGAAGCTTCTTGCCTTTATCAAAAAGACAGTCAAAGTCAACATGTAAAATTTGTCCCGTAAGTTCGTTCAATAGTATGTTATCCCCGTGACGGTCACCCATACCTAACAAGTAGCCCACAATTGACATAACGGCACACGATCTAGTGTATCTGTTACGAGCCTCATACCAGTTGACCGGATTTGGGAATCGGTCGGCAAACCAGATCTGTAAGACAGGTTGATACATCTCCTTGAGCTTCTTGAAATTGCGCAGCTTATCCTCCAAGGCCATAAATGGGTCTCCAAGTAAACTTTTCACTTTCCCGAAGTCGAACCTGCGTCCTTGTAACTGAAGATAGGCGAGCATGATGTCTCGAATCGTCCTCACATTATCAACCATCTCGATCAGTCCCATGCTCTCATTGAGTGGCACAACCGCATACGATGTAATAGACAAGTTGCGTTTTTCTGATTCAAAGTCATTCTGCAAAAGCCTGTCCATAACTGTAGCGAACTCCATTAGCTTTCCATCCTTCCGCAAATCATCGTTTGGCTTGCACAATATGCTGTACATTTTCAAGTCTGTTCCAATAACATAAATCCGCCTTGGCTTCTGCATCGAGTCAACAATGGTTACATTTTTTTCAAACTTAAAGAATGTCACAAACTTCATTTGTCTGTGATGCACAACCGAGCCTTGCTCGACGGATGTCACAGGGGAGTGTAGCTGGTCGAAATTACGCCTGATTGGAAGTGCAAGGGAATGACATTCAGTGTCTCTTTTGAATGAAAAATGTAAATCATCCCAAAGGTTCAACTTTCCACGAAGAGCTCTGGATGGTTTTGCCTGGCATAAACCTTTGAATCCTTCCAATAGCTCATAAGCCTCATGTACATGAACCGATAACTCTTTATTTCCACCGTTCTCAAGTGCATTAAAAAGCTGCTTTCCTCTTCTGGTCCGCTCAGGTGAGTTGGATTGGACTTGTGAATACACAGAGTACAGTATGACTTCCGGATACTTCTTGGCAAGTTCCAGAATGATATTTAGGATCAAGTTCTCTGTCTTGTGGTCGCCATGAACCATACGCGAAATAAGCTGCGACAAAACGGTATACCATTTGTAAGTATCAATTTCTCCCTTCACACAGGCATTAATAAACTTCAATATACTACTGTAGTTGTCTTTCCGTTTGGCCATAATTATCTCGGTTGAATAGGATCTCAAAAGCTTGGTGTCTCTGTACTTTGACATATAGTCCAACCAAATTGTAACAGCCTTGGGTAGAACTTCAAATAAGTACTCATCCGAAAAGGATGCAGAACGCATATATGCCTTGATCACCTTGTATTCCAAATCACCATAGAAGTCCTTTTCTAACTTTTTAAGCCCTGGTGTCTCGATAGCCTGGGCATCAAGAAGTTTGTTGTAATATCTTCCAAGGTAATAATGCGCTCTACCACATTCTTCCAAACTTTTTGCTGCAGCCGCAGATTTATAGCCATTTACTATCTCATCTGAGCTTCCATTTCCAGAGCTCTCCAGCCAGTGTGTATATTTTAATTGCATTTTTGGATTCTTGTTCTGATCTAAAACTGTGTTTAGTATCTGTAAAGCCTGCCTATGTTCTCCTTGGGCCCACAGTAATTGTGCAAATTCAAAGTTAACTGTAGGATTGTTCATTCCCATTGTGAGTGCATGCGTAATACTCTTGGTTGCAAGATCTAGTCTACCTGCCTCACGAAGAATCTGTGAACTCTTCACCAAAGTGTCACCCAACTGTTTTTGAACTTCTGGAACTGGATGAAGCATCTCTATGGTTCTTTTTATCGAATGTATTTTCCACTGTGTTCTGAAATCTTTGACCGCATTCCTCTCTCTGTATTCTAAAAGCTTTTTACTTGATTCAAGAGCCTGTCCTGGTTTAATTGATGCAATAATGCTAAAGTCATAGAGGCAGTGAAGGAGAACCATGTAGTTCGATATCTTTGTATGTGAAATACCTTTAGAAACAGAAAGTGCAATACCTAGATTCGATGATGCCTTAGAAATATGACTCTGACAGTCGGGAATGTTATTTGCGTGTAGACTAAGAAGCGCCTGGGCAAATTCATAAGATATAGATAAATCTGAACCCGCAGACAATATTGATGTAGTCCTTTCTGAGTATCCAACCCATTTCGACAGTTCATCAAGCTTTCCCGTAAATATTGAAGACTGGAGTCCGCATAAAAACAATTCTTTTGAGTCGATAGTATCACTGTTCATCATCAAATCCTCATATTTCCTCAATTCAAGCAAAACCTTACCATACTCACAATGATCATCAAGGGCTTTTAGAAGAGATGTAATACGTGCAGAATGATTGATTGCACTTTTGTCATAATCTGAGTCGGCAATTGCCGCAAGCGATTCGTGTGTAATTTTCCAATCTTCACTGTATTGAAATTGAAGCAATTTATCATCAAGTGTATCTGTTGAAAATTTCTTCAAAACACCTTGAAGTGCATCCAAATCATCAATGGCTGAGTACATATGTCTGATGGTTCCAAAGAAATCCTTTTTGCTTAATTTATCCATCTGATAACTTTGTTCAAGATTAAAGATTGCACGCTCATATGAATTACACTGAGCAGTACGCTTTGCAAGAAGTTCTGGTGGAATGTTAGCTAAAAATTGCTCAACTTTCTTGCTTTCCTCGTACATCCTTCCAGTCTGTGAGTGTCTTTTCTTCTTCTTTTGCTCTGCAACCCATTCTCTAAAGTAATCAATAACGGAAAAGACAGTTCTGTAACACGATTTTAGACTTTCAACACTTGAATCGCTGACCATCTCATCAGGATCGACATTTAAAACAGCATCAATTTCCGTTTCTATGTTTGCATACACCTTATTATCTCCATAAACCACCAACAGTAATGAAACATATGGAAGAAGAAATTCGGAAATACTCAAATCCTGGCCTCTAACAACATCTATGCAAATTCCAAATATTTTGCGGGCAGCTTCCGGCATTTTTCTATTATGAGAAGCCTCGTGTAACAAATCCTCAGTTAAATCGATCAGCCACTTTGAGTGTTGCTTCTTTTTATTATAGGTTGGATAATCTAGCTCTTTCCATTTTCCTGCACTTTTTTGATACTTTGAATTCAACAAAGGTCTCAAAACGGTCTGTGATAAGTTGTTTAACCATAACCAAAAGATTTGTTCCGTCGAAGCCGCTTCATTTATCTTTTCATAATCAATCTTCAAATATTTGAGGATTTGTTGCATTGCATAGGCAAGAAAAAGTTGCTTCTGGGGATCTGTAGAAGCAACAAAGCACTTCACTAAGTAGTTGTTGAATAAGTAAGCAGAAAACACAAATACCTCTTTCCTCTTTGTGAGATTTGTAGCCAATATAGGATTCTTCCTCCTTTTTTGAAAGAATGAGCCAAACTTTGAAAAGTCTAATGCACCGATGATTCCCAACACAGAAGAGCATTGTTTTGCTATTTCCATACTCTTTCCAGAAAATCTATTTGAAGCCCTTAAGATATTGGCTATTAACAAGGAAAACCGCCCTGAAAATCTGCTATCAGTGATATCGGATTTCTGTAAATCCATCTGCCTCACCTTCAAAAATTTCATTAGGTCTTCCAAAACCTGAAGAAGAACCCATTTGTTTTCGGACTGCAACCTAATGGTAAACTCTTTTAAAATTCCTCCAACGTTTAAATTCTTCGCTATATGGCTGTCCTTGTTGATTATGTCACTCAAGTCAGCATGGGCAGATGCCAAAGAGTAGACATACGAAGGGTGCTCCTTATTAAATAAAGGATCCTTACCAAAAATGTCGCTCAGTATTTTCTTAGAAATCTCACGACACTGCTTATTGAAAGATGGATACTTCTGAATCAGATACGATATTATGAGGTCCAGAATTATTGAAAGTTCGGAATAACCTAGGTGGGAGATTAAAACGCTCAAGCACTCTAAGCATTCATACTGCAACTCTGGAGATTCTAATGCTATTTGGAGGCATGTCATAATTTGGGAAAGACATGTCTCAAAGCTTTGTGATATTTCTGCAAGGCATCTCACAGCTCTTATGGCTTGGACTTTTTCGAGAAAAGGCTTGCTTCCTCTGTTGTTATGAATAATATCCGAAAAGTGCTGCGCAATTCCTAAAACCATGAAACTCATCTCTGAATCAAAAAATTGGGCTTCTTGTTCCTTTGATATATCTGCTGTTGGCTCACCATGACGCTCAATGCAGATATAAAGTATTGCAGATTTTAGTCGTTTCAGAACATCATCTGTACAGTTGTATAGGCAAAGAAGTTCCCATATAAGGTTTAATATGTTCACGTTGCATATCGTAGATCGTAAGTCCAGACCCTTGTATTTCTGGACGTATATTCCAAGTATGTTCATGATTTTTTTCGGGGAAACTTCTGGCTCCGATATAAGAAGTATTGCAAGAACTTTGTCAATATTAGAAAGCACCAACTGAGTTCTCGTTTTTCTCAAACTACGAGCCAAAAATCCAATATGATCATCATCAAAGTACTGAATAAATCTAGGGACTGTAAACTCCTGAGTCCTAGATAAAAATGCAACTGTATCCATTCTAATACATTGACAAAATGTTGATAATAACCCCGGATTTGTTGTTCTTTTTTTAATAAGATCGCAGCTAATTAATGGAATAAACGGCTCAACTAACTTCCATGGAGTCATTCTCTTAGTTGATGCGACTATTCTCACCTCATGCAAGGCCAAATTTGATCTAAACTCATCGGTATCACCCATAAACTGAATCAATGGATTGAGAAGCACATAAAAACGGGAATCCAATTTAGATATAATAAGCAATTCACCCCACGCCATAATAATACCTTCAAATAAATATTGGTTTTGCCTTGTTGGCTTGAAAGAGTTGAGCAGTCCCATTATGGCATCAAAGTTTTCGTTATACACATCTTCCGGTGCGTCATATAACAGAATAGGCAATAGCTTAACAGATAGAAGCCTTATTTCACGGACCTCACTTACAAAGCACTTTTGAATATACGCCCAAAGAGATGCTTCTTTAGACAACACGGGAGCGGCAAACGTCCCAAAGAGCTTAATAAGAGAATTTAAAACCGTGACTGAAATGATTGGATCAACAGTATTTGTACCATCGATAAAGAATTTTAATAGTATTCCATATACCAAAGAAGCCGACGGTTCAAGAGCAATAGCCTGTCTATCTTTCTGTATTCGACCATCTATGTAGAACTCCTGGTGCATGTAAGAATCACAATTACTGCAGCAGTTATGCGAAAAGTCATAATCGCCGTGCAATATGCAGATAAATGTTCCAAGAGCATTGGCAAGATACAACTTTCCAATATTCGATGATAAGATGACCTTGGGGTCTTTCGTAAGCTTTACATTTAGCAAATGAATCCATCTTGCCAAGCTGATCCTTGTGTTTTGCTTGGTAACCGTATCCCCAGAGGCTTTCACGTCTTTTAACAAATTGAGATGTGAATACTTTCCGAGTAAAAAAATGAAACTAGTGCCATCAGTTAACTTGAGAGCGTAATCTATCATAAGTTCATCGGTTCCGATATGAAGAGAGCGTAGGGAAAACTCCCTCAAACTTTCAAGTCTGGCAATCACGAATGGTTTAACTGCTCTTTGAAGAAGTCTTTCAAAATGTCCCGAGTCTGTGTCTACAGAGCCCGATACTCTGCAGCATAACACAACAAGAAGACATGTTACAGTTTGGAGATCTGAGTGAATCTCCTTCGTTTCCAAGTATCTTAAGGAAAAACTGGTGAGCTGATTTCTCATTTTGTTCACAAAATACGAGCTGCAGCCAGTACGAACACACCTAACCAAAAGTTTCAAAATAGATGAAGCAAGTGTCACTTGTAATGATTGAAACTTCCTTAATAATGGCCATCCAAGAAGTTGCTTGCACTGGGCTAATGCAAGGGTTAGTGGAGCCAAAGAGGCATCCTCATTGTTATAGGCATGGCTTATTGTTGAAGCAAGAAGAATGGAATATAGATGATCAACTTTAGAACTCACTAATGGGATGGTTGTTTGCGACGGATCAATTTCCACAAGTGACTCTGATTTCTGGTTTTCGTCTGTGTTGAGATTCAAATTGATAACAATATTGTCCATGCAAAACCAAAGTCGCCGTACTAGATTATCCAATAGCATTGAATATTTCAAGTGTAGAAGAAACACGTTTTCCAATGATTGATCCAGAAGCACCTGAAGTATCCATACAGATACACTGAGAATAGATAGCTTTCTGTCGTTGGCCTTGGCTAAATCAGCTAATGACAACACTTCACCTTTACTTCCATCCCTCGATGTATCGGAGCTGTTATTCGAGTTAACTACGCTCCGAAGCAAAGTGGAAAGATTCCGTTCAAGAGTTTCTAGAAGATCATCCCGAATAGCGATCAAATATTTGTTGTTTCGGAGTTTCCCACCAGGGAAAGAAGTAGCAATTGCCTGGACTAAAGTTGCACTAGCAGCCCGTGAGATCTCTTTTGGATATTTCATTGAATCATAAAAGACCTTGATCTCTGAGAGTAACTTCTTATATGTCTCATTTTCTATCATTAAAGATGGGTTTCTTGTAAGTAAAAGCCTGAATGCTTGAAAAATCTTAAGCACCACCTTCACTTCTTCAGGATCAAGGCTACGCCCGCAATATGACGGAAGAACAGTTCCAAGAAGTGCATTCAGTGATTTGGAGTCCTGATCCTTGCCATTAGATGTCTGCTCCAGTAAAGCATCTAGCACTCCAAGCAATTGCTGGGATTGGTCAGCCATTTTTCAGGCAGTAGGAGTGATCAAGTGTTCAGACAACAGTAAAGGATGAATAAAAGATATGAGAATTTTCCAGAATCTGTTCTTGATAATTGCTTTTGATTTTAACTAATGTGTGATTACTATTTTCACTGTAAGGTTTAACTATTAATGTGTCAAGTGCTGCCCTGCCATTCACGAAACTCGGTATTTACATTTGACGCCTTGAAGCTTTTTTTTTTTTTTTTTTTTTTCAGGCGTCGCTATTTTCCAAGATTCCCGGTCAATGCACATGGATGGTATTTTCTCCAAGATTTACTTATTTTATCTTACCCTATTTGTCAGAAATAGGTCACATTATCTCTGTTTGACTATAAAAGCGGCTCCTTGTTATTAAAAAAAATACGGTCCAAGGTATGTATCTATATATGTGATCAACAGAGCAGCAAGTATGACATTCGACTCATTCCACGTGTCGTTGAAAAAGCCGATAATGAAAGGGTGTTCTAAAAAGCGTTTTCAGAATCTTAAAAGTCGGATCTGCGTTTACTTTCTGTTAGTTTGGTTGGTATCAAAACCCCCACTATGCGTAAGACGAAATTTTTCCCCTTTCTATGTACCGACAGGGGTTAACGCTCGCATTTTAATTTTTCTTTGGTCTTCTAAATAAAAGTATATGAGGTTCAGGAGCGTGACATCCATAATGAACCCAACCAAGACTTTGCGTTATACCCAGTTGTCCCCTCCATTCATCTTCCGTCAGTAACTTAAATGTGCCATTTTCCGTAAAATAGTCGCGTGGTATAAGTTTCAGCAGTTCTCTGGGAAGAACAACATGTCTGTATTCGTAATTATCATCGGAATATCTAGGTGAGTAATAATACTTGTCTCGATATGCCCAGATTCTCTCTCTTTCTTGTGGCGTTAAAGGTCTTGGTCTTTGCTGGCTGGGATCTATGAATTGTTGTGACATGTTATTTATTTCGTTATCACTTGTATTCGAAGTGGGATCCAAATGTTTAGTTCTGTTGATTCGAAAAAAAATGAGATCAATTCTCCTATACCTGAAACAAGCCCGCGTTTGAACAGAATTGTGTTGATATAACCGCAGTAAAAGGATCTTTCAATGCTGTGCACCCCTAAATAATGCACTGAATAATGAATGATGGAATGAATCTGTACTATCAGCAAATAATTCAAACGTTTCTTGCGAAGGACGGCTAAACAGTACAAGGAAATGTTACGAAAAAAAAAAATCAAGGTCCTCGATAATTAGAATTCAAGCTTCGATCGTTCGCGCGACTGATCGATGATGGGATCGATTCATGATGGCATTATCATAATTTTTTCCAGAAACTCGCATCACGCCAAAATGTAGACTTTGGCAGCATTTTGCAAACTTCCTTACCTCTTTCCAGGATTTCCGAACTATGAAAAAAGTACCGCTAATCCCTTTCAAGAATTGTAATCGGGCAGTCTTTTGTTTTATATATTGAAAGATGTCAAAGCTTAAAATTGTGGTCTAATAATAGGTCACATGTGTTTCATCCCCCCTCTGAGCCTGATTCTGGTGCTGAAACGAAAAATGGGTAGGTATATCGTATAAGAGCGTTTGAAAAATGAACGACGAAACTACAGTCGAAAAAGAAAAAATGGGGTGGGGGTCAATTTCCATTCAAGGCAATGTTTCAGATTTGGTTTAACGTCAGTATGTTCAAATCCTTTTAATTTATGCATATTTTTTCTTTGTTGTTACAATTATATGCTATGGCTCGACCATTCAATAGTTTTGATTGTTATATTTATAACTACTTGCATGAAATATCTTAAGATTTGTATTTCTTAAATTTCTCTTGCTTTTCTTCTAGGCTAAGTAATAATCCCTATTTTTAAAAAAAACTGAAGAAATAAAAAAAAACTAAGTATTACACAACTAAATGTTTACGTTAAGGATTATAAATTTTTTAACAATATATATTATATATATTAGTGGAAGATTTCAAATATTTCTGTCGATGCACATACTTTTCTCCTTTTCTTTAACTATAATATTAAATATCAATGTTCTGGATCATAAACTACGCCACATCAATTGTAGTCATAAGTTTTCTCCAAGTAAGTGAAGTCACACCATACAAACAACCTCTGCCCTTTATTTTACAAATTCGTACTTCTTTTCAAATTTTAACACGCTCAAAGCAAAACAATTCTAGAATTTGGTGTTATTTGTGACAATTTAATTATCCTTTGGGCTAATAGGTGGCAGTAATTTGGGATCATAACATCGAACATCTTCAAACGCGGATCTCCATTTTTTTTTCGTTCATTTTTTTTTTAAATTTAGTTTTCTCACCCTCTCCTTTACCTTTAATACTCGAACCACATTTTACTTCGTAATTACTCTCAATCGCAATAAAAATGAAAAGTAACCTTCTTTACATGTACATACCTTATGTTAAAGCTATTCTCACCTTGTACTAGTACCCCAAATGTTGAGGTGACCCACAATGATGATCGCTTAATTAAAACCTTCCTTGCAGAGGAATTGTGCGCGGACGTATTCAATTGCAGATTTAGGTGAGCTACTTTTCTTTTTCTATGGGAACCCAATTTTTATTATTCGCACCCGTAGGAATAACATTCAGCTTCCTATATTCGGCAACAGAAATGAATTTTGTGATCTATTTACCTGTTTATTTTATTACCATTATTATTTTTTTTTTCTTTTTGATCCAGGGGTAAATAGTGTTTCAGCTCTTATAACTAAACTTAGACACGGTTTTTTTCATGACATCCACATAATCTCAAACGTGATCATATTCTATTTTATTGTGTAGCGTGTCCGCCGTTAAAAACAGTTAACTATATATAGATACACACAAACACCGACCGACCCACACACATAAACTATATATACACACATATATATTTATTTAAACCCCCAAAAGTCCTCAAACAGAGCTGATGCTTGAAAAATTGATCCATCATTTTCTCTAAATCATTTTACATAAATCAACATGACTAGGGGATATCATGCGTCATCCTCATCATTTTCCTTAAAATATATGCACTCGAATTCGAGCATCAGCACACAAACCAATGCCAGAACCAACACCAATAAATCTTCACCCACAAAAGCTATAACAGAGATCGATCAATTCTCATCGGTGGTAACCCCGCATGTTGAAATCGGAATTAAACCTTCGCCCCTGACATCTGCCTTAATGAAGACAGATCGTTTACTTGTGGAGAGCCTTTCATCTGCCGGCTACGATTGTGTTGTTCTACCGATTACCAATGCAAGATATAAAGGTAACTGCAAAAATTACTTTTTGGAATTCAGGAAGCGAAACATGATACACGGTTTAAATACATCCGATGATGCTCCTACTGATGGAAATTCAACTTCTGAATATCATGGAAGATCTTCCAGCTACTCAAGTTCGATAATGGATACTCCATCTTCCGGAAATGATCCCAACTTCAGCTACGAGACAAGCTTTGACCATGAAAATGGCACAACACAAAATAACACAGAGTCGGTTGATGAGGCCACTTATGATCTTGACATCCTTGATGTACCGTACCCAGAACTTTCCGAAGTGAACGTTGTCAATGGCCCACATATATCCAAAACTGTAGGTTTACTTTCCTCTTGGGTAGAATTGGATAATGAAAACGGCCTGATAAATGAATTCTCCCTACAGGTGATCAGCAACGAGGTTTCATACGCCCAGTATATCGGTATCCACTCTCTGCTAATTGCTCCACCAAAAAACATGAGTAATTTACAAATCTATGCCGCTAACATTAACACAATTCTTGAAAAGTTTCCTGAAGTCTGCATTTCGGTTTCGCTGCCAATGTGTGAGGACTCTGTGCGAGACCCCACAAGTGGGAAAATTATTCCAACAACAGATCCATTTTCTACGTGGGATGTGTGGAATTCAATTCGAATTCAGTGTAACTATAATATGCACCTCTCTGTCTCGTTGGGATCTCCGAAGACGAATATCTCACAGAATGTGGTCGATAGATGGCTTCTTGAGCCGGTGAGATTTTACCTTCTTTCAAGCTACCGGTTTATTCCCAACTCAAAGCATTATCCAGTTCTTAATAAGTTCAATCAGCTGATAATTTGGAAGTTTATTCAAAGGAAAGCCCTTTATCCGCCAGTTTTACTACTTCACGGTATTGATAAGTTGAAAAAGGAGTTTGCCGAATCTTTGAATCTTAATGTCAGATCATCCACCGGGAGCCGCAGTCAAAATTCCGAGATGAATCCCGATGATGACAAGTCATCCAAATCCGGAAATACTTCTTTTTTGGAATACCTCCGGTATTTAGTGGGCATGAGCTACAAAAACAATCAGCTTCTCCCCTTGGAAAATTTCACCATAAATAATTTTTTGAGTCTCAATTTGTCTTTCGACAAGTTGATGTCTCCGGAAAGTCTACAATCGCCTCTCAGTCCATTGACTGTGAATTTGGACAACAACACATACAACGTTTTTGAACAGGACCACGCAAAATATGATGCTTATGAAAGAGCAATCATAGCTGCATTGAGAGATTTATCAGCTATCGACCGATTTTCATATTTTCCCCAAAAGATCGGGAACAACAATAAGAGTTGTGAAACTTTAAAATTTGGGTCTGATAACGCGAACGATTTAAAACTAAAAATACTAGTGGTTGGATCCGGTCGTGGTCCATTAATTAAAAGGCTTTTCTCTGCTATTGAGAAATTGGACCTGAACATTAATCATATCAGCATTACAACAATTGAAAAGAATCCAAATGCGATTATATATCTACAGGAAAGAAATAGGGAACACTGGGGGAATCGGGTCACCATTTATAACTGTGACGTCAGACATTGGAAGCCTACATATGAAGCGGAAGTGGGATTTCATCTTGTCATTAGCGAAATGCTAGGAAGCTTTGGTTGTAACGAGCTTGCCCCAGAGTGCTTGGATTCGATTCAGAGATATTGCGATAAGAAAAATTGCATATTAATTCCGCAGGAGTTCACTTCATATGTTGCTCCAGTTATATCACCATCACTGTTTTCCAAAGTGTGCCGTATTAAAGATAAGCATAAATTTGACAGGCCATATTTGCCAGTGTGGGATGAAATGGATCTAATGTCGACGGATTATGCTAAAGTTTGGACATTTAATTCGAAAACGTGTCTTACAGTGAAGAATTACAGTATATTCGACAACAAGCATAACAAAAGACAGGCTCACGTCGTACTCAAATGCCACAGAAAGGGAACAATACACGGCCTAATCGGTTACTTCAGTGCCATTCTTTATAAAAGGGTTGAAATCTCTACTTGTCCTACAGGGTTGGGACCAGAGCCTCGAAACCTTGTTTCCTGGCTACCAATTTACTTCCCAATCGAGCAGCCCATATACATTACTGACGATCAGGAATTAAGCATATTTATGAAGAGGGAGTACAAAGATACCAGAGTATGGTACGAGTGGTCCATGGAAGCATTTATATATCTACTATCACCTTCCCAAAGGCTTTCCACTTCCATTTCAAACGACCAGAGCTCGGCCATCTCCGGAAAGTCAGCTGAGGCCTCACAAGTGAGAGTACGTACGGCTGCGACCAGAATACATAATCCCGCGGGAAAGGGCTATTGTATGAAGCTTTGTTAATTTTGTTTTAAGGTCATTTATAAATATTTACGTTTCGGTTTTAATGCCTTCTTTTCTAACATCTGTATTTACTCTACTTTATTGTTACGTCGTTTGCTGCTTATTTCGAGCTTTCATTTTTCTTATTGTAAGTATGCAGGTGTAGGTATATATATTGAGAAGGAGAAATGCAGATGTGATGTCATGTGAGAAGATGCTTTGTTTATTTTTTCCTATTCTTCCAAAGCACGTTGCTTCACATGTATATTCCCTGGGTGATCATCTGGAATTGGTCATAGAGCCTAGTGTACACACTATTAAGACTTTTGGCAATCAAAACATTCTCTGTAAAGGCATCAACTTCTTCATCATTCAAATGAAGTTGAAGACGTTGCTGCAATTGAACGGAAGTACTCTCACCTGCACGGAAGCAAGGTAACGGAGAATCCGTCTGCATAAGTTCAACTATATTTAACAAACTATCGGCATGCTTTCTTATGGATTTGAATGCCTCCTTAGTGAGCTTTTTGTACTGCTGGAAATAGAAGGAATCAACTCCTCCTAAGACGTCTACATATTCTTGAACTAACTTGAATGGTGCTGACTCAAAACCAACAGATCCGGGAGAGCTCGATAGTAAGAAGCCAAAGTCAATGTGAATAATATGCCCTTCAGAATCAACCATAATATTACCATTGTGTCTATCCTTGATCTGGAGCAAATAGCATATTATTGAGTATGCAGCCAGTGAAGAACAGAAATTCTGCTGGGCCATCTTGTATTTCATTGAATCTTCATCGCCAAACATCCTTAGGAAATGATCCTTAAGTGTGGCAACTTCCCCTGCTTGCAATTCATTCTTGCTTATCATGTATTCGGTAAGTGATTTCTTGATGGAATGCACAGAGAAGGCGTTCGTAATCGTCTCCACTAATCCGGTATTAGACGATGTAATCAACATATGCATGCGTTTCACCCAAACATGAACACCATCCGCATACCATATGTTTGCAATAATCTGTATTAATTGCGATGCAAAGGCCTCCTGGGCCAAGTCCTCACCTGTTTTAGCAATCATCGAGTAAAGATCCCAGTTTTCATGCTTACCGTACATGGAATGCTTCCTGATTCTTTGCTTCTTCTTGTTCCAATCTTCCCCAAGATAGCTCAAACCAGCAACTTTGAAATCATTAGACAATTTACGAACACCGGCGGCATCATCAGTCTTCTTCAAACTGCTGCTGGACTCAAAACTGTCTTGCATTTTCTTCATCGACTTGACAATCCTATTTTTAATCTGTAATGCCTGTGAATTTGCAAGAGTGGACTGTGATAATTCTAACTGCCTGAGCATGACACCAGCAACACGCATCTGAACAGTCAGATTCTTGTCGTGTTCATTACTATCATCCTGGTGCTCATTTAGAGACCCTTCAATATCCTTTATCTGATCATGTAGGGATTTGTCATTAGCAAAGAAGCTTTTTGTGGGAAACATCAATGCATCTTTATCCTCCATCTTATTTGTAAATTTGACAACGGACACATCCCCTAGATCTGTACCATCAATATCACTCTTTTTCACAATTTCAGGAAGCGGCGTAGAAAAGTCACTACCATCTTTTTTGGATATTGAACTTGTACGAGAGCTGGTTGCATTTGCCAAAGTATGGTTTCCAGTTCCTTGTGAAATTGGCTTCAAGGCAGTCTTTGAGGTTGTGTTTCTGTATGAAATGTCAAAACGATACTTGCCGTCATCATTTCCATTTTGAAGGTCTTCTAGTAAATATTTATTAGATGGGGTGTCCGGGTTGAAATCCATACCGTCTGAAAAATACTCTATCAATAGCAAGAAAGGAACATGCTCAGCCGAGTTTAAAACCGCGCTTTCATTAACGCATATATGACAGATCTTGTGGTATTTTCCACGTTTACTTTTCGGCAATAGTGATGGAATATCGACCTCGCACGGCAAATCGGAGTTAAGAACAGACAATTCAGCTTTAAGTGTAGAAAGACGAGCCTCCCGAGGAGTCTTTGACAATCTGGCGGATATATTTTGAAGAGCAATTACAAACTGCGTGGTGTTGTTGAAATAATTGGATTTTAAAAGTTTGACCTTTTGCGCTTTGGTATAAGTCATTCTTCTTCTTTCTGGAGACAAAGATGCCGCTTTGCCGTTTGCCGCATTATCGATATCCAAGCTATCTCTGAAATCAAAGGAATTTCTGATGGATGTGGCATACGAGCCGTCAAAATTCATATTTTCCGGGCTGCCGGAGCCTAAATCCGGCATGGAGGCAACCATGTCATCCGATTTACTTTTCGAGCTTGCCTTCTTGCCCAATGAAATAAACGTGGAAGAAAAACCGTTAAAGGTACCAGGTGATCTTGCAAACGCTTTTCCCAACTTCAAAGACGGCCTTCGAAGCTCAGGAAGATTGATATCTGCATATGAATCCACCATTTTAAGATCAATACTATTGGAGCTATTACCAGAAGATGATGGTGTACTTGTATGCCTATGCTTTCTATCCAAATTTACCGACTTCGTACGTCTTACCTCAGACTTGTACGACTTAGCAGATGTTGTACCAAGCTTGGAGTTCTTAATTGTATTTTTCCTCGTCAAGTTTTCAGTCAAGCTTTTCTTGACATCCTTGAGAACCTCGAAAACAAGCGTTTTCACCTTTTTCCCCTGGATGCGAACCATCGGCTCAACATAATGAACGGTCTCCGGAACGGTTATTGCCGCCATAAGCGAGGTTTGCAGAATAAGAGAGGGTGTCAAATTTTCGTGAAAGCCCTGATTAAAGCCATGTGATACCACACCAGATGTTGAAGGTGGAAGTTTCGAACCCGGTCGCTGAGAATAATTGAACAACTGGTATTGGAGCTCATTAATTAACTTCTTACACGTTTGAAAACCGATGCTTTCCGGTTCTGAGCAAAGCTGCTGAAGCAAGGCTTGCAAATTCCAAAATGTGACCAAGCAGAAATGTGGATCCCTCGTACAAAGATGCTCAATCATTTCTGTAAGCGCCAGAGACTGGGTGTCAACAGTTATTAGTAATTGGAGAAGTTGTGGAATGAAGAAACGCAACTCTGCCATCGGGTAATTTGCGGCCCGTTTGCAAAGCTCGTACTGTATTCCGACATTTTCCGACTTAGATCTGAGGAGGTCAATGCATTTGTAAATGTCAAAGTTTGACGAATGAATAGTAGTCCAAAGATCGGCATTGGATGGTGCAGTTTCCTTTTCTTTTTCAGTTGACATTTTGCATTGGAACCCGTAATTTCTACCTTAGTAAGAGCAGATCGGTCCGAGTCTGTTAAAATAAATGCTTTAAGAATCAAGTAATAGCCCCACAAACATGCACTACACTGTGGATATCTCGAAATGATTGAAATATTCTTCGTTTACATTTGTTGCAGATAAAGAACGAGGAGAAAAAAAAGGAGAGAGAAAAAAAAAAAGATAGAAGATCAGCACGAAATAGCATTGGGACAAGGTGGCAGAAACAGGTAAGCTGGCAGTCTTGCTCACAGTGTTTAATTATATACTTCAAGAAAGTCGAAATCTTACTAGGTAGAAGTGCAAAATTAGTATATTAAAAACTGCCTGTGACATATAGAAGAAAAGCGCAATTTTGATATATAATTTGAATGTGCTTTAATCCAATTCCATAGAGATAAAATCCCAAATAATTCTTCAATAATTCTTGGCGTGGCGTGCCGATCGCCAACTTCAATTCACATTTTGATTCAATTCGCGGTTGGCAATTCAAGGCAAGTATTTCTGTCTTGCGGAGTAAAGGAAGAGGAGAAGGAAAAAAGAAGACAGAGAAAAAAAAAAAAGGTAAGACATCCGTGAACTTCTTAAGCGAGGGTGTGACTCTCAAAAAAGTTAAACCAACAACAACGAAAATTGTAAGCATACTGGTACTACAGGTATCAGCTGAGAGTCATCAGAATATTTAGGAAATATTCATTTCGCCACTTTACTCTGCACAACTAAATCAATATTGGCTTTCGGCCTCAAAGATAGAAGCCCACGGTTTATTTGCATAGGAAGCATTCATGTCTATCGTTGCAGATTACCCTTCAGTGGGTAGCCATAGGGGGCTTCATCGTCATCACAAACATGAAGTGGAAAAGGTTCCCAGCCAGCACTTTAGGGTTGGATACCAGAAGGTGACATTGGATATTGATCTAGCGGAAAGGACAATATACGGAGAAACGGAAATCACAGCACTTCCATTGGAGTCATCTTTGAAAGAGATAAAGCTAGATTGCCGGAATATTCAAATCAAGTCGGTCATTATCAATCAGCGGCGGGCAAACTTCAATTACGGTGACTTTTCGCAGAATGATGAATACATGAACGACCCGGAGAATCCTGTTTTGGCCGATTACAAGTACAATCCATACACCGAAATTAATTCTGACAACATTTCAATATCACAGCATCATCTCTACAGGGGGAAGTTTTATCCGCTGTATTCAGACCAAAACAACTCGGACCATCCATCGGCAGCCCAGCAACGGCAAACTTCGGAGCTAGTGATCAAAATTCCCGACAGTATCAACTTGCGTCTGCAGTCGAATGCATCCAGACCTACACTTTCATCTCCAATGGGTACCACAAGGTCTATAAACGGCACTCCAGTCACTGCAAATAGCTTGATGAACTCCGACAGGGTCTACACGCCGCTCAATTTGAAGATTATATACACCGTGAAGAACAGTCGAAATGGTATCAGGTTCTTTGGTGGACGAAATACAAGCATTCCTAGAGATCGCTGGTTCTGCTACACTTTCAACAATGATCTACACACCAGTGCTAGCACGTGGGTCCCTTGTATAGACAACTTCAACGAGAAGCCGGCCTGGGATATCAACATTGTTGTTCCGAAGACAATCGGGGATATTGGAAGGGAGAAGATTATAGGCACTAAAGAGGCAGAGGAGGCGTTGAGGCAGATCCAGCTTGAGGAAATGGACGAGGATGATGCTGATGTTGATGCTGATGGTGAGTCAAAGGTGGAGGATGGTGGAAGTAAAGTGCATGATGGTGCTAAAGATGAAGATACTAAAAAGGGCGAAAATGATGAAGAAACCACAGATAAAGATTTAAGTGCAGATGACAACAAACCCGACGAAAGTTCCGATAACGGAGTGGATGAAAGTCGCCAGATTGTTGTTGCAGTCCCAGACTTGGTGAGTTTCAAAGAGACACCCCATAAGGTCGATATGAGTAAGAAGGTGGTTAATTTTCAGTTCTACAACCCTGTTTCTGCTCACCACCTGGGATTTGCCATCGGTCCATTTGAAAAGGTTCCTTTACTTGAGCCATCGCCTTCAAATGGTAAGCTTGTTCCTAGAAAGGCGTTTTTAGCCTCTTTTGCCGACGAGAATGAAGAGCCTTTGGACATGTCGATGGAAGCAAACTCAAACAAGGTCCCTACCATGTATTACTTTCTTCCCGGCCGCAGGGAGGAGGTGGTAAATTCAACCTTGTTTATGTACAAGGCGCTCAACTTCTACTCGAAGGAGTTCAGCTCATTTCCATTTACCAGCTACACAGTTGTCTTCCTTGAAGATTTCCCATCCGATCTGTGCACATTTGCTGGAATGACCATTGCCAGTGACAAGCTTCTTTACGGTCCAAGACTTATTGAACCATCTTTTAAAACGACAGACATCCTCTCTTCGGCACTTGCGGAACAGTATTCAGGTGTGAATGTACTTCCAAAGTCGCTCAACGATATCTGGTGTACAACTGGGCTTGCCGGCTACATGTCGCTTCAATTCTTGAAGAAGCTTTATGGAGTCAACATGTTCAAGTACATGATCAGGCAGAAATCCGAGTTGCTATGCCGATTGGACATCAACAAGAGGCCAATGTCCAATCAGCATTTCAGATTTCCCATTAACTGGCATCTCGACTTGGAGTTTTTGAGGCTAAAGGCGCCTTTAATCCTTTACATATTGAATCAACGAATGGTGCGCACCGACAGATCATTTGGTCTTTCACGTGTTATTCCAAAGATATTCTTACAGGCCATGTCCAATGACTTGGCACACGGAAATTGTCTCTCAACTTCTCACTTCCAACATGTATGCGAGAAAGTCGTTCATCATAAACTAGATGGATTCTTTGAAAACTGGGTTCACAATCCCGGAGTTCCCAGATTTACAATCAGTCAAAAGTTTAACAAGAAGCGCATGTTTATCGAGATGTCTATCAGACAGACACAATCCTCTACAAAAATGAAACGTTTGGCTGTTGAAAATGACGAGGAATTGACCTTGCCTGAAATGAGAAGATACGTCCAGCAGTTCAAGAATAAGTATTTTATTGATGAGGCAGACCAAATGATAACCGGCGAGGAATCTTTTGAGCCGTTACCTGCCTTCACAGGTCCAATCACAATTCGTATTCATGAGGCAGATGGAACGCCTTACGAGCATATTTTATACATTAGAGAGCCTTACACGAAGTTTGACATTCAATACAATACCAAGTACAGAAGAACACGGAGACGGAAGGAGGGACTTCTAGACGATTCAGAGGAAAACAAAAGCTCAAACTCTGAAGGGTATTTGGGAGACATTCTTATGACCTCATCTGAGGCTGCAAAATGGGGATTGAAGGAAGATGCCACAGATGAAAGTACAAATATTGCAGAAATGCAGTCGTATGCTTTTGAGTGGATGCGATTTGATGCTGATAATGAATGGATATGTGAGAAGCACATTAACGTTAGTGATGAGATGCAGGAGTCAATGCTTCAACAGGATAGAGATGTGGACGCACAAATGGAAGCAGTGCAATATTTTGGAAACATTGTGAGGCCCAAGCTACACTTTGCCAATATCTTGTTGCGAACACTTCTTGACACCAGGTATTTTTATGGTGTTAGAATCGAGGCGGCACATGCCTTGGCAAGAATATCTAGCGAGGATAATGATCATATTGGAATGAGATACTTGTTGCGGGCATTTAAGAGGTGCTATTGCTACAATCATAATTCTGCTTCTTCGTATGATGAGTTTGATCCTAAGGAATACCACCCCCTTCCAAACGATTTTTCATGCTACACAGATATGCTTGTGATGAAGTCAATCGTTCAAAGTCTTTCCGAAGTCAGAAATCAAGATGGCGATTCTCCTATTGAGTTGAAGAAAATTATCTTAACCATCTTCCGATACAATGATAACATGGATAATGAGTTTGACGACTCTCTGTTTGTTTGCGAGATGTTGAGATCGTTATCCCTGATCATTGAACACTCCAAGAAGTTTCTTCCGAATCACAAAGTTTCCGTATTGGATAATGTAGAAGCTACGACCGACATAGGTTTAGAAATTTCTCGCGAGGCAATGATGGAAATTAACCGTGCAGTGAAGATGGATGGACTACAATCTTCCTATCACAACTGCATAACGGTCACCGCCTTTGAGGAGAAATTAAATCTTTGTAAGCGGGGCTTGATTAAGTTGAGGTTCGAGGAACTCATCAAATACACGCATCCAAGGAATGACACGGAAATTAGACTTATGGCATTTCGAGCATTGCTACTACTTGGTGGTTTGAGAAACACAGCTGTGTTAAGATTGCTATTTGTCACACTGAAACTCGAGAAAAGTGAGTACTTGAAAGAGTCGCTTGGTGAGCTTTTTGTTGAATCTATTGGGTCAGAAGCTAATGAAGGAACCCTTGTTGATGCTGAACCAAGCCATGAGAACTCTCAAGGTATCAATCATGTTGAATCACAGGTCAGGAATTCCAACGGTACAATGAGCTCTAGCTTGTCCATTGTTCAGGAGGAATCGACGAACGATATAATGGAATCTCGAAAAATTCAGATGGCCAGAAAAACAATCAATGGCCGTATTGAGATATTACGCAATGATATTGCTGATAAGAGTGGTCTTAAGGATATCTTATGGGATGCCGTTCATTCTTGTCTTTTGCCAATTGGCATTAAGCGTGATCTTTTGGACGCGATTGCCTTGCTATATCCTGCTGAAAACTCTTTTAAAATCAATACTGATTTACCTGCTGATAAAAAGGTCGTTGCCCGTTGGAATGAAAAGGATGTCGAACCAAATAAAAAGTTCCCTGTTACATTGAAGAGAGAGGGAAGACTAACAATCCAGATCCCATCAATCCAATTGAAGACAACATTCACGAACCCGGTTTTAAAAGTGAAAGCACGTCATCCAGAAAAGACAACTTCACGGTTAACATTGACAACGAGTAATCCTAAAAAGTTAGCAGTGAAAATGGAAAATCAAATTACAGTGAAAACTCAGGAGAGGAAGAAAGTTCTCGTCAGTCGTATGGATCAATCTTTAAAGATTACCCTGAGATTCAAACCAGGAACAATTCTCCCAGGTGCACCCAAAAGATCGAAACTTCATCTGATTAAGCAAAGTTCAATATTGCCGATCAGATACCTCAGGTTTAATTTAATATCAAAAGAAATATGGGCGTCTGACGTTGAAGATTTCGGCCAAAAGGCTGATAATGCTGCTCCTGTGCTGAAAACAGAGTCCAAAATTGTTACTCTTAAGATTCCAAAAGAAAAATTAATGAGTCTTTCAGAGAGACAAATATAAATAAAAATTCATGTATAATTAAATGATAGATGTATTACTACGATAAAGAGAAAATATAATTTATATTGATTTATTAACAACGATGCTTATTATACTTCGAAGCTGAAATTATGCCTATACAATATTAATTGGAACGGGGTGGTAGCTGGGGAGGTGGCTTTCGGGACAATGTTCTGGTTCTAACGGGTAACTCCGGTGGGTTTGAAGTGGTTTCAACTGCTGTCTTAGAATCGTCTTGAATAACTTTGGCATTTTCATTTTCAGCAGGACTTTTTGGAATATCCGAGCGCACGGATTCTTTTCCAGACAACGAACTTTCCACGTTATTGAGCTCCGATGATTTCGAGGTTGTTGAAGATTTCGAAGTTGATGTTGAAGAAGTCTGCTCAACGTTGTCTTGTTGATCCTCTTCAACACTATAATTTTTTTCTAGGTTCTCTTCTTCTATGGAATCGTGAATGCCCTCACTTTCTACGGATTCAGAAGAATCAGATGGAAGAGATGGCAGTCTTCTGTTTAAGGATTCATCCTTTATCTGCTCAACAGCAGTCGATACACCCTGTGTTTGCTGACCAGAATATGAAGAATCAGCATTCATTTGACGACCTGTTCTCATTCTTTCACTGATAAACATCTCAGGACGAGAGATACCAGGAGAAGAAGGTGGATACGCTCCAAACAGACGCTCAAAGGTTTTGGATTTGATACTAGGAGAGGAAGATGCACTTGAACCTCTTTTTCTCCTGTTGGAAATCATCTGAGGTGCAAGTTTTACTTCATTTGTGGGATAAGACGAACTAGAAGTCTTTTTAGAATACCAAGATTTAAACTTACTGACTGAATTCGAAACACCATTTTTGATTTGAGTGGCCGCAATACTGAGATCGCTTTTCTCTTCTTGTGATCCATTGTATTCTGCAGTAGAAATACTACTTAAACGTCTTGGGGAAACATTCAGGACAGAAAATGAAGAACTGCTTGTCTTCGGAGTAATTCGACGAGTATTTCTCAATGTTGATGGAAACTTCAATCTGGCGGAAGAAGCATCATCAACCCTTTCATCTTCGACTGATTCAAAAACGGACACACGATCCTCATTATTTCCTTCATTTATCTTATTTTCGGTGTTCTGATCTTGCACCTGTTTGTGATCATGCCGTTTAATTCGTTTTATAGGACTTGGATCCCATATTCCTCCTCTGAAAATCTCGTCAGTAGGCCTAAAGAACACAAAATCGTCCATAAATGGATACACCAAACTGGACTGAATGGCCTCCCTAAACTTTTTCTCAATCATATTAGTGACAACGTTATAGTTAACCGATCGGGAACTCACAACCGGCTCTATGTCCAAGTCCATTTTAGGCATGCTTTCGTAACAGTACCATAATCTATCACTTGGAGGTGGCTTTACATAAACCTTCATCGGACCATATAGCCGCTTCAATGTAACCCTCAAATTAACATCAATCTCCCTCTCTTTGAAGTGAGATCCCAAATTCAAAACCACCTTGGTGGAAATTTCCACACACATTTCTCCCGAGTAATCTGCAATAAAGCTCACCACGAGTGTTCCATCTGGCAGAAGCTGCTTTAGTTTTGGGCTAGTGATAAATGGAGCCGAATTACCCACATCAATGTGACCAACCTGTAATTCATCAAGAAATCCGGGTGTGCGTATCTTCTGAAGCTTTTCTTCAAGTTTCATCCTGATAAATGCTTTAAATTGAGCAGTTTGGTATACACTAAGGAAAAGCCGACCAACGATTGCATTGATCCACATAGTGGTGACCTGACTTTCTGTCGAATTAATTGTCTGTATAAGATCAATCATGTCTGCCGTATTAAAAAACAGAGGCTTTGCGCTCACACGAGGATTCAACAAATCTTCATGATCATTTTGATCAGCCTGTGCCAGAGATGTGGCCCTGAGAAGAGCAAAATACCAATCCTCCTTTTTAACATTTGTGTCTGCATATAAGAAATATGTACCTGCAGGAACAACTGTGTTGGATCCGGAGTGCTGAAACAAGTATGTGAGTTCCTTTTCGGTGAAAGGCTTTTCAACAATGGAACCATCATCCATACGCTTACCAATACTCCTCTTCAAGAGGCATATGGAAGTAGATTTTGTAAATAGACGTCCTTCCGTTACATTATGAGGCCATATTGAAACAAAGTAATTGTTCATCACAATCACGTGTTGAACATTCTTCTCAGAAGCATCTGGATACAAAAAAAGATTGCCGTGCTTGAGAACAGAATAGAATCTGTTCTTCTTTCTGACCTGCTTTAATTGCTTTGAGTCAATATCGGATGGTGTATCGTTGCTTCCTTCTCCACTATCTTGACTGCCGATATCTCTAACCATTTTGATAAAACCATTTTCATTTGTACCAGAATCTGCCATCTTTGCCGACCCACTAAAGGTGGCACTCGATTTGTAATGATCCGGATGAACTTGAGGTAATTTGTAGTGCTCATCTGTAACGGTAAGCCAACCGCTAAAAACTGTGTCAACATTTAGATCTGACCGATATTGAAATTCGTTAACCTTGAACTCGCTATATCCCTTTGGGTTTCCCTTCTTTTGACTTTTCAGTTCCCTGTGGGCCATTTTAACTTTATGCTGACCTTCTTCCGAAGTGGGCACTCTCTTCGAACAATACCATATTAAAAATGTAAGTAATGGAATAAATGTGACACCTCCAGTGATGTATACAAGAAGATAGGATAGTAGCCAACTCATACTAAGGTAAGGATGCCCAATAACACTCCAAAAGACGCAATTGAATAGGATGCCAGTGTGGCCTTGAGGGTGATTCAGGATATTAAGATTAATTGGAACTACAAATAGGGTGAAATATGAAATGAGGAGAAAGACAGATATATCGCAAGCCTTCAAGAAAATGCAAAGCAATCTTGCGTTAAATGCGCATAAAGTCATGCGTAAAGAAGCGCATGAATTAATCGACTTTTTTATTTTTTTATTTTTTTATTTTTTTTATCCACTTCGATTTTGATATACGTTGACCGAGGACATGAGTTCACCACCATGCGACTCTCATCTCAAACCAAAGTACTTCACATTTTATCATTACTAAACTGTACTGGACATGTTCTGCAGTCAACTGAAGATACAGCTGGCAAAGTTGCCACTTACTAGATCCTATGCGAATGGACCACTTAAGATTTTGTCCGCACTACCACAAAGGCCATTGAAAAAGATCCGTATAGGTAAGGCTAGACCAGCAATATACTACAAATTTAACACATTTATTGAGCTTTCGGATGGGTCTGTCATTCGAAGAAGATCACAATACCCAAGGGAGGAGTTGAGGATGATTACAGATCAGAGAAATAATCCATTATGGAATCCATCTAAGCCGGATGTTAGTTTATTGGATGCCGAGGCTAAGGGTAAGCTCAGTAAATTCAAGGCCAAATTTGCAGCATTTGAGAATTCCGGTAAGACAGAAGAAGATATATTGGAGCAGCGGGAGAAAGAGAAGAGGGAGCGCAAGATTAGATTGGAAACAGGCATTTTCACAAAGAAGAAAGATGAGGAAGGTAAAGGATGGATGGATGTTCTTGAATCAAACTACAAAGTGCAGAAATTGGGTGGTAAGATTGCACAAAAGGACAAGTCAAAGAAGAAGAAGAAGGCTGCTGCTGCTGCTGCTGCTGCCGCCGATGCTGCAACTGCTTCTGCCACTTCGGCAGCTGGCAAGAAGTGAAAATACAACAATTACACTACTTCGACAGATCAATACCAATTGTTGCATTACATGATATTATATTGACATTGGCAGTCGCGGTGTCAAGTTGGTATCTAGAATCTTGTATATTTAATTAAGTGGCCGGACAATTATCCCTGCCGGCACCTTTTATCAGGGCATGTTCAATAGAAATGATACATTCAGCGAAGTTAGACGTGTATTCGTATAGCAAATTTTAGCGTAGTCTTTTTCCCGTTACAATGATGTACGAGTTCTCCTCGTCGTATAAATAATGGTTAGAGGCCAAGAATTTCTTGATTGCAGGTTTTATCCTGGCCACACCTCCTGAACTGTGCAAACCTCGGCCTGTAACAAGCACGAAGTCCTCAACTCGAACACACCTCTCAGATCTCAGACTGTCTCCGTGGTAAACTCTACTTTTAATCTCATCGTTCCACCAGTCAGCTAACACTTTTCTGCAGCATGCAACGGCACTGTTAACCACGAATCCGTGTAGATCAAGCTTGTTTGTACGCTTGGCCTCGTTTATCTTCGCCTGTGAAAGAGAAACTTGTTCAGTTGCAAATGATTCTCTTGCCACAGCATAACGATGTGCAGCTTCTTTTGCATAAAATCCAGCAACGCCGTTATGCCTTGTGTTCGATGCATAATTCATCATTTTCTGGGCCTGATCAATTAAAGATCGATAATCTGCAATATTCCTTGGCATTCTTTCAAAACTTTCTTTTGAGGGCTTTAATCCCTCGTTGCCAGACTTATGCGGCCGTCGTATTTTCTTAGATCCGGCGGATAAATCTGTATCCAAATGAAGCTGCTGTGCAAGAGTAGTTCCAAAAGTTTCTGACTGCTCTTTGATTTCTTCTTGAAGAGGACTTGTGGGAGCAACGCATGCAGCCACGTAAAAGATCTGATCAACCTCGTTGTTGAAAAACTTCATGGCTTCAGTGAAAAAAGCACTTGGCATTCTCTTTAAAATGCTGTTGCTGTTTCTTATAGCATACAGCTCCTGCAGTTTCGAATCTAAAGTATCAGGCTGTGAATCCGAATCGTTGTCATCATCAGATTCTGCATCTGAACTGTCAGTATCATCAACGTTATGAGTTGTATCACTAAAAACTTCTGGCGTTACATTCGCAGATGCTGCTTTATTTAATAAAGTGTAACCACCCTGAACCCTTCTTCTTACTGGCTTCATTGGTTCTTCCCGATGTTCCTGTTTTGCAGTGACACCAATTTTATGTACGGAACGCGCACTGTGTTTCAATTTGACCTTCTCATTGAACCTTGTCATGACATCAAACACTGCGAAATACAATTTATATTTGTCTGCGGCAGCAACTTCAGTAACAAAATCAGTGTACTTGGTATCCAACTTCAAGATCTGTAAAACCTTTTCCACAAATTCAATATGCTTAATGCACTTATTCAACTCTGTTGTCGACATATCATCGTCAGTACCCTTGGTAGGTACTATGATACTTGTGTTTGCACCTTCAGATGCCAAAAGATTATAGTTTAATAGTTCTTCTGTCGCTTTATCAGCATTGTAATCGTATGATTTCAGTACTCGACGGATGTAATCTAGAGGTATATCGGGAAAGATCTCCGAAAGGGAAAAAATAGACGAAGATAGATCCTCTGGCAAATCTGTCAGACTCATGATAAGTGTCGCTTACAAAAATACTTTACGAATAGTTGAAAGGATTCGTCCATTTTTCTAAATTTGAAACTTTATTTTGTGATCCGATACAATACACAGATCTCTGTTAGCGGGCTTTGCGAAGGTCGTACAAGATAAAAATATTGTTTGGTGTATGGATGCATGGGGCATCTACCGACAGTATATTTGCCTTGCACATATTTATTGTGGTGGCAGTTAGAAAGAACGACCGAAAATGATCTTAGAAGCCAGTTTTATTTGCACACCCATAATCTTAAAGTCATAGGGGGCAAGATATATGCCAAGTGTGAAGTTTCAATATAATAAGTGGACAAATTTAATTCTGTAAATTCAGTCCGCTTATCTCCCTAAGCTGGCGGGCCGTCGGCAAGACCATTAACAGTAATGATTCGCGCGCGGGTCTCTTTTACCCTATTTCCAGCAAATTTTTTATTTTTTATTTTTTTTTTTCCACTCTTCTCTCACAGAGTAAATTTGTATGCACAGTAAATAAGCACTGGAATTCGAAAGTCATCTGGTTGATTTGCCATTCCGTCACTTGGCGACAAAGAAAAGGTGGAGAAAAATTGCCATTAGGTCCGATCCTTATTCAGCTTTTTTCCCATTATTAATCAAATCAGTTACTTAAGGAAACAAAGATTGTTGGACACATTTTCAAGTATTTCCAAAGCACAGGCCGGCAGACTACAAAAGAGCCTTAAATAGAACAAAAGCTGCCCAGTTAGATAGCGTTTGGATTCACGCTTTGTTTTTGACCGGTGATGAGTTCAAATTCGTCTCCACTGCAAGATGACAATCTTCGGAGAAGAGGCATCATAAAGATGCCAGGTGGAAATTTACGCTTGCCACCAATTCGAATTGAGTATGCCGATGGAAGCTCCCAGAATCTTCTGTTGGATGTTGGGGGAAGGCGTCCAGAAACCACGGTCAACTCGGCATCGTTTCTTACAGATTTACTGTTAAATCGAAGATCCAATGTACTTTCGCCAGTCACATCTACTGGTCTTGGAGCTGCTCGTTTGAGACCATTATCTGGAAATGGGAGAAGCCATCTCTCACATTCGCTCACTTCAAGTATGTTGTCACCTGCTACATCCCAGAATCGTGATATTTTCAATTCACCTACGGCGTTAGTGCGTACAGGATCACAGTCAGGAGGTTCGAGTGATTCTCAATCGGTGGGAGCTGATGGGAGTCATGAAATTAATCATAACGCTTCCCGTGTTGGATTTAATCATGAAGCTACCACTGCTCGATTTAACAATGAGGCTTCCACTTCTGGATTTAATCATGATGCTTCAAATAGTCACGGATTTAATAATGAGACAGCAACGACCAGTCGATTTAATAGTGAAGCTTCAACTAATCACGAATCTATTCATGAAGCCACCACCAGTTCTGGGGAAGGACCAGCTGCTGGATCAACGCAGAACAGTTCAGTAAACGCAGCATCTGCGTCCGACCAGGCTGCAAACGGCATAAATCAGACACCCGCATCCGATGCTCATACAGAAACATCGCGAAATATAATACTCACGGTAAACTACATTTATGGACAGACACCTGTGAACAACCAACGGGGAGGGAATGCACAGGCTGCCGGAAACGAACCAAATAATGACTCGCAGAATGGAATTACGGGTTCGCTCATATTGCATGTTCCAAGCATAAACGAGTCGAATGACGATAATCTGCAGGTCCTAGTCCGACTAGCCACGATCATCGCACTCCGAACGATATCGACGTCGATCAAGAAGGCGTCCGGAGTTCCCGACAAGGTGTTTGAGTCTTTTAAAGTGTGCAAGCTGGAAGAGTTGGCCGAGGAGGACAGAAAGTGCCCCATTTGTTATGATGCGTACATAGAACCGGCAGAGGCCGAAAAGGATGACAGCGTAAAGGAGAAAGACGCCGAAGATAGCATTAATTCAAATGGCAAGAGGTTAAGGAAGGACGTCAAGGAATCGCAGAAGAAAAGAAGAAAGAACAACGCGGACGGCCAGAGTAGCAGCTACACGTCATTTTTAGACAATAAGGAGAGCTCAAAAGAGAGTTCGCCAGCCGAAGAGGACAAGTACGTGCATGTGCCCGTGAAAATGCCCTGTGGACATGTTTTTGGACGCACATGTCTTCACGAGTGGCTGAAAACAAACAACAGCTGTCCTCTGTGCAGAGACAAGATAAAGCACACGAGAGGCAGTGAGTCCGGATACGCAACTACAGTTGTGCTCCCGAATCTCGCCCAGGTGATAAGCGAGGGTCGCGAAGTTATTGAAGACTTCAACTCTCGCAGTCTCATCTTTTCAATGCCGGATCAGGAGGGGAACGAGTCGGCCAACGGCGAGCAACGGTCGCAGGAGGTGGCGTTTCCGGCAGCTGTGCCGATCAGATTTCCAACGATCGTCACGTTGAATCCGCTGGCTGCAAATGCCGGGCAAGGCGGTGCTGGTGCCAACGGTGCAATTAATACAAACGGAACCGGTGCAGGCAGACGCAACGGCAGTCCTGGCGTGATGCGACTGGTCAGAGAGCTCATACAGAGTCTTCATAACCGGCTTCACCAGCCCGTGAGGCTCCGTGATGACCAGGGTGCCACGCAGGACTTGCAGCAAGGCGTTTTGCAGCGTTTGCCGATTATCCGGCCTGTGGTAGGCAACCCTGCCGGTGCGGGTGGCAGTGTAAATGGCACCGTGCCGCATATTCGCATGCGTTTGTCCCCAAGGAGTGCATCGTACTCTGCTGGCAGTGGGGCCGGTGCCAATTCACCAACCACACTGTTTCCAGTTGGTGTTTCAAGCAGAAGAACGCCAAATGGTGTCGTCACCACTTCGATTGGAGGACTGGACACTCGTGCAACAAACGAGAGGACTAGAGATGCGACGGAGGCTGTGTCATCATCATCAGCAGCTTTAGAATCGACGCATACCACCGATGAAACCAGTCAGACTGGCTCCAGTAGTGGGGGTCGGTCCCATAATGGGTCTGAGGCAGACCAGCACGAGCTAAATTCGGATTCTGGACATGGTGCGGACCACTAATGCATTTGGAGGGTGAGAAATTCGACTGTCGATATTTTCGACTTTTCTACGATTGTTGGCATTTTCGACATTCGTATCGACATTTATGGCATTTTCGGCTATCGGCATTCGATATTTACGCTTTTATGAATCTCTTGTGCGGCTCTACGGGCCTAGATGCCGCTGGATGAGATAGACGCGTTTGGCTCAAGACGCTTTATATGATACTAGTAATGGCACTGCATATATTGATTAGACCAGTGTAGGAGTAAGTGCTGACTGTAATTCGACACTATAATTTTTTCTTGGTACGAGTTCATCGCGAAACTTTGAATTATTAAATTTATTTTTCATCGCGACCCATATTTATTTATTTTTTTTTTTTGTCTCGTTCTTGCCAGCTCTGTCTATTTGCTGGCCATCTAACATCTTCATACCCATCCAACCCTCAAGCGTGACCCTTCAATCCATCACAATAAAACATACATAATGTCCCTTTTTGAGGTGGTGCAGCGACAGGTGCGCCAGCGTGGGATGGTGCCGAAATTGGTCAAGTCTCTACCTCATATATCACTCCTTCTTGTAATATTGAGTTTCGTATGGATCACAATGCTACCAATGGCAGGCCAGTTTAGACACACATACATCTCAGAAAACGCCCTCATGCCGTCCCAGGCGTACAGTTTTTTCCGCGAGTCCGAGTGGAACTATCTCAGGGGTTACAGGGAGGAAATTTACAGGCACGATAAGGCCACCTTGCTGGAAAGAAATGCTATGGTTAAGGAATGGCTCGGTGAGATCGGATACAAGACAGCAATTCTCAACTATACAGAGCCACTTACCGGCATCGAGAAGCCAACGCTTTATGCCATATACCACGCACCAAAGGGAGATGACACCGAGGCCATGGTGATGGTTGCTCCTTGGCATACCAAAGAAGGTGAGTTCAATCTAGGTGGTGCGGCTTTAGGCTTGAGTCTCGCGAGGTATTTCCACCGGATGTCGATCTGGGCCAAAAACATCATCGTTGTGTTTCCGGAGGATGGTCAGGACACACTCAGAAACTGGGTCAATTCGTATCACACGAGTCTTGACCAAACTGGTGGCTCTATATTGAGTGCGATCATCATGGAATATCCAAGTGGAGGAGATAGCGTCGACTACATTGAGCTTGAGTATGCCGGATTGAACGGCCAGCTACCTAACTTAGACTTGGTCAACACTGCTATCATGGTTGCTGATCATGAGGGCTTTAGAGTTTCCATTCATAAGGCACCAAGAGGCCAACTATGGGCCAATGACTACGGCAGCAGACTAACCACACTTGTGCAGGCTGTGCTCGACTACGGAACTGCCGGTATATTGCCTCCACCCGGAAGCTTCGGTGGAAACGGCTGCGAGGCCTTTAGCGGCTGGAATATTCAAACTGTGACTTTGCATGCTGTCGGAAAAGGTGAGAGAGATATCACCACCTACGGCCGTGTTGTGGAGGCCATCTTCCGTTCTGTGAACAACTTGCTTGAGAAATTCCACCAGTCGTACTTCTTCTACCTCTTGCTAGGCCCTCAGTCCTTCGTCTCCATCGGTACTTACCTACCATGTGCAGCCTTGGTGGCAGCCGCTTTTGTGGTTGCTGCTGTGTCTGTTCTGCTAAACAATGCAAACATAAACAACTCTGGGTTGCAGCTTTCAACGTTCATGGTTGCGCCTTCCAGCTCAAAGGTCTTGATTGTCTCAATGTTGTCCTTTTTAGCCACACTCGCTAGTTCTGTTACTGTCTGCCTGCTTCTCTCCAAAATATCCTCACACCACTCATACAGTGTGAGCAGTGATCTGTTCTATCATGACCTCACGTACAGGTACTGCATCATCCCGGCCACAGCTCTCTGCCTATTACCGGTTGTCACTTCATACTTTGTCAAAATGCGTGCTTCTCGTTTTATCAATGATGTTGCCCGCTTTCTCTACTCTTTCTCGCTTTACTGCTTTGCATTCACCCTTGTGGCAATGATGCTCTTGCACTTCTCACTTTCGGCATTGGTCGCATTGGCAGCCTTACCATTAACATTTATTCGGTATGGCCCTGCTTCCAACAAACATAATAGACTGAAATGTGCAATGTGGCTATTCATCTCCTCTCCATTCACCTGGATCTTTGCCTTGGGTATTATGAGCAAGACCAACTTCCAGTTGGACAGGGTCAGAAACTTGGTTCAATACTTCCGGTATGGCCTACTACAGAGAGAAATTCAGAATGTTATCGACTGGATGCAGGATACCAGCTTGCATGAAATATTAAATGGCCCCGTCAATGTCCTATACGGTCTAATTAGTGGATACTGGCGTTTCCAGAACTGGACTTGGTTCTTCCTATCAATAAGTTGGATACCTGCTTGGCTCAGTGCACTTTTTGTTTCTTGCTTTGATGTCCGGTCCGCAGACTATGATGTCTCCGAAGAGAAGAAGAATGAATAGACGACAATATTTCAGCTGCCCATGAAATAGAATAACAGGCTAGATATATATATTTTTATTTCTTTTTCTTCTCTGTAATCACCGTACTTATCCAGAATCTGCATGATATGAAAGCTAAAGGAAGCATAATGGTAAAACTATAAAACTCTATTGTAACATACTGGAGAAATTTGTATATAATATTAAAAAAAGGAATGAACGTACCGGGACATTCAGAGCTAGCTGAACTCCTTCATAAATTTGCTTTGGAATTTCTTCCAGTCGTCAATCCACTGCGTTCCCGGAGGCAAGAATGTAGTACGAACGTGAAAAGTTCCTTCTTTCTGACCAAACCCGCACCCTGGAACTGTGCAAATACCAGTGCTAAGTAGTAACTGCTCGGCATAGAATGTGTCTGGCGTCATGTTCTGCTTCTTGGCCTCAGCAATAGCCTTTTCGGGTAGCTCAAGCTTAGGGAAACAGTACATGGCTCCCATAGGATTTCTGCACGAAGCACCTTCCATCTCATTGAATGATTCATAAAGCTTTTTGGCCCTTGTTGCCAAGTCATTGTACACTTTCCTCCTTTGCTGCTGATCAAGATCGTATGACTCTTCACCTTTGTGTGGTGGATTCACCATTAGCGAAACTAACGACTGTCCTGTGACAGGTCCACATAAAGAGATAGATGCAAGCTTGAGAAGCTCCGCCTTCACAGAAGGATCCAATCCAACAAGCTCCATGTATCCACCTCTGTGTCCACATTCACCACTCAAACCCTTTGAGGTGGAATGTAGAGATGCAAGTTGGACATTATCATAAAATCCAGACTTGTCCGTTGCCTGAATGTCACGAAGAACCTTCTTTGCAGACACAAACTCACCTCTGTAGACGTTTTCCTGGTACACCTCATCTGCAATCACTAGTATTCCGTACTTTGCGGCAACCTGGAAAAGTTTGGCAAGTGCCTCATGCTTCAAGATGGCTCCAGTTGGGTTTCCCGGGTTGATCACAACAAGACAGCGTGGCTTTATACCCTGGGAGATGGCTTTTTCAATCACTCCAACAATCTCATCTGAATCAACCGACCAGTCTTGCTCCTCCTGTAAATAGTAAGGTAAAGGAACCGTGTTGTTTAATGCAATTGCAGCCGTGTAAAGTGGATACTGTGGGATCGGAATGAGAAAGCCCGTCTTTGGACCGTTTGACAACAGTTGAATCAAGTACTGAACTGCGGTAGAGGCACCAGCGGTTAAAAATATGTCATCAGCATTTGATGGATAACCATCTCTCTTGGAGATGTACTCGGCAACGTGCTTTCTGGCAACAGATATACCCTGAGAATTGGAGTATGCACCAACAGACTTGACGCACTCCAACAATTCTTGGGCCCTCTTGACCACATCCTTTGGAAATGTGCTGATGACAGTTTTGTTGGAAAGAAGTTCAGGATCTTCAATAAGTGCAAGAACCCGTCTGTAGAAGCTCAAAGGCTGCTGATCTAACTGCTGTGGGTTTCCAATGTTGGCATTAATCACTTTTTTGAATGGAAGCGAACTTGGATCTAAAGCCAATTGCTTCTTAAGCTCTTCGGCCTTGGCTGGAATACGACCTCTAACAGCATACTTTGCGGAACGAACGTAAGGATTCAAATCTGAAGTGGTGAGCTTTGGAGCAGGGCCTGTTGCAGCAACATTCTTCAGCGTGGATGAGTACCTCATGGAAATACCCATCAGGCTCCTGGTGAGACCTAAGTTTTTTGTTGTGATTACAGTTCTAAGTGACAACATAGTAGTGAAAAGTATATCCGATTGCAGTCAATGGAAATGCGACTATATGAAAAAGCTAAGCGGAGTTGATTTTACGCTGACTATCATGTAAACAACGCTTTACGCAATATTATATGGTCTGAAATGCGGATGTAACTGTGTGCTGGTTAACTTTGTTCTGGGGAGAGAAAGCGTTTTGTTCTATCTGTAAGATCTTATATTTTTTTATTTTCTATTTTTTTTTTTATTTTTTCACTGAGGCCAGATATACCCCAGTGATCGGGATGACTCAAATTTTTCCTTCTCCTACGATAAAAAATAGCCAACACTCAGAACACAAAGCTGAAAAATTATTCATGCTGAAAAGTTTCGTAAAAGGAAGGTTGGGAAACAAATAAAATGTATATTGACCAGAAAGAAGAGAATAGAGATGTTTTACATTGTTGCCAAAGATATTGTAGTAACTACTTGCGTCTATCAGCAAGTTTCAACTTCGAAGGTGATCGTCTCTCAAAACATTTCGCGACAAATCCCTACGGCACTGACGGAAATGATAAACCGATGTAAAAGTCTCAATCGATTGTTCATGATAAAGGAAAATTTGGATAATGTAAAATAAAAAAGAATGGAAAATGCCTCTGCAGCAATGCCTTAAATGGGTATCGCGCTTGATATCTCAAATTGTTCTCCAATCATATTATTCTCGCGGATTGAATTGCCTTATCAAAAAATTATTCCTATGGCCCTATATGCCCCAAGGGGTTATCAGCTACGGCGAAGCGTTTAATGCCAAATAATTACTGCATACCTTAACTTTACGTTCTATTCATGATGGTCTCCGGTAACGGAGGAAAACGATACAGATCGAGAATAAATTGAAACCCTCTGCGATTACATTTTATCCACATTTTGCTGGCTTCGCTCGTTGCATACTTTATTTCTCTTATTAAAACATTTTATTTTTTTCACACCTTATTTTCCTCTTGCTCTTCCATCCACTACTTTGAAACCTTTCATACCCATTCAAACTAAATGTGGTAAGTATATTTACGAAGGCATGATTATTTATCATAATCCAATTTAAATTTTTTTTGTTTTAGAACGGTTCGAACATCTTGAAGAAATGCCATTTTCCCGTGTCGACCTTCTTAATATTATTGGCTGCGTACGGCTAAAACTTATTTTGAGCGGATCGACCAATTGAGTCAAGCATTGCGATTAGCAGGCAAGAACATTTAACAACACCATCAAAAAATTTATGCAAACTCGATCGACGCGTCTGCGTTACTTTTCTTCATGGGAAAATGAAATCCAGCCGACCGCATTACGTAACATTTTACTCACGCCATTATCACATTTTGGTCATTTGGGCCGATGATCATTGCATATCGGCAAAATTAAACATAAAACGAAAATAGAAAAGCAGCAAATAATAAGGATGATGCTCAAGTTCGGACAAACTGTTTATATTGGATATTTTTATACACAGGCACTACCAATGAGATATTATTATGAACTACAGTAATCATAGGCTGACACTACTCTGTACAAGAAAAAAGGAAGCGCAGAGAAAAATCATTGACACGAAGAAAAAAAAAATATTTGAAACAAAAAAATGATTCCGGTGGGAAGCAATCAATGCGTGTGCTTCTTCCTTTTCTATTTTTTCTTCATTCCATCTGTTTGTACGGGTCAAACGTAAAAAGCAATGTCTCCTGTAACTTTTCTCGTTCGGTAACAAGACCAATCGATAACATATGATAAAAACAATTGTTTACAGCAAGATTATTTCAGAGATATCCGTAATTCCTATATATGAGAACATAATGTACATAGTATTAAGTCTAACGCCTGAAATAGTAACTTTTTACTTGCCGAGTAACTACTTTCGAATTAACTAATGAATGCTTCTAGCCTATCCATAAATATCACATGTGTCTAGCAGCATTTCCGATTAAGATTTATTTGAGGTTCGTGCAATGTGCGAATCCTTGAGATGGGATAAAATGTGGAATAAACGAAACAAGCGTCCATTATATGGCAAGTACTACTAATTGTAAGTCCGATAAGCCTCGATTCCAAGGAGATACTCGACAAATATAGAAACCCGAAATAAAGTTCGTTTAAAGTAGATACGAGCAAGGAATGGAAATGCTACTAACTAGAAACAATAGAATGGAAAATAAAACTAATGGCTGGAATCTGTCCTAATAGCTAAGCCATTAACATACACTTCCCTTGTATCATAAAAAGACTGGTCTTGGCTATTAGCATAATTCATTTTAAAAGATACAGTACCTGTAATAGCATTAATATGTCCCGTATCTCCGTATATACATGCAGTTTGCGGCACAATGCATCATCATCCATCACTGGATATAGAGCTTAAATTGGCGTTTCAATCATCGTAATTATTTTCTGCTTTACCCCGTAAGGATGACATGTGAAAAAAAAAAATGTGTACCAGAATTGTGCACGTCTGGAATCACATGCATAATTTTCATCTGCTCGTTTCGGTCTAATTTTGATACGACCTATGCAAATGCCATTGTACGATATACGTGATCTGTTTCACACCCTTCCGTACTAATTCAAAGTTTTCATATAAATACAAGTAAGTGCCTATTCAAGTTGCAATTTCTTATTCTCGCTCTAAAGCATATGCTCAACTTCAAATGACATCTAATTTCCTACAGTTCCGGAACTTTTGGAAAAATACATGGAGTAACTTCTAAAAACCATCCGTACCCCACATACCAACTTATACAGAATGTCCGGCCAAAAGAAGAAAGAAGAACAAAAGATAGCGCTTATATTCAACGCTAACCTCCCTATAGCAAAAGAGGTGGCACGCTTATTTGCACAACGTGGTTTGAAGATATACGCCCTTGATACAGAGTCCTTGTTCTATGTCAATGAACTCTTGATTAACAATCCGGAATTTGAAGATTCTATCATCCCAATTCAATCGCCTAAGAATGAGATATTCTCTAAGTTACAATCGCTGATGGAAGAGGAGGGTGATAAAATTATCGATCTTGTCATGGACTTCAACTTGAGCACGTCTGATTTGAAGACTGAGGATCTTGAATTTAGCTCGAAGCTGTTGGCTAGTGAGATGGTGAATTCTGAAACAATATTTTGCTTTGGAAATGGCTATGCAGTTAAATCTGCCGCCTCTTTTGAGCAAATCAATCTATCCATCAAGAAGATACAGCAGGAAGTCAAAAGTAAATATGGTGACGACTGTAATGTTATAAATTTAGTCAGTCGCTTAGAACCAAATATTCACGACTTGGCTTCAGAGGCCTTGAAATACTTGGAATCATTGATCCGCACGAAATTCAAGGTCAAGAAATTGAACAATTGGGTTGATTTGGCTTGCATAATTATGTACTACGGCCTCCCTCTATCTGGTTACAGCTATATTGAAAAAGTTGGTCAGCTTTTCAATGACTGGACTTCTCCAAGTTTAAAAGAGAATGATTCAGACCTCATTCTTTAATGTTAATATTTTTTTTTATTCCCGTCACTTTTTCCCCTTTTTTACTCCTTTATTCAGTGATGCCCGTTGGTTAAGGGTGTCGTTACTTTTATTCTTTTTCCTTAATGATTTGCTATATACATACATACACATAAGAATGAAATAAAATGCTGGGTTTTAGCATGAGTCTAAATTGGCTTTTGTATGTCCATATCTGGTATTCCGGTGCCCGAAGGTTAGTGTGAGATTTTCTGGGAGTGGGTATATTAGGGTAGTAAGTAAGTATTTCAATTTTTACATTTTTACTTATTGTTCAAGTTTCCTCACTTTCTTAATTTTATTTTTCTTCGGCCGTGCGGGGAAACTTCCGAATTGGAACTATACGCATAAGGTGAATGCTTTTAAACAACACATTTTTAATAAGCTATGAATTAGATATTTTAATTTTTATTAGATAGCATTGCAGCATCCAGTGAATGCTTAATCAGTTAAATTCTATTTTATATGTTGATCAAATATTTGCCATCCGGAAGCGTACTTTGATACTCGGAATTGCAAAAATGAATCCGAGATCGGAAAACAATAAATTTATCGTAAGTGAGGAAAAAAAGCCTGATGACAAGAAAATTTGCTATTGTAAATTCAGTGGTGATGCGGGGCATCTACCAAATAATAAGTTCAAAGTAGGACCCTTCGCTATTCGATCATACCAAGCTATTGATTATTCTGAAGGAGAGATAAGTTCCGACTACCTTTTGAATAATTATATACGGCTTCAATTCTTCTTTTCTCTTCATTTTCATTTACTCTAGTATATTTACGATTAAATGTAACTATCGAATTATGAATATTGGAAGCTATCATCTATTATAAGGCATATATTCAAAAGCCAAGTCCGTATTTTAAAATATTTTCAATAACCGGTAGACCAGAATGTAGAATGCAAAATGTAATACGTACACAATCCACAGAATCAATTTTTTGCGGTATACATTGATACATCCACATATTAAATATATTTTCCTGCGTGTGTTTGAAAGATTTTGGAAGAATGGTATGTCGTCCCGATCCCCAGATTTTTCTCTATGGTTTTTTGTATATTTTTTTGATCATCGAAATAATTCCGTCAGTCGAAAAAAACAAGGTGGTGGTGGGGTTTGCTTTGTTTTCAAATTAATTTCATTTCCGTCTCTATTTACTCTCGTACTTCCACTGTGTATGATCAAAATCTTCTTGACTTCCTTCACCTGTCCAAATTTTTTTTTTGCACGCTACGGTAAGTTTTCCAAATTTGTCATTCCCATTTATGCTTTTCTTTATTTTTTATTTTTTTTCCATGCGTCTGTATTGTCTCGTTATCTTCAGGTATCAGTCTTAGTTTTCCTTCTACCTTTTTGTGTTTCTTCTCTAGAATTCTGCCCTATACCTTTTACTTACACAAGATTGACAACTTCAATTTTTTGGATCTGTTCCAACATATTCGCATAACAGTGAAGGCTTCATTATCTTTTCTGTATCACTTAAATAGTTGGTAAATTTTACCACATTAACGTATTCACATTCTGAGGCCAACGGTGTTGACACAATTCGCAAACCCTTTTCCGTGCACTTCGATTGCACATTTGTCGATCTCTGAAGTATCTAAACAAGCAGCATTCATCGGATCACATTTGCATTTGCATTTTGGAACTTCCTCTTAGGCTAATTACATTTTTCTAGAATATTTTTTGTTTATTTGTCTTTTTGCTTGATTTTGTCCATAATGTCATCCAAGACCAGCAATCAGAGTGATGCTCAACATAGCAAGCTACGGAAACGGCTCGAGGATGAACTCACATACCGGAATAGTGCACTTGAGGCTGCTGACTATGACTGGTTTGTCAGATCAGCATCATCATCATCCGTTCCACCGACATCTTTGAAACCACCAGGAATGACAGATTCCCAAAGCAGCAAAGGTCTACCGTCGGTTTCGACCACCAACTCAGCAGTGAACACAGTAAACCCGGGAAAGCCAATCTCTCCCTCACCAAGCAACGGTGATGTGATGTCAAGATTAACACGTTGTAAGACAACAGATCTTTCCACACTTCCCTCAATGCAGGATCGCGAGGAAAACAACGATGAGGCAACCAGGAATGCGCTCACAAGAACATCAACAAACGTCGAAACTTCGCTTCTTGATGTTCGTACTCCGACAAGACAGAGACATAGAAGCTATAGTGATCGGTCCACAGACTTGGATATAGGGCAGGAGCCACCAATCAGGCCGGAAAAGGAGAAAAGGAACGCCAAGGAAAAGAAGGAGAATAAGGGCGGCTTTTTCAGGAAGCTGTTTGGTCGCAAGGAGGACAAAAGATCGAAGTCTGTCTTGCGTGCATCTACAGGCAGGTCAGGCTCTCTTGCATCGCATTCTATAGATAAGGAGCCGTCATCCTCATTATCGCCTGTGAGGACAACTTCAAAACCTATTCCGCCTCCCAGAGTATTGAACAACGAGGAAACAAGCAGCATTTCATCAACGCCGTCATCAAATCTCTCGCCGCTTAGCCAGAGACCCTCATTGGTTGGCTCTGAGGACCCTTCGGAGATCCGGCAGACATCATCGGTCTCATCCTCACTTTCAGAAAAGCACAATGAAGCAGATCCGCTTCTCTCGGAGTACCTTTCTGATATGGAGCAGTGCTCCAAGCAGAGGACTTCTCATCCAGAGTTATCTGCCCAGCTAAAGCGTGTTTTTGCACCCACAACAAAGGCGCACATCAAGTATAAACCTGGAGTTGTTCCCGCCCATCCGGACCTTCCAAAGCTCCCATCTGCCTTTGCAAAGCATCCGAAGTATGGCGGATCATTGGAGTTTGAGCTTTTCAAACGCAGGGAGAGAGAAAAAGCCCAGCAGAAGGAGAATGTCGGTGGAAGTGGTGTGTTTGGTGGATTGTTGCACAGAACAAAAACAAACGTCTCGGACAACATCTTGATGAAGATCATCAGTAATGACAGCGATGCCTCCCCGCCTTTGAACTTTAAGCCTATTCCGTACACAAAGCCACCGGCAAAAGTGGAAGTCAAGCCTCCAATGAAGCCATTACGGGATGTTAAGCCGATGAAGAAGGTGGCATTTGCTACAACAACGTTTGTGAACGATCCTCCGCAGCAGATTCCGTCTCGCCATCCCAGAAAGGGAAATGTTGAGGTTGGCCCTAAAGGAGAGTTGATCATACACAACATCTCGGAGGAGGAGCGGAAGCGTTCGACTTGTGGCATAGTTGTGGGTGGTTCTGGCCATTTGCGGTTGTTGAGTGAGATAGAGGCCGAACAGAAGTTGAAGAAAATGGCCAGCCGGACTGCCAAAGATGAAATAACAGAAAGTGTTTCTGCGCCAGGCATGGAAAGAACACCCTCAGAGCACACAATTAGAGCTGAGGATAAGGCTGCAGCTGCAAGAAAGGCCCTTAAGAATGCACATTCTGGTGAGGCTGATGAGCATGATCATTTGTTCATGAAGAACAACATCAAAATCGACACGCCGATGGTCCGTAGGAAGCGGCAGATGGAAAAGCCCGTTGTCACTTTGAAGATTGACGAATTATACACGAGATGCTGCCATCTCCGTGAAATCTTACCGATTCCCGCCACTTTGAAGCAGATTCCAAAGGGGTCTACTGATCCAATTCCAATCTTGCGTTTGAAGAATCCTAGCCCATCCATGATTGAAGTTCTAGCCTTTACTGACTTCATCCGTATCGCGCCAATAATTTGTCTTTCCTTGGATGGAGTCTCGCTAACCCACGAAATGCTACGTCTTATATTGTCTGCCTTGCTGTATAAAAGGTACCTTGAGAAGCTCTCTCTTAGAAACACGCCAATCGACGCAGAGGGCTGGAGAATGCTCTGCTGGTTTCTTTCAATGAACAAGGCAATGAAAAGCTTGGATGTCACAGAGTGCCCTTCTCTTGTGGTCAACACGCAGAAAGTTCACAAGCACAAGAAAAAGAATAAGGGTACTGAACAGCCTCGAATGGTTTGCAATAAGGATAACAGAACTGATATGAACTGGCCATTGATGACAGCATCCATAATATATCGCGGTGGTATTTCGGAGCTAATTCTTTCCGGATGTAAAATCTCAGATTACGTCGTCTTCAAGAACCTTCTTGACTTGGGTTTGCCACGGACCAGGAAGTTAGGCCTTGCTTATAACGATCTCAGCTATAGACAGTGCGAGATTCTCACCGAATGGCTTTCAAAGAATGCAAATTGCATCGGCATAGATGTTGGATACAATGATCTATCCGGTAAGTTGAAGCCTTTTATCGATTACACAAGAAGCACAAACTTCACCACCCAGCTTTGTCTTATCAGCTTCAACTGTTGTAACCTCCTTGATACACCAGACACTGAAATTCTGTTTGATTCCATTTCGAAACTGGAGCATCTAAAATATCTAGACATCTCCAATAACAAAAAGCTATTTCCCGGGTTTATGAACAAGCTCTGCATGTATTTGCCGATCTTCAATGAGCTCTCGAGACTAAACTTTGATGACAATGGGTTGGACTCCATTTCGATGATTAAGTTGTGCGAATGCTTACCGTTGATGTCACATCTCAACTATTTGTCCATAAGAGGTATGAAGATGGATAGATCTGTCTGCCACGCTTTATGCCACTCTCTGGAGCTATCCAATACTTTGTACACTATTGATTTCGACAAGGAGAACGTTCCAGAGAAGTACCAAAGAAGATTTGGATTGCTCACAATGAAAAATATGGAGCGTACATTCTATGCCGGTAATTCAACAAAGCACGAAAACATTTTAGATGCAATCGGCGGTACGAACGAGGTCAGAATAATGAAGGAGCAGCTTGGAATACCTTCGGGCGTGAACTTTGGTTATGCCTTTATTGAAATTGCAAGGAAAAGGGCGGCTATCTCGGATGAGCAAGTGTCGAAATTCTTGGGCGCTGCTGGTAGATTGAGAAAAAAGATGAAAGGTACAATTTCGGAGCTTATTAACCTGCAATTACGCAGGAAGTTGACTCTTGAAGGTAAGGAGTTGTTGATTCGTCTGGTGAATTTGGACTCATCCATATCGAAATGTGTGGATCTGGTTCGGGAAGGCAGCTCTAAACGTGTTTATGATACTTCTGCAGCCGCAAAGGATTACTACGATAAAGTTTTTGAGGATAGCAGACGGTTATCTACTGCATCACCATCACCACTTCACGAAGATGAAACTGTTCAGTTGACTTCCGATAATATTCCTGTATCCGAAGATGTTGAAGTTGCAAACGAAGGTGAAAAAACGTCTACCGAAATGATGTCTGACGAAGCTCATGTGTTTAGGACCAACTCGAACCCAGACTTTAGAAGGGATGTAGAGCTTTCAAAAAGAGCTGAATCAGCAGAGAAGGATGACAGCAAGGAAAAATACAGAAGGATTTTACTGAAAACACGTGATCCATTGGATATATTGGGACTATTGGGCACCCTCAAGTCCAAGGGTCTTTGTTTGGCTGATATATATGGAAAAGGTCCAGATCATGTGACAATTAAAAATACTAAAGCAAATGCCCGCAAGGCAGAGCAGGTCACAGTCATGGAGAAAAATAATAAAGATACGTCTGGCTCGCATGAAGAGGATGTTCCGAGCGAGGAGATTATGCAATTGTATGACAGTGTTTTGAGAGATTTAGTGAACAACAGATCTGACACCGATGATTCTGCTGATTTGAAGAGTACGTGACACGGCAATTCAGTGTTACGCACAGTGTGATTAAGTGTGTACTTTTTTATATTTTTATTTAATTACCGAAGAGCAGCAATTAGTTGCTTTGACTCGTCAATTATATGGCGGGTAATATAGAACTTTATTTGCGCCGCTGAGCTTGACTTTGTGATATGTACTGGTGAACTACGGAAATGTAAGGCCAAAAAAAAAATAAAAGTAAGATAAAAAACCGAGAATTGATGAGGACAAAAATAAAATAGATTGAGAAATAAGTTGTGGTGTATATACATCGCGGAGGAGTAGTTAATTAACATAATCTTTTCGGTATTGGGCTTTTTATCAGCACTTTTTGCCAATTGACTCTGCAATCAACATAGAAATACAAAATAAGATGTTACTGCTACAACCAGAAAACTTACTTATTCAAAAGACCTTCACCAAGGCCTTTGCCAGTGATTATGAACCAGTTTCTCTTGACCGGATTATCACAGATTACGATTTTACAGCCTATCACATTTCAACGCCAAAAGAGAAGACTGCAATTCTTCTATCCCTAAACATCAAATGCTGGGACGATCTTGTCCAACATGGAACTATGGATTTACTTGAGTCCATCTATTCGAAGTACTCTACTTTCCTCAGTATACTCTCTGGGGACAATGCAGAACCAGGTTACAACTATAGTCTTTACGTTGATTTGAGCAAGGTTAGCTTGAAAACGGCTGAGGAGAAGTCTGCTCTTATCAGCGAGCTTTCTTTATTAAAAAGAAACTGCTTTGCAGCTCCATTCCTTGAAACTTTTGCAAGATACGAAGTTCTTGCCAAAGAACAACCTGCAGATCCAAACAATATTTATGGGGAAGAGGCCAGAAAAAGTTCCAAAGAGCCTGTCATCACATTGCACTATAGGGATAATGAATCGATTTTTATAAAGCCATCGAATGATCGTGTCACTGTGATTTTTTCGACGATCTTTAGTGATGAGACGGATAAAGTTTTCTCGAAGGTGTTCTTGCAAGAATTCTCCGATGCCAGAAGAAGATCTATACAGAAGGCCCCTCAAGTTATAAATTCGCATCATGAGATTCCACTTGAGATTCAATCGGTGGAGAAGGAGAATAAGGATAAAAAGAAGACCTACATCACATTTGTTTTATTCCCAAGGCATTTAAGCACAGAAGAGGTGAAATGGAACACCATTACACAAATTGAGCTTTTCCGCTCATACTTCCACTACCATATCAAGATTGTCAAGTGCTACTTGCACCAGAGAATGAGATTCAGGGTGCAGAGCTTTACTAAGATTTTGAACCGTGCAAGAAGAGATGTTTCGGATGAGGAGTTGAGGGCTGAAAGGAAGACTGCTAGTGGAAGGAGGTTTGAGGCATTAAGTTGAGGGTTTATGAGCTGTGAGGATATTCTTATTTTTATCTTAAGATTTTCGTCTATTCTATGTTTTTGTTTGACATCTGAAATGTCAATTGGATAATAAGTCTGGCTGTAGTAGTACGTGGTAGATGTTTGCAAGAGGCAGACTGTATTTGTGGAAAATGTGCATCCTTACATTGGTTGGTGAGAGATTTGGCGAGCGGGAATACCTGAAGCAAAAAAGAAAGGGAAAGAGAGAAAGGGAAAAAGCAGAAAAAAAAGCAGAAAAAAATCCGCTCTTTTTTCTCGTTTCTTATTTTCCTGCCATTTCCCGCTTGTGGTGTTCTGGTGACAAGAAATCATACAAATTTTGGGTGGACTCACACTTGCAAATTCCGATTTTTTTTTTTGCTCACTTCGAGTCCCCCTTGCTGAAATTTCTCGCCTCGCACTACTGCTCTGCCAGTAAACAACTGCACGCTTTAGCTATCTAGAAATAAACACAGCACTTCATATTTTGCCACAGCTTTTATACGTAATTTAACAGACAGATGTCGTTCTTTGGCTTCGATCCATCTGCCAAGCCTGGCAAACGCCACGGCGACAGAAAAGCCAACTTGGACAGTTTTCAAAACTTTGACGATGAAATAAATTCAGAGGAGGAAGATGCTTTGAATGAAGAGACTTTCGGAACAGACGTTTCCAATATGGGTGCAGACTTTGACTTCTCTGCTGGGTTTGGGGCCAACCAGAACAAGCCGAAGGCAGGATTGAAACCTGCCCCTGTGCATAATGCAGTTGCAGAAGCAGGTATTTCTTATGCTGAGGCTGCAAAGACTGCACAGGCACCCGAAGATGCGTCGACTTTGAAACCAATGGAGTCGCTTTGGGGTGGTTCTGACAAGAGCGGTAGCCAGCAGGCACAGCAGGCCCAGAATCAGCCTGTTGGAGACCCTGGAAGCGCTTCTGCACGAGATGACAAGAAAGTTTACTCTCTGGAGGAAATTGAGGCCAGAATAAGAGCCCAGCCCCCTCCTCCACAGCTGTCACAGCCGCAAATGGGCCCGCAGCGGATGCTTCCACCGGGAATGAACCCGTTCATGCTCCCACCACAGGCTCAGCAGCAGATTTTGGCTTCGGCAGTTGCCTCTGGCAGATATCCTGATATTGCTACTGCAGCAAGGGCCATGACGCAGATGATGATGGCTCCGCCTCCAATGGGACCTTCTGGAATGCAACAGGGACCAATTCCACCGCCATTTATGGGATTTCCACAGATGCCAGGTATGAGTGGCCCTGTTTCGAGTGGTGGGTCTGTTAATCAGCAGCAGCAACAACAGCAACAACAACAACAACAGCAGCAGCAGCAGCAACAGCCTCACGCACAGCCTTCGCAGCTGCCAGTGCGTCCAGTTGCACCAGTTGCACTGCAGGCTGATGATAATACTTCTTCTGCAAACGTTTCTGGAGAATCTGCGTACCCTTCCCCTCCACCAGCTTCTTCTGGAAGTGATCATGTGGGAAACGAGCAGCAAAATCAACATAATCAGAATCAGCAACAACAACAACAACAACAACAACTACCTCATCAATTACCTCAACAACCTCGCCAACACCAACAACACGGATATGTCGGCGGAAACAACTACCGTGGACGCCACTTCTATAACCAGCAACACAGGCAGTTCCAGCGTCAGCGTCAGATTGAAGGTATGACGGATGAGGAAAAGCAGAAGTACTTCGCCAGGCAGGAGAAGGTCAATCGTATCACCCGGGCTTCCGGGTTCATGAATCCCCGTGATAAGGACTTTGTGACGAGATTCCAGCTCTCACAGATCGTCACAGATGATCCGTACAACGAGGATTTCTACTGCCAGGTGTACAAAGTGCTCAATTCTTCAGTGGAAGCCAACAGTATGAACTCGTTGGCCAAGAAGTATCTTGAGCAGTCAGGCCACCGACTAGGCGGCAGATCCAAGCGTGCAGACATTGCTCTACAGAGAATGCAGCAGCAGGTGTCGAAGGCCGTGTCTGTTGCCAAGGAACGCGGAAAAAGAACAGGTGTGTTGACCAAAGAGGGAGCACTTGGAAAAGTGTCTTTTGCAAGCGGAAAGCAGCCCAGACAGCTGTTGGTGGTGAACTCGTCGGACCCCAAGAGTGCGAACAGCGAGGTTCCAGCCGAGTACAAGTTCCCACAGTCTTCCAGAACGTTCAGGCTCTCGATTGTCGAAAGTATATACTCGGAGGTGCTCAAGCAGGAGTCTCTGGAGAGAGAGAGCGGACAGGTTGACGATTCGGAGCTTTGGAACTGTCTGAAGACCAACCAGGGCGAGGGAGCTTCCGCAAATTCTCCAATCGATCCGTTCATCTCAGTGCTCTCATTTGACAAGATGATGAAGGTGTTCAACCGGGTTTTCCACCTGCTCACACCGCTTCACCGGGCAGAGTTGGTCGAGCTCATTTTCAGGGAGTTACACAAAGTTGAGGTTGTTCACAGGGGCTCGTACGAGCTCTATGCGGACAAAAACTACGAGCTACCCAAGGAGGTCAAGGCCCAGATTGAGATGTTCCAGACCACCGTTTTGAAAGCTTTGGTTCTATACCTCAGTGAGTCGCCCTTCTCCATTGTGCTTCACTTCCTCGATGTTCTTCTCCAGAGCAATACCGTTCCATTCCTCGTGACAACCAGAATCGGCTTGTCGCTTATAACTGTGCTCATATCAAGGCTTGAATTGATCAAGCAAGAGATGACCAATGGCATAAGTGCTCAGGACTTGTCCCACTGGCAGCAAACCTACAACAAGCTCTTCCAGTTCTTGGAGGGCAGAATTACCATTGTCTTCCCACCCTACTTCTCTAACGATGAGCAGAAGTTGGTCAGAAACTCGGACTCGGATGGCAACGACTCTTATATTTGGGAATTCCTCGCCTCGTTGTCTTTGGCAGGCCAGCTTAGCCACCAAAGAATTGTTGTCGATGAGGTTAGAGATGAAATCTTTGGTGCTATGGCCACCAGCAAGAGGTTGAGGGAGGCCGGCGATTCTGCCAAGGCCGAAAAGCATCTCTCCGAATTAAACTTGTTCCTCAACGTTATTGGCCTTAAGGCCAACGAGGATGATATCACTGAGCTTACAGACTAGCTGATATAGGATAGATAATTGTACAAGCGGGTTTCTTGGCTATGCCTTGAATGGCTTCGCTACATCCCTTTTACCATGAAAATTAACACTCTATTAACCGTTGCTCCGTCGTTTCGCTAACTGTAGTATTGTATTTTTCTACTTTATAGAATGCTGTTTGTAGCTCAGCACCAAACAACTCAGCTTCTGTTTGTTCCGGCACAAGCATCAGTTTATTTGACTACGCATTTCTGTGCTTGTACTCGAGCATTCTTTCCACCAGTTGGCAACACACTAAATGCTACTTCAACCAGAAAAGTCATATTTGCATAATGAGGATGTGGACAATATTGGATCTGAAAAAGCATGAGAAAACATGAAAAAATATTTATACACGAAAAAGCGCCAGAAGTGTATTGTAAAAGCATGAGAAAAAATTTGGCACCAATTGATCGGGGATTTCCTGATTTGGAATAGGCCAGCCATCTTTTTCCCCCTGCTGCCCGATGATAAATTTAATTCATCCATCTCATTTTATATATAGGACGGGTGGGGGTACCTTGGCAGTAGCGGATTCTTAAACTGTATATGCAGTCTTCACTTCTCCTGGGTTTGCTTTCTTTGAAGACAACTTTTATTAATATACTCACACGTCTTTCTTAACACATTGAGATCAGATACAGATATCTTATCAGTGTTCGCTGAAGCAAGAAGTAAAAGCAAAAAGCGAAAGCAACAAGTAAAAATCACAGAAAACTACACATTGCGCAATTGTGCATTCCATAAATCAAATAACAGTTTCACAGGTACCTGGTTTTCGGACATTCGATCACAACAATGGCAAAAGGGGATACCAAGCAAAAGTCTTCTACCCTAGACTTTCAGGATGAAGGCCAAGGCAGCAGACTCGGATCAGTTTCTCCTTCTAGTAGGTCTAATTCGAGGCTTTCAACGCCAAGTCCAGACATTCAAGGTGTTGCAAGTGGTGAAAGCAGCAAAAAGAGTTTGGGATCGCCTATATTTCCACCTTCTGCAAATAATCGGTTTTCCATGTCCTCCAGCTACTCGGGAGTTGTCCAAAATGCCGACATCGACACAATCAGATATGTGGTGAACGATAATTCCTCCAGGCAGTACACCAATGGAAGAAGATCCATGAACAGATCTTCTGAGGTGCGGACAGTGGGGAGCGATCTCGCACATCGTGAAAGTTATCGTTCTAGTGCATCTACTGCAAGAACATTGGCCACATCAACGTCACAGAATCCAGAATCGTCTTCGATCAGAGAGGCAGTCATTTTGCCAACTACTACAGGAGAGCCGATCCTGAAAGGTAAAGGGAGCCCAGGAAGTGCTCCTGATAAGGAAAACTCGGTTGATCTAGAGCACTCAGTCCCAGCCAGATCTTCAAGAAGGCCAATTTCTACATGTATTGGGGATATGGAATCGATCACCGAAGGTGTTTCCACATGTGATTCCCACAGTATCTCTGCTAGCAGGCGTACAAGTCTTATCGGACCGCGGATTTTGCCAGATAAGGAAATTTCCTCCAGTTCAAAGGACAATGCATCAATGCGGCATGCACGCAGACTCAGCCGGAAGCTCAGCGGTAAGTTTGGCGAGTTGATGCAGCAGGTTGAAAGTTTGAAAAGTGAGCTTGATGCCAACCCGCAAATTCCTTCTTCAGAGCACAGCCCTGTGAAAAAAGACGATACGCATCAGTCCGGTGAGGATTCCGACTCTTCTAGTGATGAGATCACCTCTAAGAGGAATTCCACATCCTCTGCAAACATTCCAATAACGCCAACAAGCACGGCCTCGTTCCATACGGCTGTTTCAAACGAGAATGATTGGGAGGACGAAGAAGAAGATGATGATGATACTGATGCTGCAAGCTCTGTTTATTCATCCACATTCACGAGGAATGCAACTCTTTCGGAAAGAACCAAATCAGTCAGAACTCTTCAGACTGGAAAATCTCGTGGGATGGTTCTTCCGGTTGTATCGGCAAGCATAGGTACCTCGGGAAGAAATTCAACATACACTTCTTCCGCACCTTCGAAAGTTAGCACTAAGCCTGAACCAATGCAGACAAACTCAGATCTCGCCAACAAAGAGGCTGCTGTGATAACCTCATCAGAGTCAGAGGAGTCATCATCAAGTATCCAACCAAGTCTCCAGGATTCCGGATCTACAAAAGCTTTAGATGTGCCAAGCACTATTTCACATCCGGATGAGGCTAAAAGCTCTGAAAGTTTTAGTGTTCCTGTCGGAAAATCCACCTCAAGACAAGGTCTCACGAAGACTAGACCAGCATCTACGTATTCTTCAGTGAGAAAATCGGTCAAAAGAAACTCACTGGCAAGATCTAGTAAATCTTCCGCCGGTAAGCATTCTAAACATCAGAGTAAGGGTGTGTCGTCCTTTTCATATGATACTTTGGCCAGACTATTGAATGCCACCGATGGAATTGTGATTGGTCAGGAGTTCTCGTCCCTGGATATGCCTGTGGAAGAAAAGTACTTGCTTGAAAAGATAGTTGGGTCAATTAGCAGACTTACGGCAAATATGATGCTTGATCCCCAAAGGTACGACAAGAGTTATGCCAGGTTGGAGAAGGCACTCAACATTTTGGAGGGTTTTGATTAGTTTGTTTTTCTGTATGGTAATCTCTAGGATTACAATTTGCATATGTGTAAATGGCATTAATAATTTAAGTGATATTTTTTTTTTTTGTTACTGCGTACCGATATAATCTATAATGTATTATATTAATTTATGGCATTCATTAAAGTTATACTATACAATCCGGGCAGTATTGCCGACATCAAGCTTCCCTCATTACTCATGAAGCTGTTTTTTGAGAAACGGTGCATTCTTAAGAATGTCCGGAACGGATACAAATCTTATTTGTGAGCCCCTTACAAATATTTCATCCAAATGCTTCACACTCCCATCCCGACTGGTTTCCGTCACATCTTTTAACAGCACGTTCATGCTATCCTCTGAGTCAGAAAGTTTGCCCTTTAGCCCTGTACCATTGTTAAGTTCGACTGACACAACGTGGCCCTAATTGAATATTGAAATATGTGGTGTTAGTAACGTACGCACTGAAAAGTAATGCATTATGTAGATGTACTTACTTGAGCCTCGTTAAGAAGCTTTATAGGTATGCTTGAGCCCATCTCAAAATATCAATAGAATGCTAAAAAGACAACGATTATGTTCTGAATGATATTCCAGTTTAAAATTCACGTTCCAAAAATGTGTACATGCAATATGTTGTTTGTTTGCATAAGTGTGAAGTTTTGCAATTCCCAGAAAAATATGTTTGCAATTATTGGAGCGCGATTTATCTTCTAATCTAGATAAGTTCAGAAGATGGGCTAGCATTAATTTTGGAAAAATAACTTTCCCTTCGTTACCTTTTCTCTTAAAATATATATTTTCGACATAAGTAATCAATCGACCACTTAATGACTGAGGAACAGATTTTTGGAGGTGAAGGTGATTCAACATTCACCTTAGAACCGGTTCAATTGCAATTCCAAACAGGTGGTAGGATCAAAAAGCTTCTCGTCAGCAACAATATCCTCTACATAGTTCTACAGTTAGGATTTGTGTATCGAATAAATCTTGAAAACCCAGAGAATGTCGAAAAAATCAACATTGGACTGCGAACGGGGCTTGTGAAAAACGCATTTGTCGATAAGAAAGGTTATCACCTCATCATTCAAACTGATGCAGATGAATTTTATTATTTGAACCGGAAATCTCGACATGCAAAAGAGCTGTCAAAATTGAGAGGCCTACGAGTGACCTGTATCTCTTTTGTTGACAGCCTTATTCAAGATCACTATACTGGGCCAATTCTTGTCAGCACTGCAGATGGGTATTTGTATGAAATAAAGGTTGAATCTAAGAAAGAGAGATTAGTCAAACAGATATGGCACAGCAAGAATGGAATTAGTTATGTTTGTAACATTTCTGTTGGAAAGTATCATTCTGATGGTACTATCAACTGTAAAGTTATGTGTGGTCTTACGAGCAACAGAATCGTACAGTTTCGCTGTAAAGTTAACAAGGCAGTAAGTGCCACTACAAGCTCATTTCAAAATTCGTTTAAAAGGGAACCGATAAGTTTCAATTTTAATTCGATTATTCATATGACTAGAAATAACAAGTCGATTGCATTTTTGGATATCAATGAAGAGGACAATTCATATCAAGTGACCTATGGAAGTGTCAATTTCAAATCAAAGAAGGAACTTAACCATGTGAAAATGGACCTGTTGACAGGCTCATCGGTATCATCCATCATGCTCACTGAATATTACATTCTAGTATTAACAGTTTCCGGCGAACTTGTTATATACAATCAATTGAACCAGTGCAAGGTGTCATCAACACGAATTCTTCCTTCTAATGAGCCGTTTATAGGCTTTGTGTCCGATATCATTAACAATACCTTCTGGCTATACTCTTGCGATATAATTTATGAAATTGTCGTGGATAAGGAAAATTCTGGAATATGGAAGCTTATGGTTGAAAAGAGTATGTTTGACGATGCTATCGCCACGTTAAAATCGCCCACTGGTGTTGATCAAACGAAGTATGATATAATCATGTCCCAGAAAAGCAAATATTTGTTTGAAAAGGGGGATTTTCAAAGCTCTGCAGAATGTTTTGCAGAAACTTCGCAGCCCATTGAACATGTTTCCCTAATGTTCATGGATGCACACCAAGACAAGCCACTTAGAAACTATCTTTTTAAAAAACTTAAAACCATTCCGAAGTCTAATTCTATGCAGGCCATGATATTAAGTAGTTGGTTGGTTGAACTTTATATGGAGCAATTGAATTCCGTTAGTGATGAGTTGCTTTCCTCCACACCAGTTTTCGCAAGCAGTGAAAAAGCGAAAAATAATGCATCAGATAACATTGAGAGAACTCTTAAAGGTTTAATCAATGAATTTCACCGCTTCTTGGATGATTTCAAGGACGAATTGGATAAAGATACAATTTATCAGATTATATTAAGTCATGACAGAAAGGAAGAGCTTCTATATTTTGCTAACCTCGTTGGTGATTACAATTTTGTTTTGAAGTACTATATGAGTTTAAGCATGTGGGAGGATGCACTCAAGGTATTAACAGTACAAAAATTGCCCGAGCTTGTATACAAGTATTCAACTCTTTTATTTGTGAATTACCCAGTGAAAACATGTGATATATGGATTCGTCTACTAGATGACCTTCAGTATTTAAAGCTACTTCCAGCTTTGCTTACATATCAAAAAACCGTTGCCGAACCGAGAAGCATTACTGTTGATCGTAATCAGGCTGTTCGCTTTCTACATTATTTGATTGACAACAGGCAGGTTAAAGATAGAATTATACATAATTCATACCTTTCTATTCTTCTCAGTTATCCAAACTTGGAAAATGAGGATCCGATATTGAAATATCTGGAAAATTGCCGCACAAATGAAGGAGTCCTTGGGGCTTCTGGAAATTCGCAAGACATTTTATTTGATCCAGACTTTATCTTAAGAATGGCTATTAAGCATCATCGTATAAGGAGTGCAGTTCAGGTTTACTCGCTAATTGGCGAATGTATAGAAGCAGTTAATCTTGCACTAAAGCATGGACTGATTGAATTGGCTGTTCTTGAAGCTGAGAGAATATCGGCATTTTCTTCACGTGAAACAAAGAAAATATGGTTGTGTATTTCAAAGGTGTTGATAAATAATGTTCTTGCAGATGAAAATTACTTGGAGGCTCATAAAGATATGTTTACGAATCAGCAAACGGCAGCTTTCACTGGATCCCAAGGTGACAAAAAGAAATCACAGATCAGACTTATTCTTCGCTACTTAATGAGAAAATGTGAATCAATCAGTATGAAGGATCTTTTACCGCTATTTCCTGATTTTGTTTTTGTGGATAATTTTAAGGAAGAGGTTGTTAAGTCACTTCAAAGTCTTTCATCCCAGATGTCTGACTTGCAGCAGCAAATGGACGATTCTGTTCTTCAGTCTGATCATATTAAACAGCAAATTAAACGATTTAAGGAAGAGAACTTTCACATTATTGAGCCCTATGAATCATGTATGCTTTGTCATAAAATTCTTACAACCAGGAGGTTCATCACATTTCCCTGCTTTCATTCGTTTCACCAGGACTGCCTTGTTAAGCGTATTTCCGAGTCATCTGATTACAAGTTGAAATCTGAAATATATGTATTGCAAAAGAAACTTTCTCAGAATAGTGGAGACAGAGGACAGCTTGTTTTGATCAGAAAGGAAATTGATGCTGTTCTATCCAAGAAGTGTTGTCTTTGCAATGATGTTTCAATAAATGCAATAGATGAACCGTTTGTTACAATTAATGACAGCGAAGCATCGAAATGGGAGATATGATGTACAGGTATGCGCTTTCCTTGAATTTTTATTGATCTATTTTGTGCACAAGTATCAGAATGCGACCGACATTTGTCTTGTCATGAATATAATATATATATACAGTTTTAAATACGTGAAATTGAATGCATCGCACTCTCGTTTTTGCTAATGCTTCAAGAATGTCTTAAACCTCTTCGAGCCACCTGAAACAGCTCTCAAACTGCCAAGCATCTCACTTATTTTAAATTCAGACACCTCCTTGAGACTTCTCGCAGATTCCAGGTCGATGAAATTTTGTGGAAACCTGTAAGCAAGCCACATGTATGAGCTGAGCATTTTATGGAACTGCTCAAGTTTGGTGAGCCTATCTTCGACGGGATTCAATCTTTTCACATATCGTCTTCTAGGTTGATACCTCTCCATAGCAAATTTTGCACTTTCCCTAGAAGCCCTTGATCTTAATGCAGCGGGCACTGGTTCTGGCTCTATCATAGAACTTCCTCGTATGCTGTAACGATGACCACGCATTGTGCCTGTTCTCTTTACATTCTCAGTAGATAAAAGATATAGTGGGATGGCCGTAAAGTCAAAAAGTGACTTTCTAGTACGTTGGATGATATTAACCATAAATTCCTTAAGCACGTAATCTAAAACCAATTTCATAGGTTGGTTTGGGTTTGTGCTCAAAGTCGTTGGTGCACTTATGCACCGGAGCTGATCCTGAATGAGAAATCCCCTTAGTAGTTTTTCTGTCTTGAAAAAGCCGGACATCATTAGTTTATCCTTCAATGATTGCACTTTAAAATCTTCTGATCTTTCAGCGGTCTTTGCATTCTTGATGTTTAAATCTTCTTCAAATCTTCGGTATATTGTCACCAAATTGGTTTCTGGTGCAAACATCGAATAATACTTTATCCAAAGATCATCTGGAGGCCATAGTATAGCCTTGTTTATGTATTTAATATCGCCCTCAACACCCTTGGACACATTTTCCAATTCATCTCTCGATATGGCCGTGATATGGCCAACAGACTCGCCTCCAATTCCATATCTGCCTGCACGTCCTCCAATCTGCTTAATGTTTGATGAAGTGAGACTAACATTTTTGCTACCATTGAACTTCTGAGTTGTGGTGAATATGACCCTGTTGATCTTCAAGTTCAACCCCATTCCAATGGCATCTGAAGCGACAACAATATCATATATCCCATCATTGAATCTTTGCGCTTCTTGCGATCTAGTTTCTGGTGGTAATGCACCATATATCACGGCACACTTGAAGTTAGTTTGCCGCTCTATTTGAATCTTCATATCTAAAATAGCCGTTTTGCTGAAGCAAACTATGCAATCACCCTTGCTTAAATCTGTCATTTCAACGATGGAATCATCCACCACAAGCTTTCCCAATCTTTTGTAAGTCTTGATTTCCAAATCGTCCCCAGTCATCGCCACAAGTCTCTTAATAATGGGCACCGCTGATATTTCGCCGCATAAATGTATCTCCTTGGCACGAACACCAAGAACGGCATTTGTCCATGCTGAGCCCCTGTATTGATCACCAATCATCTGAATTTCATCAACAACAACCACATCATAACTCTCAGACATGGAAAGCATCTCAATTGTTCCCGAAGTGATTCCAGCCTTATTTCCATTACCGTCAATGTCAATGAGAACCTCCTCACCTGTGACTAAATTGCAGTTTATATTCTTCTTCTGAAATTTGTCATAAACCTCTCTGGCAAGTAATCTCAACGGTCCCGCATAATATCCCTTGGTGCATCTCTCCAATCTTTTTAAAGCATGGTATGTCTTTCCACTGTTGGTTGGTCCCACATGCATGATGAATTTTCTTTTCAACTTTCTTGCATTTGGAAACCATTCGCATGGGTTATCCACATCCATCACGTGAAATGTCAAGTTGTGGTTGAAATTCTGTTTGTTTGAGTCATCATTATACACTGACAGTAGGTTGTAAGGCTTCATTTCATTGTATACAAGTCTCTCCAGCACATCGCTTATCACTTGCCTTGGTAAATCACCATCTGGTGTTTCAGCAGGTATCTTCCAGGGGACTACATTTCTTAGGTTTCCTTTATTCAAGCCAATGTACCATAGAATACTGCCGATATTTGATAGGCAAGGTGACCAAAGATTGTTCACTGCTGCCTGGGGACTATGGATTTTCGCATTCAGAAATGTTTTCAAACTCTTTGTGGACCGCTTCCCTATATCATCCAATTTACTCCTTATCCTGGCTCTGTTCTTGTCCAAAAATTCCCTGCTGTAGTTCTTCTTTAACAAATCATAACTCAGCATATCATAATTTCTGTCTGTTATATGCACCTTAAGCCGATCCACCGATTTATGTAGAAGATCGATCATATTTATAGATGAAGGCTCTGTGGAATATGCCCTCAGCCATAATCGCTGGCTGCAACAAATCCCGCATACACTGCTTAAGGCAGTCCTCATCTCTCATAAATTCTTGATTACTCAATGAATGTAGTTCTGAGACGATGATAGACTTTAAAGAGTGAAAGGCTGAATCGAAATATTTACCTGGAGACATTACCTTGAAAAATACGATGAAAAAAAAATTAAAGAAAATAATATTCGAATTAAGGGCGCATTATATCTACCGAGTCCTAAAATACATAATACTTAACTAAAGCCCTTCAAATATTACTCAAAGAAGATCAACTAATAGTATCCATGTTTGCATGCCATAAATGCATAGAAAGTTCACTCAAGTTTGTCGAGTTCGGTACTCCCCAATGAAGGGTCCACGCCCAATATTCCCAAACCCTTCATCCTATTTTTTCTAAGGCTACGGGCTAAAAGAAACTTGCGAGTCCATTTCCAAATGAAGCAGATAACTATTATCGTAAGTGGAACAAATATTGCAATCTTCAATATTGGTGTGTACAGTCTCTTCCCAGAGAAACCGTGCTCGCTTGCGTATTTTATTCCAGAAATAACGTTATCAACGTCTTCGATGTTGAACTGCTTGCCCTCAGATGACTCGTCCCAGTAACCATTTGAAAATCTTGACACTAACAAGAAATCGCCACTCTTATACTTCGATGGTACGATATTCTTCCAGCCAAGTCTATATCTCAATGCCTTGAGATTCTCTATGTCAACATAGGCGATTCTTAATTCATTGTGCATGTTCTCGAAAGTTTCCTGAACCGTAGTACTCATGATTTTCATAATATCATGATGATGTGAACCATCTTGCAAATCTTTGATCTTGGCATACTTCTTCTTCCTCTCATTGTCCAACTTGTTAAATTGCTCCCTGTTTTGAATGTAGGTGAATTTGTGATAGATGTAAGACATTCCATATGATATTTTCTGAAGCTCCTTTGGCTTCTTTGGATCAATTAAGGAAACGAGAACCTTTTCATTTTTAGAGTAATACGACTCATCGTATTCGGGAAACACAACATCGAGGTTTTTACGTAAAAGTGGCCATGCCATTGGGTAAGCATTTTTATAGATGAATTTGAGCACTTTTCCAGTATCACGAATATCCCTGGAACTGAAACTTTTCATTGCCACACCGTCCAACGTGTTTGATCTAAAGCAAAGCATCATTGGCAATGCTGAAAGTGTTCTTGCCGCAAACATAGCAGGATCAAATGATATTAAATCCTTGTTGTTCTTATCCGAATCTTTATTAAGATAATCATCCTCCATAATTCTGCTTTGTGTTTTCAACAAGCGAAGAAAGCCGGTACTATCGGTACTCTTGAATAAATAGACATTGCCCCGAAAATTCATTATGGGTTGTAGAAGCTTTCTCAAAATCATATCGTCTTCAGGCACCCTGGTAGCAGGGTCTTCTAAAAGAACAAATGTCACCTTGGAATAATCCTTAATGTCACTCTCTCTTCTTAATCTCTTCACAATACCGCCAATTTTCTGAATTTTCGATTCTGAGAGATCCTCAAATCTGTAAATTTCAAGTAAGCGAGAGGTCCATAATAAAAGATCTTGGATAGATGGACGAGTGGGTCTATTATAAACGACCCTGTTACCACCCGCAGAAGGTGGTAGCATCATCATGATTTGAGGTATAGCTTCTTCTGCATTTCTGGGCCAGTCTTCAATACCCAACGTACTGCACACCTTTGGATTGGATCCACAGTTAAAGTACGCCAATGACAATTTTCCATCTTCAATCTCATTTGCCAACTGTTTCGAAACCCCGTTCCAAATATTTCTAAACATGTAACTGCCGGGATATTCCTGGAAAAACTGCACACCCTTGTGATCACCTTGAAACTTATCCTGAGGTAGTTCCTTGTCTGTTGAGGGCCAAAAAGACACTAAGTAGGGCTTATCTGCACCTTCACCAACAAGAATTTGCACCAGTTTCTTCTTGTTTAGAAGAATCGTCTCTGGAATTGAATCGCTCGAAAAATCGTCGGGCTTGCCATCTGTCTCTCCTACAACCCAAAGGGATAACTGATCGTTGACAAATGTTTCCAAGCCTTCCAGCGTCCTCTGATAATCATCCATTGATCCAAGAAGCTTACCGCCACTTGAATAAAACCTGATTGTAGGGTATGCCATAACACCCTCCTTATCGCAAAGATCACCGTTTGAAACACAATTCACCTGATGGATGTGAAGATTGTTCTTTTCGGCATATAATTCATGATGTTTGTGGTAAAAATCTTCCCATGTTGGTGCGAAATGGGTACAATGTGGGCAATATGGAGAAAAAAATTCAACAATATGGTAGCCCGACTTTAACTCTTCATCAAATTGCTTGGATGATAGTACTCCCGGAAGCGGATCCGTTTCTGTTTCCGCCTCTTTGTCCACTTCTTCCTCACCCTTGCAAATGTTCACCAATACAAGAAAAAAAATCAGATGGCTCAAAAGCCTTCTGACCGAAAGCATTGTTGCACAACTAATCAACAACCTTTATGCTAAAACGGTTCAAATGTAAGCAAAAATGATAGCTGTAGCCTATAAGATGATTCTACTTCTAACAAGAATAAGTAAAGAAGGTCTATCAGTGTGCTCACATGTCATGATTTTACTTCTAGTTTCAATATATTTCGCGATTATTAAGCAAAAAAAAAAAATAGGGAAAAAAAAGGCTTGTGTGATCGGATCAAAATAAAACAAGAAAATGAAGGACATTAAATTATCTTGTGTCAAAGCATATTCATTACCACTCAGCTATTCGTATATCTTCTAAGCCAGAGGCAATTTTAAAAAATTTTGACCCCAAAAAAGTGAACTATTATATTATATGTGTCGCTCAAAATTCATGAATATCAGTCAATCAATCTAGAATGTATGTGTTTCTGATGGAAATAGTATAGGGAGAGGCGGGGACTTGAAAACTGATTCTCATTTTATTGGAGAATCAATAAAGTAGAAATTGTATGATAAAACGGACATATGTAAACAAGGGACAGTTCATTATCCATAAAGTAAGTTGTCCAAACGAATAACAAATCATTAGAGATTCTGGCGAAATAGAATTTAAGAGAAATCAGAGTTCATCATATCTCAAAGCCAACTTTGAGTCTCATGGAAGCATTGTTCTAAGGAACGAAAAAAGCGTAAAATAGCAAGATCGTGAATGTTTGTCTAAGATTGTACATGGGAAAGAGTATTGAATTCAGGCCTGTAAGTCATGTCTGGCTTAGTAATAAAAACATAAACTTTATCGTCCCACTGTTTCTCACTCTTTAAACTTCTGTAGTACTTTCTTAAAGTATTCGAAGGAAACCATGGTGATGGCACTGGCAGGAACAGTTCTAGCTAGATTTACCACAAATCCACTATAAAATCCCCGTATACCTTCAGTCAAATAAATTGACTTAATGCTCTTTAGCACCCCTACAAGCTGATTCTCGCCGAGATTTGTGTTACTATACATCTGCAGCCGAGTCCTAATAATTTCATGTGGATATGTGATTGCACTGGCAAACATCTTTGACATGCATGAGGCTAGAACAAATCGTAGAAACATCGAGAAATCACGCTCTTTAATGTTTGGAGACATATAATCCTGGATGTCAAACCATTTCTTCAAGTTCTCATACAGTGGAAACTGAATTGCAACATGGGCTAAACCAAAGTAAGAAGGAAGAAGACCTCTGTAAAATGCACCTATTCCCTCTTGTTTATACATTTTCCTGAAAGCGTCAAAAGTTCCATTATACCACTGTCTTGTGCGAAGAGACATGCCTGTGGATTTTTCGGCCTCAACCGGCAAACGATCATAGATTGTTTTACCGTTGTCCATTTGTAGCATCATTCTAGTTTTCACCACCCAGATTGGATTGGTGAGTGTGGTTGAGGCCGCACCTGAAGTGATGGCGCTCATAAAATAGCTCAAGTTGTCATCATCAATCAGTTTTCCGTACCATCTTTTTGAGTGCTCGTAGCAGGTGAAGTAAATCATCCAAGAAGGAAAGTATCCTAGTGTTATGGGCACTAAACCCCTATATAATCCCCTAAATCCCTCCTCTTTCCAGATAAGCGACATTGAATGAAGAAGCCCTCTGTATTTTACCTGGTTGAACTTCGCCAGCGTTTCCGGAGGCAGTCTTTTCATATCTTTCAAGTATGAGCCTTGGGCCTGAAGTCTTGTCTTTGCAACGTCTAAAGGACAAACTGCAACACCAGCACAAAATCCGGCCATTGCACCTGCAACAGAAGTTATTTGGTTATCGGTTAGATGAAATAAAGTATGACTTGGTCTTGCGGCCAACTTTACAGTTTTCTGCTGCCTCCCATCTTCAGGGAGCCCTGTGTATGTGTTTAGTATCATTGTTTGATCTCCCCCACCTACACTATGTTCACCTGGAACAAGTGTATGGTCGATGGATGGTTCTTTCTCTGACACCATAATTTGGTCCCGCTTGTTTCGTCTTTTATTGTTTTCCGTTCACCGTAAAAATATCTTTTCACCTCTTGCCTTGAATAACCGTGGTGATAAGTTCTATATATGTATAAGGATGTCAAATTTCTGAATTACTTCTTTCAAGCTTGCTGAATGTTTGATGCAAAAGCGAAAGGATTGAATCGTTCCTGGAATGTTGTCAGTGATCTTAACAAAAATGGTAAACCTTGCTTCGAGTTCGAATTTGAAATATTGCGGAATAACTTTATCGAAATGTCCTTTGTCGTAAATGCTAAAATGTTCGTCCAAAACGATCGAATATGCGGGGTACTTCCAGGCCTGGAAATATTGGAAAGAAGATATCTGTTGAAGCACAACTAAATGTATAGCAAAGTTCTTAGTAAATCAGCATGCCAGTAAGAAATGCACTTGATGTTAACATACACTATAACCTGTTTTGCTTTAACTTCAGGTTGAATTTTTGTATATGGACGAATCACTCACATACGGAAACTTTATTTACGCAACTTTTTTTTTTGCTCGTCTCCCTTTTTTGGTTTGTTCCATTTCGTTTCTCACAATTATCGGTATTGTATGCCTTGGCTTAGTAACTCCACCGCTCCAATTTTTTTTTTTTTTTTTTTTTTCAGTGCTTTCTCCTCTATTGTCAAAATCTCCGACATTAGACGGCCTTTGAGGGCTAAGTTAGGTGAGATCATGCACAGGAAAAAAAAGGGCATTGCATTGAAATCGAAAATGAAATTATTCTGGGGTTTTTTCAGGGAAGCCAAGCTAATCATTAATTAGCTAGCTGTCTTGTGACATTGATCTATTTTCTGTTATTTTTTGCAAGTACGTAACCTGTTTAAAATGTTTCTATTAATTTAATGTGATATTACACTATATCACCCAATATAGAGGGCATTGGTTGAAATATTTCCGATAACCACAAAATTTCGAGTACCTCACTAAAAGTTTTGGAAGTCAGACATAACAATATTCATTGAATGTATTCAGTTTCATGTATTTTGTGCATTTATTATTTTTTTTTTAAATGCGCTTCTTTACAATTGTCATAACAGGAAAATTTGGAAGCCATTTGCTCCAATTATACTTCACCTTGAAGTCAGCCAAATGCAAATTGCCCGTGATCAAAAAACTACCGCTACAACAATATACATAGTCATAAATCCTATCGGTTTCATTTCATCGTATCCTAAAGTGAAAGCTCCATTAATATATATAGTAAATTAGTTGTTGCCAAACTCGCGATCAAGTAGATGGAGGCATTTGCCAATGCTTTCCACCTCAACGAACATTCCAGAGGTGTTTAAATTATTAATAATGTTCCCCAGCCTTTCCCTCCTAAAATTAGAGTGCTTGCTTAGTTTCCGATATGCATCTGGGCAAGGAATGTAATGTCTTCCTGGATTCTCAAGTTCCAGTTCTTCCAACGAGGGAAGCCTAGCCTGACTGATCTTTCTGGTTTGTCCATAAGCAATTTTTGGTGCCGGGAGAGTCTTTCTTGAGGTGGTTGATCTTGATTCTGTGCTTCCAGATAAAGGAGCGCCATTTTTGGAATTATTAGCGAGAGTCGTGCAGAAAAGACTCGACATAGGATCACTCATGCACTGCGGACATGATCCAGGATTACCGGTACAAACTGATGCCTGCTTGTTGGCTTTCTGAATATCAACTAACTCATTAGAAACGGAAGAAGCGTTTGATGTTCGAGCAATTGAAACAGATCCCGAGAGACTTGTAGCCTGACTCAAACTATCACCACTTGGTACCACTGAACTTGTATTAGATTTCGTATTATTTGGCTCTTCGGCATCATGCTTCTGGTTTGCGATTTCTCGGCACACACATGGAGTGCCTTCTGAGCAGAATCCACATTTTTCATCTGGAGAAATGACAGACTCTTCGAAATCGGCATTTTCCCCTGCTCCGGTATATGATTCGATCTTAGCTGTGGATGAATTACCAGACGAATCTGCAGTAGAAGTCTTTGTTTGCACAGAAATGACACGCTTGGGTTCCGCACTAGTGATTTTCGGAAGAACCCTATGATGACTTCTAAACTTTCCTGTAAAATCAATCTCTTTAAATTCGGTCCGAGTATCCACTGACCTGTGTCGGCTCTTCAACGGAACTGGCGCCATAGGTTTGAACCTATTCAACAAATCAGAAAGTGATGCAGAGGACGACCTGCTTCCAGATTCATCCGATGCACTGCCGGAGTTTTTGAACCTTAACATTGTGTCTGCAGCCTCAGCTAACTCTATGTCCTTGCTTGATTGATCAGGAGACTTTCTTGACACTCTTCTTCTTTTCCTAATAGGAACTGAGTCCTCGTTCACACCCTGATTTCCAAACCTACTGCCTGTCATTGTTGTTAACACAGAACTCTTGGTCTTGAGATCTTTCTTCGCATGCAGTAACTCGCTCTTCTGTGTTTGGATCATCTTCTCTTGTGCAGCCTGAACTTGAATCAATGACTCCATCTGCTTCGACATCTGGCTCACCTGCTTGTTCATGCTCTCTATCACTTCTTTCAAGCGTGAGTTTTCATTCTGAACTGTCTTTATCGTGTTTGTTAAAACACCTTCCTTGATACTCTTCTCTCTTTCCAACTCCATAAGCTGCTTTTCCAGCTCTGTAACTCTATTGGCTCTCCTTTCTCTGAATGCCCTCTGAGCTGCTCTATTCTGTGCCTTTCTCTTTGTTGCCGGCACATCCGCACTCGGCTTTCTACCCGGCTTTGGACGAGGAGGTAAAACCCATTTTTTTGAAGTTACTATTCTCGTGATTGGCTTTGACGATTTCAGTGAAACACCCGGAAACTCGCTATTAATGTTTCTTGTCATGTTTGGGACAACCTTTGCTAATGAGGCATCATGCTGGTGACTGCCAGAAACTGAGTTATTGTCTCTTGGGACAATTTGTTGTAGAATAGACGAACTCATCCGATATAACTTGGTTAACACCCTGCTTTTTTAGGTAGATTACGCTTGAATATTCGCACTTTAAATAATATAGCTATGCCGGTAGAACAGGATGGCTGGAGTTGCTCTTTTTATCGAAAATGAAGGCAAAAATATAAACCAGTAAAAGGAGCATGTATATATATAAAGCTGACCTTTTGATGCATTCGTGTGGCACGTACTTTATCGGGCTTAGGCCGAGTACTTGGAAGCTTCAAACGAATAGCACTGGGAGAAAAAAAAAGATTGCTGAATTTCCTTTTTTTTTTTTTTTTTTTTTTTTTGCGGTACTGAGCTTTCAAGGTAACAATGCTCAGAGCAAGGGAAAAGGCATGGTGATATCGGAGAAAAGATTCACAGGAACTGTTGAGCAAATATCAGACATAAAGGTTTTAACTGAAATAGACCTAATTATGCGATTATCAAATTGTCTTGGCTGTTTCATGTAATCACACTTTTATATCCAATTAAATTCATTTAAAAGCGCATCACAGTAGCTGTTGGTAATAATACCAACACTTTTCATTGACATAAAATACTTCTCTTATGGACAACAATTCTGTGAAATCTAACACAGGGTAGGATCTGCATTTATCGGAGGTGAAGATACAATCCTAAATCAGCACCGAACAAACCAATCTTGCTATACGTAGTAGTTTGCTATCTTAAGAGATATAGTGTAATTGATTAAATAAAGGAAAAGGGGTAAGCTATTTGTTAGTATTAATCCTCATTAGGCAGTCATCTTAAGCACCATAGATACAAGCAAGTTTGAAGAATAAGAGAAATCTCAATGAAAAGTGTTTCCGTTTCAAATCTTTAAGGGGTTGTCCATTTTCTGTTTAGCGTGGCTGTTCTGAAATCAGCAAAATCAAGATAACAACTGAAAATCGGGGGAGATCCCTTCTATGAGTTAAATGTAATAATAGATTCTGTATTTGATAAAAACAGAAAATTGTGCCCTCTTGATCTACAGTGACAGCATGCCTTATAGTTGAAGATCCGATGGACCGCCTTTAGGAGATAAGAGAAGGATTTAAGCGCCAGAAGATTTCCAGTTTAAGCAGTCGCGAAGATAACGAAAACGGTTTCGAGAGAAAATAGGAGGAAAATGCTGATTAACCGCTAACTAAAAATCAAGCACTAAATATTTTATTCTTAGTCCCACGACAGCAACGTGTAAAAACAAAATGTGAAATATAGGGATGAGAGATCAGATCACGCTTTGGCATTGGAACACCAGAAAATTAGAACTCTAAAGTATTGAAGAGTCGTGTTGCCCTGCATAGGACCCCGTAAATTATTGATATTATTATTAGAACAGTCGACGAAACAATGAGTGGAAACAGTGCCCCAGCTTTTAAAATAACAGAGCTAACTCACGATAAGCTTCCAGATGGAACTAACGTGACAATTCTCCCATTCAATTCGTATCGCGAGGCCTCTGAAGAACTCATATGCCGAATAGAAGGAATCATGAATGATGTGATTGAGGAAGGTACTGAATATCCGCAGCAGGACAAATTGGATCGACAGGGTTTCTTAGATTATTACTTTCCGCATTTTGTTGCCGTCATGGTTGAAGGTGACGTCAAATCGAAAGAAAATTGGGATATGAATGAAAACAAATTCCTGGGATGCTTTTACATCAAGCCCAATTATGTTGGGAGAGCGTCTCACATATGCAACGCAGGCTTTTTAGTTCCAAGAGAACTTCGGGGCCGGAAAATAGGAAAGACTATGGGCCGAAACTATATCAAGATGGCTCCCAAGTTGGGCTATGATTACAGTGTGTTTAATTTAGTCTTCAAGACTAATGTGGCCAGTGTTAAGATCTGGGATGATTTAGGATTCCAAAGAATCGGATTGGTTCCTCGGGCTGCCAATTTGAAAGGTTTAGGCTATGTGGATGCCATTATGTTTGGCTATAGCTTCAATAAGCAAGACAATTGAGCAGCAGGCATTACTGAAGTTTTGTAAATGCAGGTTTAAACATGAGAATGTTAGAGAATGCTACATTTAGATCTGGAATGAAAACCGCACAGTACGGTTGGTAACTTTTACTTGGTGAGTAGTTGTAAGGTAGAAAGTACAGACGAGACGACGCGACTATAGACGCGCGTTCAGATCAATCGTCTGGTATTTTTGAAACACCACACTATTTTATCTGTCTACTCCCTTACTGTGGTTCGGAAAGTGGCTTAGTAAAAGGGTAACAGCCCACCTGGAGTCTAAATGCCGCGAGAAGCTGGGCTTGCAAGTTTCCTACAAAATTCCACAATTTTTTTTTCTCGAATGGCAGAATGTGTCATAGCGGTGTACTGAGTCTAAGACTGACTTTCGGTTTCGCATAAATTTTTTTTTTTTGTACTTCTCCTCTCCAAAATTTTTCTTGACTCCCCCCTGACCGCAGAAGCTCTGAATTTTTTTGAACTCTCAAATTTTTTCTCACTTTGGTCGATTGTTATAGAAGTTAACGGCGAGATTAATTGAGTCATAGGTCACCCTCCATTGTGGACGGCACTTTTTTATTTTATTTTTTTGCCTTGAATAGCCGCGATCCACTACTGATTCCTATTGTTATTTCGGCCGGGGCCCAAAACAGACTTAGATGATATTCTACCAGATGCCGTTTAGTGCGTCACAGCTTTAAAAAAAGTAGACTCATCCTTACACTTATGCCCTTTCCCATCGGCTCCAACGCACAACTGTAAGGCTCCGGACGGAGAAACTCTTTGTCGTAAACGCGGGGAGTTGCCGTTTTAAAGAAATTATTCCATCTCGTTGTGCGGCATGAAAGCTTTGTTCTGTTTTCTATGACTCTTCTGAGGAGCTTCGTCTAATTCTCATGGGAAAGTCAATATTTGTTATTCGCCTGCATTCATTTTTTTTTCTTGATTCTTAATTTTAAATTATCCCCTTTCTGATACTTAGTCATCTTTGCTTCTTTTTACTCATCGCTCAGGTCATCTGTTGCTTGCTTTCCTGCTGCTTCTATTATCATTGCCCCGGGTCTGACTGATAACGGGTATAATATATTGATCGCACTGGATACCATATAAAGTTATCGTGTAATCCTTTGTCAATCCATTTTAGGTTGCCATAACTTTCCCATATTGATCTTCTTTTATTCTAGCTTGCTTTTGCGTTGATCGCCTGCACTGGAAACCGTGAACTTCCGTAGGCGGCAAAAACAAGTTGATTAGTCGAGGATCTTATTCGAGTCATCGGACTTCAGATTAAACAGACTGTTTTATATATATTAAGAGAAATAGCCTTGAAGGGCCTTTCAACACACGCATCTGCATACACAGTTCAACTAGTATCTGTCACATTTTTGGCATTTATCTTTTATATCTCATACAATCATTATTATTACGCATAGAGTTACTTGAAAAAAAAAGGATTAAGAGTGCAATCATGGCCTCCTATAATATTATTTAGAGAGGTTCAACTTTGGGCGAAATCACTTATCACATAGCTTCTACTTGATAACAACAGTAAAGGGGCAGAAGTTTTGAAAATCATATCATTTTTATTTTAAGTCTGAAAGGGAACAATACATACCACAATTCGGTGCTACCACAAATTATTGTTATCTTTTGCCGTTCATACCATCGTACAAATACCGCTGGTAAAACAATAAATTTATATACACACAGTTAATTTCATTTACAGAGTTCCATTGAACTGCAGAATCTACACACACTCTTTGATACTTGCTGGCTTTAACGCAACATGTCAAAGACTTTCTGCGATCAAAAAGCTGCGTCCAATCGCACAAATTTTGTTAGGAGCGACATTGATCAAGCGACCAATACTCCAGAGCTACTTCCTGATTTAACACCGGATTCAGATTCGGATTATGAGTCAGACTTCGAGTTGGACTCCAATTTTAATTATTCAATAATGGCGAATTCTCAGGTATCATCTATCGAGAAACAGGAAAGAGCCACTCTCATGAATCTGATAGTACGCATCTCATCCCAGGAATTTGACCGCCGAGTGTCTCAAATATCCGGAAACAACTGTATGGTTGCAACTACTGGAACATGCAGTTTTCTGATCCAACTGATTCAGCGCACAAAAGTGTCGTTGAACCAGTTTTTGGCCAATATGGTAATTTTGGACAGACTTGCTTCAAATGGTTATGCCATTTCCCAGTTCATGAATGATCATCGCAAGCTCATCCTGTATTCATTTCTATTGGGATCTGTTGCGTCCGATCGCACAAATAGCATAAACTTTTCTTTTTGGAGCAGAGTTACCGGTCTTACTGTTAATAGACTTTCTACAGATCTTGTCATGTTGGGACGTGGCTTGGGAAATCTTCACACAGTAAAAACAGTTTCATCTTCTGATCTTCAGATGCTTAGGGAATCTTTAAAGACTGTTGTCAAGAAACACCTCAAGGTGATATATTAAATTTGTTGCTACTGAGGTGAATTCCCTCTTTATTGAGACAACATTACATTGATCTTTAGGATTGCCTATTCTTTTACTTTTTTTGGATTTTTAAACTTTTTTTTTATGTTCTGTACTTTTGTATGCCTGGTTTGCCACCATTAAATAGTGTTAACTTTGAATTCATCATTTGGCGAATAGTTATTGTAGGATACTTTTTTTGAAATGTGGCTCTCTCTAGATTTGGTGGGGAGAGTTTCTGGCGAGCACATGTCCCAAAACTAATTTTTCTTCGCTGTGGCTCGCCAGGGATTACTACAATTATTTATCAATGAATATATAAAAGTGGAGAACTTTCCAAAAAATCGATCATACTCTTTTAAATCTTACGCACCAAATCACTTACTTAAGTCTTGGAATAATATACATCCTCCAAGGGACAAAGATGGCAGAATTTTACTATTATGACGAGACTAGCGATCTCCCTTATACCGAAGATCATAACAGTGGGAAAGTAGTTACTGAAAAGCAGCTAGCTGATCTAGGAGTGTTCTACAGACACGTGGAAACTGAAGAGGGGGTGAACAAGATTGCAAAAGAACGCAATTACAAAAATAGAGATGTTATCAGTTTAAGTGAAGAGACTTTTCCCGGTGGAAAAGAAGCATTATCGAAACAACTTGACAAATTTTTTGAGGAACACCTTCATGAAGATGAAGAGATTAGATACATTCTAGATGGTGAAGGCTATTTTGATGTCAGGGACTCGAATGATCGTTGGATAAGAGCCAAAATATTTAAGCATGACTTATTGATTCTTCCGCCTGGAATATTTCATAGGTTTACTTTGAGTAGCACCAAGTATATCAAAGCATTAAGGTTATTTAAGGATAGACCAAAGTGGGAAGCACATTTTCGCAGCACTCCAGGAACGGAGGACAACATTTACAGAAAGAACTATCTTAAAGCGGTGAAGACCTGAGGTTGAAATGTAATCGAAGTTATTTATTTGTATCAAATATGAATTGAGTGATCTTGGTATTTATACTTTCTTTGCAGGGGTGTAGAGTATGTGGAAGTTCAGCATTGTCTGTATTTGTGGAGCGAAAAAAAATATTAAAAAAATAGTTGATGAAAAAATAGCGGGGATTCGGTTGAAGGCCTGGACATGTGTCTAGTTGTAATCATGATGTAAATGTATTTAATTGCTCTTTCTGGATTATCATACGAGTTTGGAAGTTATTTTGTGATCTACTCTCAGTTTGGAATCAATACACAGGAGGTTGTTCAATATTCATTAGATCGGATATCCGTTTTGCTCACACCTTGGTCAAGCACATTCATAATGCTTAGACTTCTTACAATTGGTATTGGCAAACAATCAAGCATTGCACTGAGAAGCTTTCCAGCGAAATATTCAAAATTAAGAATCAATGATTGGAGAATTCGGCAATTCCACAGTACTAGATCATCACGTTTAATATATCAACCAAAGGCTAAGAAGCCGAAACCAAATATATCCGGATCAGGGGCACGAACAACCAAGCATAAGGTTACAACACTTTCAGATTCGGAAGATGCATTAAAAGAGGAACGCCTAATGAGAAATAGATACTATGTTAAAACACCTAAATTTCTCAGACCGTTCATGAAAGAAATCATGTTAAGGCCGGTTGGCTTTGGATTCAGCATAGTGATACTACAGCAATTTGCAGTTATTGTTCCATTTCTTCTACTGTGGTATTGGTTCTTTAAATCGGACCGTTCTCCAGAAAATTTACCGAAAGAAGAATACGATAAAGGCCTGGATACTATAAAGAGAGGACTAATTAATTTGGACATGGATGCCGAAAGCAAGGCCAAAATGGCGGCAGCCGGAGCAGCTTCATATGCTCTAACAAAGGCATTTCTACCGGTTAGAATTCCTCTGTGTGTTATATTAGCACCATGGTTTGATAGATGGTGCTTACGTCCAATTGTGCGGGTATTCACATCTTTATTTAAGAGAAACAACATCGTCAAACCTCGTGCTCGCAAATAATCGATGCTTACGTACTGCTCGCGGATTCGTTATTCCAAATGTTGGATTACATGTAAACACATACAATTTCCTGGCTGGCAGGTTTACAGATTATGACCTTCACAGCCTAGTTTCTAAGATACGATCGATGATGACTTGGCGATAGCGTATATATTGATATTAATAAAGCTGGCTTTTAATGAAGTTTCTTGAATTGTTTGTGGTATTAACTGAGCAAGTTGAGGGACCGATTAAAATTAAGCTGTACATTCTTCTTCTTGTACTGTCTGACTGTAAATGTGCCTAGTCCTTTAATTGGCTTTGGCTGGCTGGCTGGTTGCGGTTCGCGGTACCGATTGTTGGACTTGCTTTAATTTTTCTATTCGATCAATTTATTTCAAATTTTTTTTTTTTTTTTCTTAATGCACGGTATAAAAATGGAAACGATCGCTGATCTCGGGCCGCTTATGTGCTTGTTCATCAATTGCTGACAACAGGAACATTTAAGGAGCATAGAAGTGTATTACAGGGAACAACACCCGTCCAATCTGCTAGAAAATCTGTTGCTATTTTTGTTTTATTTGCTATTTTCTTTCATTTGTGTTTGATAGAATTTACTTTCTGCATTTACTCCTTTCCTAGTCCAACAAGAGCGAACTGCTATCCATTTATAGACATCACGACATATCCAATAGAAGATACAGAATTGGTAACAACGAGGTACTTATAGATACAAGATTACAAAAAAGATGGTGGTGCAACCCATGCGAATGGCAACCAGCCATTTTTTTACAATACGACCATACAGAGAACGAAAAGATGAGAGCAGAGTGTCTGTGACCGAGAGATACGAAATTCTTGGATACATAGCGGCTGGAACATATGGAAAGGTTTACAAAGCAAAGGGCAAATTGGGGAATTTCAAAGATCATTTATACGCAATCAAGAAATTCAAAACAGACTCGAAAGACAACGAGGTGGCACATTATACAGGAATATCACAGAGTGCAATCAGGGAGATGTCACTCTGCAAAGAGTTGAATCATAAAAACATATCAAAGCTTTCGGAGATCATACTGGAAAAGAAATGCATATACATGGTGTTTGAGTTCGCTGAGTATGACTTACTTCAGATTATTCACTACCATTCACACCCGAAGCCTCGTCCAATACCGGAGATCACGTTGAAATCTGCAGTCTATCAGATAATGCAAGGGCTTTCGTTTCTTCACCAGAACTGGATCCTTCATAGGGACCTCAAACCGGCAAATATTATGGTTACTAGTGACGGAGTAATCAAGATTGGAGACTTGGGTCTTGCAAGGAAGTTTAATAATCCACTCCAAGGTCTCTACACTGGTGATAAAGTGGTGGTCACGATCTGGTATCGTGCACCAGAGCTTTTATTAGGGGCACGTGACTACACACCTGCAATAGACACCTGGGCTGTCGGGTGTATACTGGCCGAATTGCTCTCGCTTAGGCCCCTGTTTAAGGGTGAAGAGACAAAGATCGACAACAAGAAGCACGTCCCATTTCAGGAAAACCAGCTACTAAAGATTCTTGAAATTCTGGGAACACCAACACTTTCCAAATGGCCCTCTTTGAACAGTTATCCTGAATATCCCCAACTGACGAGGTTCACCTTATTTCCTCCAAGCTTGAAAGCTTGGTATCGCTCGAATAATGGATCCAACCAGAACTGCCTCAGACTTCTTTCACAGCTGCTAGAGTATGATCCATCAAAGCGTATAAATGCATTGGATGCATTGAATCATCCGTGGTTCAAGGAGTACCCGAAACCTGCAGAAAATATATTTGAAGGGTCCAAGTTTAGATATCCACAGCGTAAAATTCAGAGGGAGGACACGGATATTCTTGGAAACAGCGGTAAGCAAGCTTTTGAGCATCACCAGCATATGCGAGCAGTGAATAGGATGAAGAGGCCATTTCCTCTGGGAATTTCTAATTCTTCTGCCGCGTATAACGGTAATGTGGCCAAGAGGATTGCCAGATAATGCAATAGACGATGTGCTGACTAGAACGGGCCCGTGTATAGTCCTTTACAAATACATACAAGCGCAATACGAGTTGAAAGTATATATTTTTGTTGATATAAAGTAAAAGAAAGAGTCATAAATGAAACCAGATGTATCGTTATTCATCACAAAGCCTGCACAATCTCAGCCTCTATTTTGCTGGGGTCTTTATTTTTGCAGTAAACCTTAAACACACCAACAGAAGCTTCATCATCTTTTGGAAGCTCCAAATCGGCAAACTGAGATTTGAGCATCCCTGCCTTCATGTAATGCCCTTTTCTATTGGTCATCCGCATGTAAATCTGGTCAAAATCATCATATAGCATGAACATCTTAACAGAGATCGGCGATTCTCTATTTTGCTCGCGAATAAAATCCCTGTACTTCTTCTTCAGTAAAGAACATGAAACTATGATATACCTTTCATCAGTCTCGAATTTCATATCCGAAAAGCTGCTAACTGCAACCTGATTGAGCTTTTTTAGCCATGGCCATCTATCTTCATCTGTAAGCGGAATACCATTGGCCATTTTATCTATGTTAGCCTTTGGATGATATTCATCACCTTCTATATAATGTCCATTCAGCCTTTGGGCTAAAAGTGTTGCAATTGTAGTCTTCCCTGTTCCAGAGGGTCCACCAATGAAGATGAGGTGATCTGAAGGTGTCATGAATGCTTTTTTAAAAGAAAACCCCACAAATTTCCCAATCAAACCAAATTATTGGAATTACAGGAAAACTATTGTTTTTAGAACACTAGTGTCTATCTGCTGGACTTTCCAATGTATTATGTTAAAGAACTTTGTGTGAACTTCAACTGTCATGAACAGCATGCCCATTTTTTTTTTCTCATTTTTGATCATCGTTAATAAGCATACCGAATATAGCGTATCTTCCTCGAGTCATGGCCAATTTCAAACTAGACATCTGTACAAATCCAAAAAAAGTTCCAAAAAAATAAAATTTACTACGTGCTCAATTGGAGAATTGCGAGTTTTCAAAGGCAACCTCTTATCAATCATTTCTGTGTGCATAATCGGGTACTTTGTTCCCACGCATACATTTTCATCAAAGCAAACACTGGTGATTGCATAGTTTTGAAAATTGGTGCATTGTGACAATTGAGTAATACAGAGCTACACCTTTTTGTTTTGCTTCTTTGCCTCTATATGCTTCACAGGGTAATTTTATACCGATAAGATCTTAGCAGACAGACAAGACACGAATTACAAATATCTGGGTGGAAATACTCGTTAAAGGTCATTATCAGTAATAGCATAGCATCATTTAATAAGAACAAAGCATAAAACAGGCCTGAGCAATATAATCATCTGAATAAATATTTAATACATCGACCATGAGTGCTGAGGATGAGAAAAAAGAGCTACCAAGCTCTGATTCGGCAGCGGTTTCCATGGCAGATATGACAAAGCTACTAGAGAAAGCACTTAAATCGTGGTCCATAGCAGATCTACCGTCTTTGCAAAAAGACTTGGATTCTAATGCCTTGAAATTTCAGGATTATCAAAAAGATTCATTGGTTAGCCGGAGGAACTTGGCGAAGAGAACTAAAGCTTTTAAGAAACTGTCGGACGAGGATAAAGTGGCGGAGATCAAAGGGCTCTTAAAAATTTACCAGCAGACAATTGATGATTTGGCCAAAAAAAATAAGACGGTTGATCAAGCATTCTTCAAAATATACAGGTCTATAGCAGAGGCACCAGACCCAAGGCCTCTTCTTGAAATGAGTTTGAAGTCGGTCAATTCGATAAACGAACTGGACGACTTGAGGGAGCAGAACAAGCAGCTTGAAAACAAGCTTGTGAAATACGCCGATTATGATCAGATAAAGCAGGAAAACGTTAAACTGAAAGAGAATGGCCAGAAATCGTTCGAGAAGGACTTGGAAGCCAAGGATGCCGAGTGGCATGCCATGTTGGAGGAGAAGACAACAAACTGGGAAACTACCCGGACAGATTATGAAAGGAGGCTAAAAGAAATGACGCAGAGAGTTGAAGATATGAAAGTTGAGGAGGAGATGCTCAAGTTGAGGCTACAGAAACGAGGCGACGCCTTGGATGAGATTGATTTATCTGATAATGAAGAGAAAGATGCGTCTGGAGGTGAAGAGGGTGGAAATTCAGGCAGTAGTATGAGGAAAAAGGCTGCCAACAGTCTTGAACTTGAAATGGTGTCACAAGATGCGGAGAGATCAAAGCTCAGAGTGCTGGAGTTGGAGAAGAGAAACGAGGAGCTTCGTCGTGAGATTGCAAGCACAAAGGTGACAAAAAAGAACGAAAAGGACAGTAAGGTTGATGATCGTATTTCTGAGTTGGAAAGTGAGAATTCGATCTTGGTGGCACGTTTGGATGCAGAAAGAAGAAGAGCACACGAGCTGGAGAGCAAGATAATAAGCATCCAGAAAAACAGCAAGGTGGAGTTAGGTCGTGCGACCGGTGAAGTGGATGAGTTGAAGAAATACCGAGATAAAACGCATGACTATGAGCAGATAAAGCGTGAGCTAGAGGTGTTGAAGCAGATCGAGCTTGGGAGTGACGAAGATGAAGCAGATGAAGCTGCCGGAAGCGGCAATTCAGGCGCTGATAAGAGTGCTGGAGATGTTAACAGTGTGATTGCCCAGCGGAACCGGAAGCTCAACAATGAGATTATCGAGTATCGGACGAAGAATAACGGTTTGTTGAAAAAACTACAGGCCGCTGAGGATGAACTTGAAGCATTGAAGGCGGATCTTGCACAGAGTGAAAGTCTGAATAAGAAACTAGAGGCGGATCTTGAGTCTGTAGAGGATGCAGCCAGCAATGAGAAATGGGATACAATGTCGATGATCTCTTCAATAGCACCGGGTGGATCGATTGCTGGAGGTGAGAGTGGAAGGAAATCACCAGCAGGATCGATTGCAGGATCTATTGCGGGAGAAACTAAGGCAGGATCAATAATAATGACGGACCAACAGGATAGCTCGATAGTGCCGATATTGGCCAGGCAGCGGGATCGCTTCAGGAAGAAGAATAAGGAGCTCGAGGAGGAGAATAAGAAGAATTTCAGCAAAGTGGTAGAGCTGAAAAGAGAGATTCAGCGAATGAAGGAGGACAACAAGGACTTGTACGAGAAAATACGCTTTATGGAGTACCGGCAAGTCCAGAATGACTCGGAAAACGACCTGGATCCGGAAGTTGATGACGTGGAGGACAGGTACAAGGAGTCATATGAAACGCAGCTTCACCCGATCGAGCGTTTTAGAAGAATGGAAAGTCGGCGAATCAGTTCACGCATGTCTCCATTTGAGCGTGTGTTTGTACACATTACGAAGTTGGTTTTGAGCACGCAGTACACGAGATGGCTATTTGTGTTCTATTGCATCGGATTACATCTTCTTATTCTTCTTTTGACGGTATTTCTTATGGTTGACACTAATTCTGAGATGCCGGACAATTCTGTACTTGGTGGGAGTACGGGAGGAATAGCTGGAGGAGGGAAAGCCAACCGGGTTAATGCAGGAAGGCTACCGCAGAATCTGGCTGCCTGATGTCGTAATTTTTTTTTTTTTTATGTGGACGCTTCGTATTGTAATTCTTGATAAATATTCCGATATAATGAACGTGCTAATATGATGATTACTCAAGTATGAGTCTTTTGGTACCTAGAGCGTAAATTTAAATTTTTACCGAGAACGCCTCCAATGTGCGCGAATCGGCAATCCAGAATAGAAACACGTAGGCTATAGAAATCCGAGTCGGGTAAATCTCTGGCCGCGCTCCAGAATTTGAGTCAGTCTGTTGCATGTATATAATCCCACTTAATTTTTCAAGGGGGCACCATTTCTGTACAAGTAGATAGACACCAATTGTCCCATCTGTATCCATTTCAAGTGCTTTTCAAGCCCCTTTTTTTGCTTGTTGTTGTTCATTTACATCAGATTCACGTACGCAACACTTTGGGCAAATTCCCGGCGGCTGATATTCAAGTATCTCACCTCCTGTTTAGATCTAGATAGAGCATAATACAATTACAGTATATAATGACTGAGAGGAAAGATAACGTTCTTCTCATAGGAATGGGTGCAGTGGGAAGCATTGCCGCTTACGCACTCACGTGCAGCGGAAAATCCACAGTTACATGTGTTGTGAGATCACATTATGACCTGATGGTGACCAAAGGTCTAAAGATCGACTCATGTGATTACGGTCAGAAAGATGGATTCAAGCCTGATCACGTGGAAAAAACGGCTGGTGAGGCCATGAAGAAGCACGGTCCGTTCGATTACGTTGTAATTGCGATGAAAAACATCCCCGATGTGTCGCCAATTGAAAATATAGCTGCTGAGTGCTATGATGAAAAAACGGCATTTGTCCTCTTGCAGAACGGCATTTGGATAGACAAGCCTTTTTTCAAGAGGTTTCCGAAAGCTTTCTTGATATCTGGTGTAAGCATGATCGGCGCAGTGCTGTACACAGACACTGTTAAGCAGATGGGCCCTGATTTTGTCACATTTGGTCCATTTCTCAATAAAAACCTACCGGAGGAGTTGCAGATCGCGAGGTGCAAAAGGTTCGTTGAACTTTATGGCAACGAGCACAATGATGCGAGGTATGCTTTCAACGTGAAGGAGACCAGGTGGAAGAAGTTGGTGTACAACTCGGCCATGAACACCACCTGTGCAGTTACAGGTGTCGATTCTGGACGTTTGGATCTTTTCGGTGGATCTGACAGTCTCGTGATTCCAGCCATGAAGGAAGTCATTGCAATAGCGAAAGCAGATGGTGTTGTAATCGAGGACTCCATTATTCCATACATGTTGAAAGGCGGAGGTGGCGTCTACTACCCACCTTCGATGCTTGTAGATGTCAGAAAGGGTAACTATACTGAATACAGGACGATCATAGCCAATGTTGTCAAAATAGCAAATTACTACAAGGTTCCGGCACCAACGTTGACAATTTTGGGCAATATTCTTCATATTATGCAGATGAGTACTATGGAAAAGAAGGGTAGGTTTGTTTTACCCAAAGAGAGGCCTCCTAGAGAGGATCATTACCAGATCCAGTTTTTAGATTGACAGTTGCCATTATGCACCTCTAAACATATTCCAGCAGAATAATGGTGTTAAAAACGGTACTGTAGCAACAGGCATTAGCATATTCGTCTTTGGCGCACGACCTTAAATACCAGTTGTAACATTCTAAAGTATTTATCACATGCACTAAAAGCCGGCCTAATATGCTGGTGTACTGTAATTGAGTGCAGTGTAATTTAACCGACAAATGCCTATCCTTACATTGTTACGGACCCTTCCTAACTGTTCATTCTCCGATATGCTGAGGCGAAGTAAGCGTATGTTTCAGCCGAATGTGTGGATGTCCATTCTTGAATTTTTCCAAAAATTCTCTAACGGTAAGTTTTTTCCTACTTACAGCAGCATGAAAATGGCATTAAGTGTATTATTAATCTTGCAATTTCAGGCTTAAGCAGATTACCTGACGGCAATAAAGAAAATATAAAAGAAATATTCGAGTCACATCTGAAAATTTCAGGGCCCTGAGTAATCTGTAAATTCCGCTGGACTCAACACACAAATTGCTTTTTCTTACATGGTACATTTTCTAAGATTAGTCTACAGTCCATTTTGAGTGAGAGCACATTCGGAATTGGTTGGGTACATTGACCAAACGAGAATAGGGCGTGTTCCATTCAGGAAGTAGCGGGCGTGTCCATTCAGAAAGAAGCGGGCCGAAATGTGGAAAACAATAGCATGCTTAAAATTCAATACGTGATCTAATGATGTAACTGACTGCTCCCCTTCAACGTACCACAGATTGGCAAGGACAATGTGCGCTAATTTTTTTACTATTGTGAGTGTGTCAATGTTTTCTACCTACATGAGGATTTTTTTTTGTCCGTTTTTTTTTTTTTATCTATTTATTTTTTTCACGTTAACGCGCGTACGCACACCGTTGATTTATTTACTTCATCGCATGAACTCAGTGGAGAGGTATATCTGGAGAGCAGTACTTTTGGTTGAGATTATTGAACGGCATCACATAAGCTTAAACTAACATTAAAGGGTTCAGAAAGCCAAAGACAGAAGTCGAAAGGAGTGAAATAGTTGGCAATTGCATATCTGTGACGTAGTGGCCATGGAGAAACCAACAAGTACACGGCGATCTGGCAAACAGTATGCCGAAGTCTCACCCCTCGAGTATCTAGAATTTTCATCAAAGTTGCAGTGGACCTCGGGGGCTCGCTCTGGTAGCAGCAGGCAAAGAAAAGTGGATGGTGAATCTGCTTTGGGCATAAGTTCAGGCATGAGGTCAAGAGCAAATTCAAGTAACACAAATTTAAACTACACACCAACCTTGACGGTTGGAAGCAAGAACAGAAACTGCAGCCGGCAGAGCTTGGCCAGTATTACATCAACAGAGACAACTTCGACGGTTGGAAGTTTATTGTCGAAGCTTCGCTTGAACGAAAACGGAGATGAGGAAGGGTCTGGTCGTATTAGCAGCCCGATATTAGAATATGGCGAGTTGACGGCGGAAACTGAGAGTGTATTCTCTGGGAAGGGCAGCAGGGAGAGTAAGGGCAGCCGGCAAAGCAAGGGTGTTTACCTGAGGTCTGACGGGCGATCGACGGCCTGCGAGAGTGTTCCAGCGGGAGCTATAGCGATTCCTGCGAGTCGGTTTCGGTCTCTGAGGCCAGTTTTCGAATCTCTGAAAAAGAAGGAACTCGAGGACAGTGCGGCAAGGTCGGCAATGGCGATGGGGAACAAGATAGGGACAGTGGAGAACGAGCTGCCGATATATAACAGTGCGGAGGACGTGCAGTCGATCCATGTTCACCCGTTCCGACTCAGCGAGTCGAGTATGGACAGTCTTTCTACAGCAGGCGGGTCGAATCGAAGCAGCGACGTAGATTCGGTTGCAAAGAACGCTGCAGACGTCGAGTCGACCGACTCGTGCTACAGCTCGAGCACAGACAGAAGCTGGAGACACAGCTACCGGAGTGTGGAAGTGATGAACGGTAATGTGGACAGCAGGGACGATATTGAGACCATCGACGGCAGCAGATTCGACAGCGAGACGCCGAAGGTGAGTCCGAGGAAGTCCAAGGCTGTGAGCATATCCATGAAGAAGGCCGCAGGGGTCCACGTGGTCAAGACTGACGTTTTACAGCATCCATCTGTGACTCCCCACCAGAAACCCAGGAAGATGTACGTTCACGTTCATTCGTTCTCGAACCCGGTCGATACAACTACCGTGAGGGAGTCATACGACTCGATGCAGTCTATAACACCTCTCAGTAAGACTTTCCACCACCGGTTCTACCATGCAACGGCCCCAAGTCCTGTGACAAATGAGGAATCGCCAGATTCGAACTGGGGGATGCCACTGGGCAGCCACCCTGTCCATTCGGCCACAGAACGCCCAGAAATCTACCCTGCTCCTCCCATGATGAGGACGCCGTCGAGATCGCGGTCTTTTTCGAGTGGCGATGCCGAGTTCAGGGCCCGGACTGTGTTGAAAAATGCGAAGAGACAGAGAGAGATCGTCCAGTACTGCGAGCAGCCGGGCCCAGAACCCCTACCGGGTACCGGGAGTCCTGCTGGGATGAATTTTGACACGTTGTCGGCATTGCCGACGCACTCCGGGCCAGTATTGGTCGAACACATGCCTGCATCCATGCGTCGTGTCTCGCTTGAGGTGCAGGAGCCGGCTGTTTGTTCCAGGAACAGCAACAGGGATGTTTGTCCGTCTTCTCCAAGACCGGAGGTCCCACTGCCGCGGCAGGTGAGTCTGAAGAAGCTAAGGGGGGAGAAGGGAAATGAATGGAAGGGGAATGAAGGGAAGAGGAATGAAGGGAAGGGGAATGAAGGAAATGAAAATGAATGGAAAGGAAATGAAGGAAATGAAAATCAGCAAAAAGTAAATCAGGAAGCAGATTACAAACATCACAAACATCACCATCGCCACCACACTCATGCCTACAGGGAGCTCGTCAAAGCCAGCACCACGCAGTGCTCGATGCAGACAATGGCCTCGTCCAATACCACAAAGAGCACCCCCAACCCACTCAGAGCCTCCTGTGACATCACGCAAAGCACAAACACCACCCGGAAGTCGTCGACGTCGTCGTCGTCATCGTCTGCAAAACGTGTTTTAAGGAATAACACATTTTCGTCCGGCCTCTCGACGGAGTCGGCCTCGCTACCATCGTCCACCTCCGTATCTTCAGCATCCCCGTTAGAGCCGGCACCACAGAAGCTGGCTCCGATCAGCATCCCCTCGTCTCCTCCCTTGCGGGCACACACGCATGCCCGGATCAGGTCCACGTCGAGTTTCACCACAAAGCCACTTCCGCCCCAGCAGGAGTCGCCGATATGGAAGATCCGTGATTCGTTGCATCTGGATACCGGGTGTTTCCCAAGGGGCCAGGTGGGAAACTCTGTTGGAGTTCCAGGCTCGGCAAGAAGCAGCATTTCCGGCAGCTTCTCGGCCAACTCGCCTCATACGCCCTCCGCGTTGCAAACCAGCTTTTCCGCCGACACACGGGACACAGGTGCATGTTCTGGAAGCTTCCAGCAACCAGCATCGGCTCTCACGGCAGAATCCAGAGTGTCCATGGCCATCGCATTGCGGAAATCAGGAAACAGCGGAGAGGCCACTCACCAGCTGCGGATCGCGGCCTCCCAGGGAAATATAGAGGCTATGTTCTTGTATGGGCTCTCCTTGCGGTACGGGTACGGGGTTCCGATCCAGGAGAGAGAGTCCTTTCTCTGGATATGCGACTCGGCAAATATCACTCCGGACAGCAGCTACAACTTCGATGTTTCGCCAAAGAGGATCTTGAAACAGCTGGCACAGCCCGGCAGTGCACTAACTCCGCAAGAGCCGCAGACCTCTGTCTACTTCGAGATTGGCCAGGCGTATCTGCACGGCTGGGGCTGTGCTGTCAGCAGGCGGCAGGCGTTGCAGTTCTTCGAACTTTCTGGAAGCCTTGGGTACACGGATGCGATGTGTGAGGCTGGCAAGATGTGGACGAGCAAAAAGCTAAATGGAGAGAGGCGGGATCTCGCCAGGGCAGCGACCTGGTTCCGGCTTGCCGAGAAGTGCGGTGCCGAGCTTTTAGGTAGCAGATGGTTCCACAAGAAGAGATACGATTAGAAGCGGGCAATCCAGCCTACAGGTTTGCGTTATATATATATTACTACGTAGGTGTGTACTAGGAGCTTAATGTATATTACGCCAGTCTTTCTCGGTGTAATTCGACGCTTTTGCGGACGTTGAAGCCGTCCCGGAGCAGCACGCCGATCTCCTCTAGCTGCAGAGAGCCCAATTCAGGATATGTGAGGTAGACTGCGATGCCGGAGAGTGCAGTTACGGCGGCGTAGAGGAGGAAGGTGCCTGGCGGTGTAAGGATGTGCGTGAGCGTGAGAAAGGACGCGGAGACGACTGTTGACCCGAACCAGTTGGTGGCAGTGGCAAAGGCGGATCCGAGGCCCCGGACCGACTGCGGAAACATCTCCGATTGCTGCCAGGGAACAACTCCGAGGCCGGAGGCATAGGCGGCGACGAATCCGATCAAGGAGAGAACTGTAAAGGTGGAGGTTGTAGGAATGAGTGTAAACTTTGCTATAGGATTGACTGTAGGCTTTACTATGGGCTCCACTTTCGGCTCCACTGTAAGCTGCATACTTGCTTGCAAAACATCAACATCGATGCCCAGAAAAGCAACAGCACACAGTATCTGGAAGACACACACAGCAGGCATCGTAAAAAGTAGCATGCGTCTTCTTCCCACCCTGTCGATGGTAAGGAACGCCAGCCCGGTGAATATAAAGTTGGTTGCAGCAACCAGGCAGCTGGCAGTGGCGGAGTTTGCAAAGCCCAGCATCTTGAAGATTGTCGCTGCGAAGTACATGACTGCATTGAAGCCAACGAACTGCTGGGCAGCCTGGAGTCCACAGGCTATAAAGAGGGCTCTTTGATTGGATGGAGAGCCCAGCAACAGCCTCATGGAGGTGAGTAAACTGCCAAAAAAGCCCGTGCTCGACGGCTGCTCGGAATTCAAGGCAGACAATTCCTCGATGCTGCCGTCTATGAGTTCGCCGGACGAACGTGTGTACACCTGCCTTAGAACACGCTCCGCCTCGGCAAAGCGGCCCACCTTGATGAGGTACCTCGGGGTGTCGGGCAGAAGCAAGACTGTGATGAGCTGGACACAGCAGGGAAGAAGTGAGAGCAAGATGGTGTACCTCCAGCCGGAATCCACCCGCTGGAAAAACGCCCCTGCCCCGTACGCGACCAGCTGGCCAGCAGTGATTGCCAGGCAGTTGACAGTGACTAGCCTGCCTCTGTACTTGCGTGGAGAGAGCTCCGAAATGTAGAGAGGTGCGATGAGCGATCCGAAGCCGATTCCAAGGCCCATGATGAGCCTTCCGGCTACCATGGGGGTTAGATTGGATGCCGTGAACTGCAAAATGCCGCCGGCACCGAAAAGAACGTCGCATGTGACCACGGTTGCACGTCGGCCGAAGTAGTCTGCGAGAGGCCCGGCGAGAAAAGATGCGAAAAATGCTCCGATGGAGGCTCCAGACGTGATCCACTCCTGGTTCTCGATTGTCAAGGGGGTACCGCCTAGATCTGATCGGATTGACACGAGCACAGATGACACGTATCCTGTGTCGTAACCGAAGAGGAATCCGGAGATGGATGCGACGAATGTGAGGATTATGACCAAACGCGACGGGGTTTTCACCTGTGCTTCCAGGATTGCTGAGGACGATGTGCTTGAGACAGAGGGGGCCAGCCTGGCACTGCCTTGTGCGGAGACTGAGTCGGATGACGGTGTGGGGTTATGTCTCAAGCTGGAAATACTGGTGTAGAGGGGTTTTTTGGCGGCAAAGAGAGGAGACGATGAATTGGGTAGCATGGTTGAGGAAATCCATGATAGAAGAGAAAAGATGAGGATGACAGAACATACGATGCATCAGACTAGTGGATGTAAATTCCATCTTATGTTACTATAATAAAAATTATATTCCAAATACACAAAGATTTGAGCTGTAGACGGCGAAAATACTTTCTCAGTACCAGTCGAAGTTCGACGCGTCGATCGACGCGCCTGCCTTGGCCGGGGCCTTCTTCTGCCTCCTCTCCCCGTAAACCACGCTCGCCTCGTCATCTATACTCGCGAGACAGCAGCTCATGGCCAAGTTGCTCTTGGTGAGACGACCGCGGAACTCGTCGCACAGACTCTGGAGCTCTACCTGGGCCATAGGGCTTCTCTCGCGGTAGTTGGACCCGTAGAATGCAAAGAGACCATCCTTGATCCACTTGATCTGCGGGTCGCCGAGGGCCGCGACGGCGTCGGAACGGGGGCCAGACCACAGGTCGCACAAGGCGGCGTGGATGCGGTCCCTGGAAACGCCGAAGAACACGTCGGAGATGGCGATGGCGTTGGCTGGGGCAGGCGCGTCGATCGACGCGTCGCTGGAAGCTGCCGCCTGCAGAGTGTACGTTTTCTGGCGGAGGGCGGCCCGGTGGTGCTCGATGGCATCCACGCGGCGAGACACGGCGAGGGCGTCGCTGAGGGAGATGCGAGGCCTGTGGGAGGAGGCTGTGGCATTGAGGAAGACGGACCGTTTGGGTTCCGGGTCCTGGGACTCGGAGAACACGCCATAGGACTGGGCAAGCTCGTGGATGAAGCGTCTCTGGAGGGTCTTCATGGGGCGGAAGTGGTAGGAGGAGGGCCCCTTGGACGTGGAGAGGCGTGAGATGAGGTCGGTGAAGATTTTCTGGATGCTGGAGCACCAGACGGGTTGTTTGGCGTAGAGCTGGAGGACGAAGTCGGAGTATGTTGAAGTTGCGAGGGAGTGTTTGGAGAGGAGGAGTGGGGAGGGAGATGAAGGTGAAGATGAAGAAGAGGCAGAGGTTGGCTCGCCTAGTCCCAAAGCCGCATACATCAACTTGTTACGCTTCTCGCGGACACATTCGTCGTCGCAGGGGAGGGATTTACCGCTGGAGACGGCGTGGCAGGGCAGGTTGGCGGACCTCCGGCCGCAGGGGCAGTGGGAGAGCACAGGGACACGGCAGGGGAAGCGGTCCGGGTCGCAGGGGGAGCCCCCGTGGCACTTGCGGTGGCATGCGTGGCCACAGGGGAGCGTTCTACCGCATTGCTGGGAGCAGGTGGCCGCGGAGGACTCGCAGTGGCCCGGTGGGTGGCACACGCGGCGGCAGTGGTGGACGCCACAGGGGAGTAGCAGGCCACAGGGCCGGCCACAGGAGACCGTCTTCTGGGAGCAGAGCACACGGGGAACTGGGATGTGGCGGTGGCAGGGGCAGGGCCGTGTAACGAGCACCGTGCAGGGTGGGCAGGTGACGTTGTCCGGGTGGCAGTGGTGGGGCGGGGCCCGGTGGCCGCAGGGGAGGTGCCTGGTGCAGGGGTACGGGCACACGGGGAGCTTTGTGCCGCAGCGTACCGGGGCAGGCACCACGGTGCGGCCGCATGCACACACCAGGTCCACGCTGGACGACTCCAGGCACACCGGGCAGGGCCCCGCGTGGCACCGGGCGTGGCACGTGTGCAGGCCGCAGGCCAGGGTCCGGCCACACTCCCGGGTGCACACGTGGGCCGGCTCGATGGCCCCCAAATCTACCGGGGAGGCCGGGCTGAGGGCCCCGTGGCGGATATCGCGGGCCCGCTGCCGCTCACGCCGGAGGGCCGCCTGCTCGAAGGGGCAGCACCGGGCACCACACACGTGGCGGCGGCAGCTGAGCCGGGCCATGCACCGGTGGTGGCACACCGGGCGGTACCCCGTCTGGGCCAGCCGGCACGCCACCGCGTACTCCTCCCGGCCACACCGGCACGCCAGGTCCACCACCCCGTAGCACGGGGCACACGGGCCCTCGTGGCACCGCCAGTAGCACCGGTGCACGCCGCACGCCAGCAGCCGGCCACACACGCCGCCGCACGTGGCCACCGGGTCCGTGCACCGGGTCCGCGGCCGGGACCCTAGCTCCTCCAGCGTCTTCTTGCCACACGGACACCTTGTCACCGCCCGGGGGCTCCGCGGGCACTCGTGGCCACCGGGGCCCTCCCACGGGTGGCAATCCCGCGTACACCGGTGCACCTTGCACGAGAGCAGGGCGTTGCAGGTCTGGTTGCATGAGAATCCGGCGATGGGAGGGGTAGTAGAGGTAGAGCTAGTATTATTAGTACTAGTAGTATTAGTAGGAATAGTACTAGTGGTAGAAGTATCATTATTAGTACTAGTGGTATTAGTACTATTACTATCAGTATTACTACCAGTGGTGTTTATAGTGCCGGTGGTAGTATTAGTGCTAGTAGTAGCAGTACTAGCAGTATCAGTACTAGCGGTACTAGTCGTCTTACTAGCACTTGCAGTATCAGAATTAGTGATATTAGTACTAGTGGTATTAGTGGTATTAATACTTCTAGCAGTATCAGCACTAGTACCAGGATTACTAATACTCTTGGGTTTAGAAGTACCATCCACATTAGTATCAGTAATAGCACCTATTGCATCTTCCCTCACCCCACCGTACGCCGCCACCACGTCACAGCACGCCACAGTCCGGGTCTCGCGGCCGCAATAGCACGAGACCACCACGGGCACCCGGCAGGGCCCACATAGCCCCGCGTGGCATGTCCGCGGGCACCGGTGCACGCCGCAGGGCATCAGGTCACCGCACACAGCCCCGCAGCTCCACCCCCGGCCGTACGGCGTCAGGCTGCACGGCACCTGCCGGGCCTCCCGCCCACAGTGGCACCGCATCACCGGGCCCATCGCCGTGCACCTCTCCGCGTGGGGCCCCGGGTGGCACTCCAGCGGGCACCCATGCACGCACCGGGCCAAGGCTGCCCCGCACGTCTGCCCACACGAGTGCGGCATCGGCCCGTTCTCCACCGGGTCAACCACCTTCCCACACCAGCACGTGTACCGCTTCGGCAGCCGGTGAATCCTCTCGTTGCACGCCGGGCAACGCCACGACCGGTCCTCCGCCGTGGATGAGCCCCGCATGGCCCAGTCCCGGATGCATTCCAGGTCAAACACCCGCGAGCACACCGGGCACGACCACACCCGCGACTCGCTGTCGATGTCCCCGGTGCAAATCATGCACGTGTACGTGCCCTTGTGTATTTCCGTGAGGATCCGCACTGCTAAGTCCGACAGGCCTTGGGGGAGGACGTAGTTATCCTCCAGGGGGAGTTTTGGCACTAAGGTTTTATCCTTACTATCTTTGCTCTCATTATCTTTACTGTCTTCACTCTGTTTATCTTTACTCTCTTTGCTCTCTTTATCTTTACTCTCTTTATCTTCACTCTCTTTATCTCTTCTCTCTTCCTTATTCTTCTTCTCCCTCTCTTCTACCCCTTCTTCACTCTCTTTCTTCTTCTCTTCATTAACTCGATTTTCTCTTCTCATTCCTCCATCAATGTTTTCACTGCTCATTTTGCCTATATTCCAAGTTGTCTTGCCTGCTAATGCTGTCTTTGCTCCTTTCCTCCCTACTAACCTCCAACCTGCATCCATGCGAAATTTTTCACTTGCCTAAAAATCATCCCAAAAGTTCACCTATCGCGACCCGCGACAACAAAAAAAAATAAAAATAATTAATTCTCTAAATTACTTCTCCACCTTTTCTCTACTTGCCTCCTTCATCCACCAATCATCTTCCGCTCACTCTATATATCCATCGCTACAAAATGGCACAATCCCACCCACAACCGCATCTTGAAGAACCTTGGAAGGCACGGTAAGTAATAATTTTGAGATATAGTTCTGAGACTGTTCTTCGGCACTGAAATCTAAAACTCGTCCTACAAAATCATCTAAAGTTCATCCTACAAAATCATCTAAAGTTCATCATGCAAAATCATCTAAAGCTCATTCCTCAGATCACCCTACTAACACCCACACAGAGACGCCTGGAGATACCAGGGGGTGTTTGCAAAAGGCCAACGATTAAAAGGAGCCCTTCCTGGCTTGGCAATTGGCTTTACCGCCTTCTTAGCCGTTAGCATATATGAGGACTACATAGCACCAAAGGCAGCCAAAAAGCCTGCAAAGAAGTGAGTGATCAGGCATTTCTTTCTTCTAGTGATCAGGCATTTCCTGCTTCTGGTGAATGTCAGCCCCATCACTTACATACTACGCCATATTTATTATCTCAATGTTTATTTATTATTACCGTCGTTTATTATACTTGTACAAATAGCTACGTTTCATCTTCTCTCGGGCGACCGGTCACGCTCCCCCTGTCCCTTAGTCTCAATCCAGCAACTGTAGTGGTATATCCGTCCCCTCTGCTTCACGGCATTCCTCCACACCCACTCGCCACTATCATCATCAAACACCCCCACGATCTTATCCCGGCATATCCCACACAACACCTCATTGTCCGAGTCGTCCGGGATCATCACCACATGCTTGTTCATCTCTTCCTCCGTTAAAGTCTTCTTTTCATTCACGCGGTTGTTCATCTGCACCCCAAGCTCGTAGTTATCATCCACCGCGCCCACAATCTCATCCTCCTGGAACTCTTCCCACTCCTTTTCGGGCAAGAACCACGTCCGGTTGTGAATCTGCTTCGAGAGTGTCTTGAGCTTTTTGTTCGTTCTGAAATGCCAGTCTAGATGTAGTGCCTTCTCCTTGGCTCCCTCGCTATCAGTTGCGAACCTCTTCGAGCAATTCGAGCACTGGTTGCTCTTGGCAGAATATATTAATGCAACCTCCGAGGCCGTTGGCTTATGTTTGCTGATGAAGTTCTGCTTCAACTCAAACCGTGCCAATATCACCGCTTTCGGCTCGTTCTGCGACACATTCATATTGCCACCGCCGGGGTTCGACCCGTGTGCATTTCCAGCCGCGCGCTTCCCGGAATCTTCGACTTTCTGGCCTTTTGACTTCCGCAGGATGTCTTTGAGAAACTCGAGGTTCTTCAACCCCAAGGCTGACGCCTGGTTTCCGGCATTGTTACCTGAATGCACACTATTTGGTGCTGGAACATGGCGTGACTGCACTGGTTGGCCCTGGCTTTGGCTCAAAAGCGTGTTCATCATGCTGAATAGTGCCTGTGCATTCGCATTGTTGAACTGGCCCTGGTTTTGCATGCCTTGCTGATGTTCTGGATGTACCATCTGTCTGTTATCTGGCCTCGTTCGCAAGTTCAGAAGCCCTTGAAGCTGGTTTGTGCTGAATTGCGGCAACTGTTGTCGTTGTTGTTGTTGTTGCTGTTGTTGCTGCTGTTGTCTTAGTTGCTGCTTTTTCCTAAATGCATCCATCCGCATCACCTCGTCCTCGCGAATTGACTGTAGCTGTTTTTTCGTAAAATCAAGCTGCTTCTGTGGAATCGGCGACGGGTTCCCGATTATCCGCCTCAACTGCTTTAATAGCTGGTATCTCTCCTTGCCCTTTGCATCGTTGGGCATCTGTAGCAGTCGGGAATTGACTAGATTGGTAAGATCATCTATTTCACGTAGAAGGCTAGTCTTTGTGGCCTTTCCGCTCGAAATATCAATCTGTCTTTGCTCCTCGGGAGGTCTATTGCATGCCGTTGCTTTGATAAGGAACTTGTCGACGAGCTCTATCTGATCCTCATCGAAAAGAGCAAGACCAGTTACTGCATTCGGTATCTTCCACGTCTTAAACAAGCGTATTAGCTTCACCCTCGTTGGATCGTCAACCAAAGAATACGCCTGCGTGAAGAGTTTGAATATGTTCGATCCAAAAAGTGATGGGTACGGAACTCCGACGTTCTTGCAGATGGAGTCTAGTAAGTAGAATGCATAGAGTTTCTGAGTTGGGATGGCTTTATTGATTCTTTTTTCCACCGCTTTTGTGATCTCCGATGCAGCTTCCGTATTCTCCTGTGCCAGCGTCGTTAGACTCTCTATAATTGGCCTTGAGTTCATCGTTAGGCTCGAAAGAGCATCATAGTAATCTTTCCCGATCTGTTCAGGAGATGTGTCTGTATCCATCTGTTTTTCTTTTCCCTTTTCTAACTTCTTCGTACTATACGCCAATATTCTATAAACCCGAGCAACAGTAAAAGAAACTCGATATATTTCGCTGCCGGTAAGCTGCAGAGATGTAATTACGAATGAGCACGCAAAAGTAAAAAGCTAAAATAATCAAATAACAAAGCTTAGAAAATTAGAATTCTATACACTGCAAGTGTCCACACTTTAAACACGGTACCTGTATTCAGCTTATCTATTAACACAGGCGTACTTTTGAAGGTATAAGCACAGATACGTCAATGCTTTCGTTATATGTAGAGTTAACACTACGGGTAATAGTGCAGTTGGAGTTACACAAAAAAAAAAAGTTGTGTTGGCCCTTTTTTTTTTTTTTTTTGCACTTCTTCTCTTGCATATATTCGGGCGGTGCTACCACATTCTGTCTGGACTCTGGCAGCTATGAGTATGAAGTGAGTGGTTTGGTGCAAATCGTTACCGGTCTATCGAACATTTGGCATTAACTGGTAGTAGTAAAAGTATTTTATGGCTTAATGCAGATATTAGCATTGCATTTTTTATCTTTGTTGACCACCTTCAGACGATATCTTAAGTCAAGCAGTGCTTCACATCTTACATATTTGTATCTCAAAATCAGCGGTCTTCCCGACATATTATTACATATTAATAGTTGAGTCTGGAAAGTATTTTCAAGTTTTCCTTCATATTATACGTATATTATGTCTCAATTTCTGTATGAACACCTCTCTGTAAATCACAAGCAATGACAGTCAAAATTCTTAAATCCATTTCCCTTTTCAGACAGATCGCATCTCACTGGAATTGTTTGCAGATGAAGAAATTTTTTTACACTTCACTCGCTCACAGGGACTGACTCTATAAAGGTGGCATCCCTTTTTGTTAAGTCCGTTTAAAGACGACAGTTCGGAGATTAAAATGTTCAGATTTCTTGGCCCATTTATCGAATAAACTGGGCATCGGAACAATCACTGTCTTTCCCTCGAATTAAAAACTAAAATGTTGATGGCAGTAAAATTTGCACTAAAGCTGCACGATTGTGGATCCGCGGAGTTAAACGTATACTCCGATATGCTGGGAACGGGAATTACTAATTGAAAGCATACATTTATTGATATATAAAAGGAAGTAATAACGACATGTAAGTGATAAATGAAGTAGAGATAGATAGATGAAGGAAAAGAAAGTACCTGCAACGCACTTCAGTATCTAATTCAATCAAATCAAGAACCATTAAGATGTTTTCAAAAATCGCAGAAATATATCAGAGGGGACGAACAATCGTTCCTGATAAGTACCGAAAGAAGCAGGTGGTGTATTTTCTAGTCTTGTTGGGATTAACGATGGATAACTTTAATGTCACTGGTGCTATGACTACTGAATATTCTATTGAGCAGATGTTCAATGTCACATCAACAACAGCTTCTTGGACATTATCTGCCTACGCTTTGACCCTTGGGTCTTTCATTATATTTTTTGGAAGGGTTGGAGATATGATCGGACCCCATAATGCTATTCTTTTAGGCTCTTCTGGATCTGCCGTCTTTTCATTATTAACAGCCGTTCCACAACCAAGTATAGTAGCTCTCATAGTATTCCGAGCTTTTCAAGGTATATTTGCTGCAGCTTTAATGCCAGCTGGATATGCTATTGCTGCTAATTACTTCCACGGTGAACAATTAGGTATGGCCATACGATTTCTTGCTATAGTTTTAATCACTAGTTTTGGTGTCGGTACCATTGCCGGAGGTGCATTTTCCTTAACCAAGATTGGATATCAAGGATTCTTCTATTTTACTTGTGGAATTTCTACCTTCTGCTCTGTGACTCTTTACTTCCTTATAATTCCCGTTAAGGAATCCAAAGAAAAAAAGAACATGCACGTGAAGGATTTGGACTTCATAGGAGTGATTTTCTTTGTGGCAGGATTGCTCTTATTCATTTTTGGATTGACGGAAGCCGGAATTTCTTGGAATTCTCCAAAGGTGTATGTTACCATTCCAATTGGAGTGTTACTTGTTCTCACTATGTTGTTTTATGAAACTGTTTTCATGAGCCGATACAAGAAGAAATTTGAGCCAAAGGAAGCTGAAGCTGGCAATCACTCGAATCAATCTCTCTCCACCAGTGTTGAATCTGGTCCGGAAAAAGGATCGGTTACTGATTTAGAACTAGATTCTAATAGAGTTGCTCCTGGAGGAGGAAAAGGATGGTTGAAAAATACCCAGTTACTATTCCCAGCCGAGGTTTTTAAGATAACGAATTTCTTTCCTCTTATCATATCGCTATTCTCCCTTTACATTTCCTTCATTGACGTTCTCACATCTTTACTTCAGTATGATGTTTTAATTGCCGGTGATAGTACACTAATGGCATCTGTCAAATGTTTTCCAATGGCCGTCGCCACTTTGTGCAGTGCTCTCGTGTATAGTCCTAAGATCCCTAAAAAGCTCGGCTTCAATAATACCATAAGGTTGTGTGCTCTTGCTTGTTTGGGAGGATCGTTTCTAATTTGGAGAACAGATTATAAAGTTGAAAATGAATACTGGAAGTATCATTTTGTTGCTTTAATCGTAATGGGCTTCTTTTGCAATCTCTATTTCATGGTGTATTTAAACGCCATAATGTCAGAAACACCACTACATTTGCAAGGTGTTGTTTCTGGTATTTTCCAGACATCAGGCCAGGTTGGAGTTTCCATTGCCAGTGCCATATTATCCACAATCTTAGGACCTCTAGAAAAGCAACCCAGAGGATCTCCGGAGTTTGAAAACCAATTCCAAAAATTCCGGAATGGCTTCTGTATTTCCATTGCGGCATGTGGAATATTCTTTATTGCCTCATTATTCATCAAAGATTTAAAAGTTAATGTTGCTGAGCATGATGAACATGATGAGGAATCTACTGCTGGGACCTCTTTGGAAGTGGATGAGTCGATCATATCCCATAAGAAATGAACGCTTTCATTTCATTAGTTTTAATTAGCATTGTTATTTTCTTTTAAATAAATGCATGAATCTGCAGGCATTCTTTTGCATGCAACCATATGAATCTGCAGGCATTCTTATGCATGCAACCATATAAAAACTGTATTCAGAAATTTTGAAGGCTTGCAGCCTAAAGTAACCTTAAAGCAGAAAAGAGATTAAACTTGAAATTTGTCTAAACAATCGAATCATTTTAACTGGAGTCGAGCGACGCGTCGTCTGCTGTTGGAGAAATATGTATTCGAGAAAAAAGTCGATGTGGTGAAAAGTCCTATGGGTATGAGTTTGCCGGTTAGCACAGAAAAGCTAAAATGGAGCTCATCTACGCTGTCCATTTTTGTGGTGAGAACGTAAATTGGTATTTCAGATCATCTTTTTATATTTTGAGTAAATGAATGCTTACTTTTTCAGATTTGGTGTAAATAACAAAGGCTATTTCTCTTCTGATACTTTTCTCCGTTCATTAGGTAATCAAAGAAATCCTAGTGGGATGATATTTTTCATGTTCTTATGTGTGCAGAGTATTCATTACTGTTAGCTTTCAGTACCATTGTCAAATAAGACGTATTTGAGTTTACTGTAGCTTATTTTTGTATGAAAGCACCTTTGATAGCTTGTTTTATGATGCTTACATTGCTGCAGCCCTGAAATGTTTGTATGCTATTAGTATGTGGTTCAGTCATCTCGACGCATCATTGACTATTTTTTTCTCTCATGTGCGTCCCGATATTTTTTCCTTACTTTTTTTTTTCATCGAGAGTTCTCTCCTTTCCCCACCACGAACTTCTTTCCACTTTTACCCTTCCCTACTTTGCATACTGAAATTTTAAGTTTGTAGATCAAGCTCCCTTTGGCCTCACTTTAATAGATACCATTTAAAAATATAATTGGCACAGCAAAAATGCAGAAATCACTTACAAGACTCGTGCAGTTAGGACTGGCTTCGAGAAGGGCTTCCCAACGTCGGGTCGCCACACCTTCTAGTGTTCTTGGACTTTCACAATTCACCAGATCCCAGTTTGGATCCAGAGGCTTCTCCTGGAACACCAGCAAGCAATATTCAACATCAAAAGATGATGCTGAGAAGAAACCTGAGGAGAAGTCCCAGGAGAAAGGGAAACAGGAACCGAAGAAAAATGCCGAAAAAGACTCTGAAAAAGGTTTAAATCCAGACGTTGCAGCTCTATTGGAAAAGACCAAGGCAGACCTTGATAGCATACAAAAGCAGAATTCACAACTGAAGGACAGATATATGAGGGCAATTGCTGATTTCAGAAACCTCCAAGGTACAACGCAGAGAGAAATGCAAAAGGCAAAAGACTTTGCCTTGCAGAAATTCTCCAAGGACCTTATTGAGACCCTTGACAACTTTGACCATGCCATAGATGCTGTTAAGACTGAGGACTTGGGTTCGAATGCCGGATTGTCGACTTTCTATGACGGTGTGAAAATGACCAAGAACGTCTTTGAGAAGACTTTGCAAAAGCATGGCATTAAAAAGATCGACCCATTGGACAAGGAGTTCGATCCAAACCTTCATGAAGCTGTTTTCCAACTTGAGATGCCAAACAAGGAGCCTGGCACAGTCTTTTCTGTCCAGCAGCCCGGCTATGAGTTGAATGGAAGAGTGTTGAGAGCTGCGAAGGTTGGTGTCGCTAAAGCTCCCGAGGGTAAGGAGGAGAAGAAATGAAGATAGTCATGATATCTGTCTTTTAGTCTTCTTCTTTACGTTTATCGTTGATGGTATTTGATTATGTCCTGTTTTTATTTGTTTTGGCGTCTTTTTTTTTACAACCTACATTGCTGTTTTTAATTTTTTGTTTACTTTCTGATGCCCACCGATTACACTTATTACATCTTGTCCTATATATACATCGTGTGCATTTATATAAAAAAACCAGCATCGTTAATATGCAATTAAGTAGCTTATATACATGCCCCTCTATGCAATATGTACAGGCCGAATTAAACAATGAATCTATAGTTATGAGGCTTAGGTTCGGCAAATGCTATCTTGAGCCTCCTATCGTGAAACTTCAAGTCTCTCGTCTTTAAGAGTGCCCTATATGCAGAGTTTGCGGAGCTAAATCGAACATATCCGTAACCTAGATTCTTTCTAGTAATTGGTGCTTTTGCAATTCCGCTCCTCAAAGCCTCGTACGGTGCAAACAACTTCAACAAATCCTCATTTGTCATTTCATAAGGCAGATTCTTAATATGTAGAATGTCGTATTTCTTTGATTTGATTCCCTCGTATCTCATTTCTGATTTCACCCTAGTAATTATGGGTTTGTTATGAAGAACCAACCCTTGCATCTCTATACTGGCCCTTTTTGCAAGCTCTGCCGTCTGAAAAATCATCGTTCCGTATCCTCTAGATTTCCCCGTCTTTGGATTTCGTGCAATACTTACTGAGACCACACCTCCTATCGGTTCAAATGCCTTCTTAACTTCACTTTCCTCTAGATCGAAAGCTAGTTTGCTCAGAACCAATTTATGATCGGCTCTGATTGCATTTTTATTAATCCTTGAGTCTTCATCTGGTTGAATTTTACCCTTTGTTGCGTTGCTTGTACTCTGTGCTTCAGGTGATTTCTTATCGTGGACTGTGTCGTCTTTATCTTGCTGATTAGTGCCTGTTCTTACGCTATTATCCACGCTGGCGATAAATCTTACTTTCAGAGGTCGATTTCGAGCAAAAAAACGCAAAATCGGCACGTATCTCTTTGTTATGGGAAGCATGATTGTTCCTGCGGAATAGCTGGACTATGTGAATGCTTTTCAATTCTATAGTATGTGTAAATATTCTGTATGGGGTGGGTCTCAGAAATACGACGATGAAAAAAAAATATAAATAATAACAAAAATAAAATAGAAGATAAATAATGTGTGCACCGTTTATTTTCCCGCGCTCGCATCTTCAAACACACTAAAGACTGCAAGAAGGTGTAAATATAGCATACAGAATTTCACAGCATTCATCCGAGAATTCGTGAAGCTGAAACTCACAGTCTTGAATTAAACAGCGGTAAAAAAGTTGCCCTCAAATCCGAGTGCTTTTTGTTCTGACAAGCTTGACATCATTTGCTTCAATTTCTTCTCATTTCGTTCCAGTACAAAAATAGACATTACATACAATGGCAGGACCCCCAGCTCCTCCACCACCCCCTCCTCCTCCTGCAGGTGGAATGGCAGCAGCACAGCCGACTTCCCAGGCTCTTCCCAAGATTACACCCGATAGAAACGCATTATTGAGTTCTATTAGAAAAGGAACTAGGTTAAAGAAGGCAGTTACCAATGATCGATCAGGACCAATCACAGGCGGCGGAGGTGTTATAAGTTCGAATACAGCATCGAGAAGCAATGCCTTATCGCATCCATCTGCACCAAAAGTCCCTACATTCGCACCACAGGCAAACCATAACTCCTCTGCCCCTTCACAAGTTGCACCAGCTGACAATTCAGTTGGCTCACAATTGGCAGGCATTCTAGCAGGTGGGATGCCGAAATTAAAGCATATTTCCCAAACTCCAAATGCATCATCGAAAGTGTACTCGGCACCGAAAGTTCCGTCCTTGCGACCCCAGAAAAAACTGCATAATGCATCTCCAGTTGCAAATGCAGGTGTTTCTAAGTTTTCTGTGCCATCCGTGCCATCTGTGCCAGCACCACCTATAAATCGTCCTGCTATGCCTTTGCATGTACCTTCGCATGGAAATAATGCCATGCCGATTCCTGGAATGCCTACTCACAGGCCTCCAACCATCAGGAAGGCATTCGATTCAAAAGGAACTGAAGGAGAGACTGCTTCTAGAAATTCAAACAAGCCTGCTTTCAGAAATTCAGGAGAGACTGCTTCTAGAAATTCAAACAAGCCTGCTTTCAGAAATTCAGGAGAGACTGCTTTCAGAAATTCAAAAGGATCTTCTTCTACATCTTTCAATGCCCCTCCAATTCCTGGTAGTGCTCCTCCTATTCCCAGCAACGCACCCCCAATTCCTAGCAATGCACCCCCAATTCCTGGAAACGCGCCCCCAATTCCTGGAAGTGCACCTTCTTTGCCAAAACAACCGGGTATGGTATCCGGGCAGAAAACCACTACAAACGCACCACCGTTGCCAAGAAACGCCCCACCCGTTCCGCAAGCGTCATCTGCCATAGTTCGGCAAAAGCAAGCAGGAGCCAGTCACAAAACAGAAAAAGTGTCTTCTATACCTTCGGCACCGCCTGCACCGCCACTCCCAGCCACTTTAGCGCCACATGCTCCTTCTTCTTCACCTGCACCACCACTCCCTTCATCTGCTGTGCCACACACTCCATCTGCACCGCCACTCCCTGCCTCATCCGCCCCACCGGCACCCCATCTGTCTTCAAGCAAAAATACTCCTCTCCCTTCTTCTAATAAACACAGAACAAAGCCTGTGCAGCTGCCGGCATCATCTTCTCCAGGTGCACTTCCTTTCCTTGCAGATATCAACAAACTAAGAGACGAGTCTCATGTTGTTGGCAGTGAGGATGTCGCTAAGATTTCTGCCAAGAGATCAAGTGCTCCAGATGCAGTCCCGGGCACAGCCTCAAACAGGGCTCCAAATCCAAGGGCTCCAAATTCAAGAGCTTCAAATGCTCAAAGAACTCCAAATGCTCAAAGCACAGCCTCGAGTGCTCAGCCCAAAGAACCTGCAAATCCATTTCTTGCTGCCATCATGAACCGGCAGGAGCAGATCTCACATAAGGCCAGCAAGCCGGCAGGTGTGTCTGCTTCCACTATTCCGCATGTTCCTGCCCCGTCCGGTCCACCACCACTTCCTCACACCAGTTCTAGAAGATCATACGAGGAAACAGCATCTGAGAGGTTGGGTAATACTGCTGCAGAGAGGAATACAGCGATTGCACCGACTCTTCCATCTGCTGCAATTCCATCTTCTCTTCCTTCTGCAATTCCTTCTTCTTCTTCTCACCTGCCTCCACCTTCTGCACCCCCTCCGGCATTTCCAGAATCAGCACCATCAATTCCAACAGTTGCCCCATCTGCACCCCCTCCTCCGGCTCCAATTAACCGCTCTAGGGCATCTTCTTTGGCCAACCAGCGGTCTAGATCCTCGTCTAGCACTGCTGCATCCATGAGAAGCAAAAAAGCTCCTCCACCTCCTCCTCCAGGTGTTGCTCCCTCCATTTCCAGCACTCAACTCTACGCTGAAACACCTGAGGATAGACTTGAACAGCATCCAAAGCATAAGGTGTTTGGATTTGGCGTCAAGCACACTTTTAAGACTGATGACTCGAGGATTAACTCGCAGCAAAACGTCGGCTCAGATTTGAGGAAGATCGATGTCTCTGCCTACACCATTTCGGGTTCAGGTGGAACGGGTTCTGCAGGCCATGTTTCTGGTGAGAAAATACAGATTGATGACTCCAGGTTTGCCTTTAATGGAAAAAACAATCTCCCCAAGCCTCGCCGCTTCTCGGGTAAGGTGAAGCTTTATCCGAGCGGCAGGGGAAGCTCTGTTCCACTTGATCTCGCACTTTTCCGGTGATATCTACTGCTGACTTGCTTGCGTCAAAATTCTTCTGCATTCCATTACTAGGAGCTGCTTCTTTAGGCAGTACTTGGCACTTGTTTCTTAACTAGCTTGATGTTCATGGCATGTGCTCTTGTGCTCACACTCAGATACTTTACTGTTTGCGTAGCTCAAACACAATGTGGGTAGTTCTATATCAGCCTTAATGTGTTGTTGTCTAATGTGGAATTGTGCAAAGCTGTGCTTGTGTGCTACATGGCTCATGTGCTTTAGGCTCTTCCTGCTTTATAAACTATCTAGTACTATGTACATGCTCCCAAATCCTATTTACATAATCATGCATTCATCTAATCGCACTTTCCGTCCCCCCAGCCATCCTTCCATCTTTTCTTCCACAAGTTACAATCGAAATGTGGCTTTCCAAGCTTCTTGTTCACAGCATTGTGTGCATCGCAAAGCCATCTACCGAATTCATCCTGTGTCATCACCTTTGGCTCGTTGGCCTTTATATACTTTCTAAATCCTTTAGCGCAAAACCAGCAGGGATATATTTTAGAAAAAGTCTCCAGAAATGCCTTCATCTCCTTCTGCTGCTGTTCCGTGGCACTCTCCGGATATGTAGCTGCAACAGTATGTAAAAATGTCCATGTTGAACGCCCTAACTCTTCAACATCTGCCGGGCAGTCTTTTGGATACCCATCTGGAGCAAGTTCCTTGTCTGCTGTCGCAGTTAGACCTGCAATTGCTGATGCTGCCAATGCCTTATTGGCATGGGATGATTGCGTTTTTTCTCCTGTCGTCTCCTTTGCAGTGGCCATTCGGAAGTTTTTCAATGTGTTGCACGTTCGACAACTATACGAATTTCAAGGCCGATGAACCAATGATTAAAAAAGGTTCAAGTTGGCAGGTTAATGTTAGTATGTGGAAATTGTGATAATGAGAAACATTTCGATCCACGTCGGACAATTCTCTCCAAGAAACCCGATACTACTTACGGTTTGCCGTTTTCGTCGTATATAATCCTTCTGCCGTCGGAACCATATACAGGTTTACCTTCAGGTGCCGGATATCCATGTAAAGGAATGCCCATTGTTACACTTAGGGTATCTTTGTACGTGTGGGTCGATTTCAAATGCTCTGAAGATCTAATTCTTAGATCAGTTGTTTAAGTAAGATCGGCAATGGAAAGAAGATCAAAGGTGCTAAACGAGCAATATGAAGAAAAAATAAAATAAAAATGAGAGAAGCTAATTCTACTATGCGAGTTCTAATATTTTTCATTCAGGGTGCGATACGCACTCACTACCTTCATTACTAATACATTTTCTGATTTGTGTGAATCCTTGACTTAAAGATAGCACCAGCGACCCACTAAACGTTCCAAATTATTTTAAGTGATCGTGTTTTCAAGTAATATAAAACCTCCAATATACAGTATAGAAAGAAAAAATTCAAAAAAAATGAATGCGTTCATCCTTTCATATTCTCCAAACATCGTTTTCAGACAACATCACGGTGTTCTCCGCATCCAACTTGCCCAAAGCTGCCTGTGCTTCCCCAGCACCAAACATGTCTTCTTGAGGAAGTTTGTTGTTGATCAAGCTCACCAATTCATCCACCTTATACGAAGGCCTGGACACTTCCTTGAATACTGCAGCCATAGTCCTCTTAAACAGAGTGTACCTACTTTCAGATATCGAACCACTCACAAAGTTTTCATTCTCCTTCTGTGGAATCTTCTTTTGTAGAATTTTGTGGGGTATTTCACTCTGCGAAAGCTCCTCGTCCGATTCTTCCTTTTCATCTTTATGAAGATCAGGTTGTGTAGGTATATCCTCTGATTGTCCTGTGGAAAGTTGGCTTAAACCTTGGCTCACAGCCTCGACATCTGCATCCTGCTGTGTGCTCTCCGTTTCCTTTGCGGGCTCTTCAATATTAACCATTCTTCTTTTCTTTCTTGGTGACTTGTTCACCTTTTTGGCATGATCTATTTCCTTGAAAAGTGAGAATCTCAAAAGACGCTCTGCAGTTGACACATCTTGCAAGTCAACCGTTTGTGAGAGACGCACCTTGGCATGTGCTGTGGATAAACGAATTAACGTCTCAAGGGTTCTTGCTGTGATCGGCGATGTTCTTGTGTTCTTATTGCTGTCATCGTTACGGAAATCGGAGTAAATATCGATGATCATATTGGATGAATTTTCAGTTAAAACTGGATGGATCCGCTGCTTGGCATACTGAATGTACTTCTTGAGGAATTCAATGGACACAATTTTCTCTTGTTCGCCACTCTCTTGTTTTGGCATTTCGGTCTCGGAATCGTTCGAAATTCCATGAAGCATTGGTTCGTATTTTTCAAACACCTCTGTTCCCATATTTTCACCATCCTTTTCTTCAGATGCAGGCTCTCCACCCACTGCTAATGTGATGGTTGGCTTCTCTCTTATTGGTTCACCTTCACTGTAACCTTCAGGAACATATCTATGCATGTTCAACACATGTCGACTGATCTGCCTGTCCTTTTCCTCAGAAATATCATCCGTCACAACAAAAAGCAAGTCGAAACGTGAAAGCAACGAATCTGGAAGAGCAATGTTCTGCTGAGGCGACTTGAATGTATCGTACTGACCATAAATAGGGTTAGCAGCTGCTAAAACAGAACAACGAGCATTTAATGACGTGTGTATTCCTGCCTTAGAAATGGTAATGGTTTGTTGCTCCATAACTTCGTGAATGGCCACTCGATCAACATCATTCATCTTGTCAAACTCATCGATACAGACCACACCTCTATCAGCAAGAACCATCGCACCTGCCTCTAATCTCCGCTCACCTGTTTCTCTATCCATTGTAACAGCAGCAGTTAAACCAACGCCAGAAGAGCCACGTCCAGTTGTTGCTATTGCCAAAGGTGCAGTGTTCAAAACGAAACGAAGCATTTGGGACTTGGCGGTCGATGGATCACCAACCATCAAAATGTTAATGTCACCTCTCAAGTGTGTTCCGTTATCCAAGTTCTTTTCGACACCGCCAAGTAGCATCAATAAGATAGCCTCCTTAATAAATGGATGGCCATAAATGGAGGGTGCCAAGGACTTCGATAGTAGTTCAAAGATGTTCTTCTCTTTTGCGAGCATGTTGATATTCCTGATATCATAATCGGTAATTTTTTCAATGGCCCTAACTGCCGTCGACCTCTCGTGCAATGGGTACACAGAGTTTCCTATGATGACGACCTTGAAGCTGGCAGTGTTGTTCTGACCTCCACCAAGAGAACGGAAAACACCAATTACCTCAACTCTATCTCCCGGTTTCACCTTATCCACAAGATCATCATCCAATATCACATCTAATGATCTTGGCAACTGACCTGCCGGTGCAGTTTCTGGAAGCTCTTGAATTGTTATTGTTTGGTGGTCTCTGTACTTTGAAAATCCGTACTCCATAGTGAGCTTATTTCCTTCTGGATCTTCAGTTGGATATATAGCAGGTGTAGTAATGGGGTTGAAACTCGTGGTTTGATCTCTGTACTCTCGTGAGTGGAATCTTCCTGTCTTCTCACAGTAATGAATTGATTTGATAACCTTCGGACGAATTAAAGATGTTCTTGTAACAACACCACCGACAGAAACCATCTTGGAAAGAAAAGATGAATTGATACTTCTTGGAGTCAACTGATGTGCTCCAAATGCTCCCCTAAATCCCAAATAAAAATCACTATCGGCTGTCAATTCAGACTCAGAAAACTCGTATGGATCATATATAGCCATGACTGCATCCTTAAGAGCTGATTCTGCTGCTGGTAAGTAGTCTGCTGGTTCATTCATGATTCCATTTGCATATTCGGCATCGAATTCTCTGAGTTCATCCACAGATATAATCAACCTACACTGACTTCGCTGAAGCATCGTTTTGATTGCATCCTTGTAATCTGTTTCATTGTCTGCAGAATCTAAGAATTCTTGAAATCTTCTCACTCTTTCACCATATAGAGCATCTACTGCTTCCGGAGCAGTGCCTGTATTTTCTTCCATGATATTCTTTCAGATTTATCTGATCTTATAAACCTATACTTTTAAAAAATAATGTGGAAATTAGTGTTATCAGGGTTGGAATGATGTTAATGCTTTTGCCAATGTTTGGGAGTGTACATTTCTCACGTTTCCACTTCAAATAATTGCTTCAAATTTTACGTTTATTCTGTTTTAAATTTTTTTGTTTTTTGCATTGCTCGACGCGTAAATCTTGAAAAATTTCCCCCTTCAGTTAAATTAAATGCAACTAATTTAACCAAACAGGAAAATAAATTCTAACCCTCAAATTTGAAGTATTTTTGTGGTGTTAGGATGCGTTAGTTGTGACAAACTACCAAGTGACATTGAAATGTGTTATATTATGAGCAATAGGGGTGCTGAAAGATGTGATTTGATGAATAAAGTTTATTTCCAGGATTCAAGGGTAATTGTAACATGTTTAACCGAGATTAACGCTTGATATATGCATTATTACTGAAATAAGGATTTATGTATTAGAGAAGAATTTAGTTTTAAGTTGCTCTGTCAAGTTAATTTTGGTAAGGTATTATTTTTTTCTATGCTTTCAACATCATCAACTTAAATTATTATCGTTAACAACTAAATACATGTATTTCCAATTTAACAGCAAGCGTATAGAGTTACAATGGTTACAGAAATACAAGAAAGCATTGCAAATACACTAAAGGACTAGTTTTAAGAGTAAAAGTCGATCGACCAGACGATCTGCTATTCAATTGATAAATGAGAACAAATTAGAAGAAGGAATGCTTCGGGATATTACACAATCTGCTTCATTTGGATAAGTTACGGGATACGGAAAGCAGCTTTCCAAATAAAACGTCTGTCCTTGTTCCGATAAAATATGGAAAAAAGTACTCTTGTAATGTTGAAAATGATATGGTGTACAATCGAGGGAATAAAAATTTCCTTTTTCCCTATTATGGCTTCTAAGAGTTTTTATGACGGCGAAGCAAGCTGAACTCTGCAGAATAATGGGAGCTGCATGAACCACCGATTGGGACAAAACATTACAAAAAGAGCACATAAAGGTATCGTTGCGGAAATACTGGGTGATCTACTAAATGAAACGGGGATGCTGAGTAGTTCATGTTTTGTGCCACAGCAAGTTAGAAAGAGAAGCGATGTTTGTGTTTATTAATCGTTAATTTTAAGTAATCTGTCAAAATATGATCAGACCAAAGATGAAAAAGTGTACCAAAATGCTCAAGTGTAAATAAAGTTTAAAAAATAAAAAAGAGGGGAGAAAATAAAACAACACACAAACAGACAAAAATTGAAGTGCAATTCCAATAAGAAGAGAAACTAAAACATGTGAACTGCATAGGAGTACTTCAAACGATTAAAAGATAACTAACGAAAATTTGATCAGATTAGACGACTGCACAGGCACAAGAATGGAAAATGATTGAAGTGTATTTATTGTTTTTAGTCGAGGTTGTTTTACGAGTTGATTACTAGGGAAACGCAGCGTTAGGACTAACCGATGAAAGAATAATACTAAACAGAAAATCCAATTAAAGAAATAATGGTCAGAACGAATGTACAGATATGAAATAATGTGGTAGTGAAGTTCTAAAGAAAAATGGTGTGTGCCAGAGAAAACTAACCGTTTTTTCTGCTTTAATACCATATGAAGCCGTGATATATTTACCAATTACCTAAACAAGGTTTTCAATAAACGCTGGTAGGAATAGGTGTAAACAAACAAAGTAGGGAGGAAAAAAAAAATACTGGGAGAAAAAAAAACTTTGCCCAATACAGCCTAGCGAGGAACCGAAAAAATAAAAAAAAAAACATTAAATCTTATTATGACCTACAGTCTGAATATCCCTTGGGGCTACATTTTTGCTAACTCTGAGTTTATTGACAGTTACTTTTCCACTCTTTTAAAGTCTCTTTTGATCTTATTTATTCTTCACACCACTACGTTGACTCGTCACAAACCAACTAAGAATTCTACCCTTTGAACAAGAGAGTACCATATCAAAGGACTTTTCTTGTGCAAACCCTTTTTTCATCATACGCTTGTTTTCGTGCTTGCATTGAAAAAGGAAGCTTGCAAAGGTTAAAAAGTTAAGTTAGAACAAGTGACTATTGCTTTATACATTTAATTGTGATAATATTGACAGGAACAAACACAGGTTGTGGTTGTTCTTCAGGATTGACTAGAGAAACGAGGTTAAATTCTGATACAAGAAACAAGACACATATATATACATTACTGGGAACATCAGACCATTTACAGTCCTAGGAACACCTTAAATAGATATAGACAGAGATATCTTTATAAAAAGTCTGACTACACGCGGGAAGATCAGCAGTTTCTAAAAAACAATTATATATTGCGTTCAGTTGTCGCATTTGCATACCTTGGAACTATTAGCGCAGATCCTTGTTTATTTCGCTGCTTTACTGATCTAGTTTAGTGCCACATTCATTTTCCTTTTTATACCATTGCATAACAACGAGTGAAGAATGTCATCAGAAGCACACACAAGACCAGAATTAGAAGATTCGGGCATTGTTGCCGTTAAAGGTTCATCGCATCATAATAATACGAGGCCTAAGAGAAGGGTCCCGAGAGAGGTTCGATTTGGATGCTACGTCCTAGGAGCGACGCTAGGAGAGGGCGAGTTTGGCAAAGTTAAGCTCGGCTGGAGAAAAGACGGCAAGCAGCCTTCACAAACAGCAATAAAGCTGATTAGACGGGATACCATTCCACAGGGATCGGAAAGAGAGAACAAAATCCACCGTGAGATAAATGCCTTGAAACGCCTGCGCCACCCGAACATTGTGAGACTAGTGGAGGTTCTCCAGAATGAGAAATACGTGGGTATAGTGTTGGAATATGCATCGGGAGGTGAGCTTTTTGACTATATATTGGAGCACCGGTGCCTCAAGGAGGCAACAGCTTGCAGACTGTTCGCACAGTTGGTGTCGGGAGTGGACTACATGCATTCGAAAGGCCTGGTTCACAGAGACTTGAAACTGGAAAACTTGTTGCTCGACAAGCACAAGAATATCGTGATCTCGGACTTCGGGTTCGTGAACTCGTTCAGAAACCACACAGATCTGATGAAGACAAGCTGCGGATCGCCGTGCTACGCCGCCCCGGAGCTCGTGGTGTCGAACAAGCCGTACAAGGGGACGAAAGTGGACGTTTGGTCGTGCGGAGTTATACTATACGCGATGTTGGCGGGGTACTTGCCGTACGATGATGATCCACAGAATCCAGACGGGGAAAACATTGCCCGTCTTTATCGGTACATCACGACGACGCCGCTTACATTTCCTGAGTATATAACGCCTACACCCCGAGATCTACTCAGAAGAGTGATAGTTCCGGACCCAGGTAGAAGGCTGTCTCTAAGGCAGGTGAGATCTCATCCGTGGTTGGCACCACATGCACCATTCTTGTCGGTGACTCCTGTTGAGTGGGATCGGAACTACAACACGGCCAGGTTGATGATTAACTCAACCGACAGAGCACACCATCGGTATTCTCTCATGGAGACACCGATGGCCATGCAGACTTCGAGAAGAGCAGCCTCGTTGATGATCAACCCGCATTCGATAAGATCGTACAGCTCAGGAAAAGCATCTTCATCGTTTTTATACTCGCACCCCGCTGCACCACAAACATCCAAGATGGTTGCCATCTCGTCCTCTCCTTCCAAAGAGAGCGGCGAAGGCTCGGCAACGGAAAAGGCAGCATTGCTTGGTGATGAGCCCGGATACAGGGAGGCGGATGGATACGAGGATGAGGATGAAGATGAGGACATGGAAAGCAGAGAGGACCAGGAGCGTAGAAAACACGAAAAACCACGGTGGAAAACGAAGTCTTCGAGGCCGATATCGGCAGCAGTTGTTCCGCAGAGCCACCAATCGCATCGTGGGGAGCCGTTCCCGCGGTACTACCACCGGCAGAGCAACTCGACGGCCAGTATTGCGTTGCAGGCCGTGGTGGAGAAGGACAACGCGGAGCATTCGAGGCGAAACAGTCTTTTGTACACGTCGCAGGTGCAGCACGACCAGCATAGCTTCCCGAAGCCACTGGCTTTGGCCGGATACACGTCCTACGAGGCGAAAAGAGGCCCCCAAAGAGATAGAAAGCAGCCTGGCAGCCCGGCAATATCGACAAAGTACCACCCTCGGGCAGTTCGGGTGTCCAGGCCTCGGCCAACATCTTTCCATCCTGGAATGGCGGCACCCTCGTCTATTCAGCTTGGTTCCAGAGACTTATCCTTCATGGTTCCCCAGTCTGGTGAGGTGAACCCAAAGAGCTCTCTGGCAACTTTATCGACATCCAAGTCGAACCGGAACTCGTGGTGCCAGCCGAAAATCAGCGAGCCCGCCTTGGACATGAGTATGGTGAGTGGAGTGCTCACCAAGCTGGACAGTATGAGTCTGACTGAGAGTGAGGGCAGCTCGAGTCCCCGGCAGCACGAGAAGAGACGCTCCATAGCATTGGATTCGCTTTCTACCGCGATGGAGATTTTCTCTGTGTCGGAGAAGAACGAGGAGTTGGTTGAGGACGAGAAGCTGGGTCTTGAGGGTGTAAACACAGACACTTTATTGGGAAAAGAGCGTGCTTCCGGTGACAAGCGTTCTGCAGGGGATGATGCCGAGAAGACGTACAGGGAGAAGGAGTTACAGGCCGAAAGTGGAGAGGGAGCAAACAGAACAGAGAGGGAAAGAGCAGAGAGAGAAAGAACAGAAAGAACACAAATTACGCAAAGGCATCCAGCCAGCTCCAATCGGACAGTTTCGTCTGAATCTCATCATCACCATCACCATCACCACCATCACCATGCGACCCAGAGCGAGGACTACCAGAAAATATCTGCGGACAGTCAGGGCCACGTGTCACGGATGAAGACAAGTGGCTCGGAGAAAGAAAATAGAATGTCAATCGGCACCTCAATGAGCAATAAATTCAAGCGATTCAGTCTTCTCAGCTTCTACAACCGCGAATCCAGCAGCAGCCCCCACTACACGAGCCAGAATGCCACAAAGCATCTGTCCATGGCTGTTGGCGGACATAGGGACCGCGTTAATGCAGGCAGAAGACCCTTGGTGCAAAGAAATGGTGAGGCTGTTGGAGATGATGCTAAAGAGCAACCGTCAACGGCAAAGAGAGTGATGGATTTCTTCAGGAGGAGAAGCATTCGCATTTAATGTGAAGTGTGCACCATGGCTTAGTTCGTATGCTTTGCTTTGATTTGCATTGCTTTGATTGCTTTGATTGCTTTGATTGCTTTGATTGCTTTGATTGCTTTGTTTCGGTTTATTTTGCTTTGTTTGTTTTGTTTCGTTATCTTCGTTTGCTTCATTTCTTCATTTCATTTCGTTTTAACACGATTGGCGCACGGTGGTCGCGGGGCTTTGTATGTACGCAGTTTTCTACGAGTTTGTATTTATATGTGAACTGAATTAATTCGATATAGCATCTGATGTAGCTATGGCATGCTCCTAATGCAGTTGGTAGCAAGGTTATATCATCAATGTAAACTAACCCAATACTGCACTGAACTCCAGCAGTTTAGATGCTTTATCTGATTACGTAAGAAGCCACCTCAACCACTCCGAACCAACCTACATAAACTACGTAATCTTCCACTAATGAATTGACTAATAATAAATAAATAATATCGAGATACATCACCTTATATGTGCATCTGCGCTCGTATAGATGCTTGGTGTCTTGGCTTCCACAGAATAGGGAAGAATGAAGAATAACAGATTTACTCATTTCTCCATACCCTTCAAGTAATCCTCCTTAACTGCTTCCCAGTGCTGGTCTCTGTCAGAATTGTACTTCTGGAGCCACTTGGAAGGTGAGTTCTTCATAATGATATGCTTCCTTAGCACCCAAGGCTTGTGTGTATGCGAAGCAAAAACAATACTGTTTGTTTCAAAAGACTCATCTGCCTCTGGCTCTGCCTTTGTTCCACGGAAGTTTCCCGTCAATCTCAAGTCTCTAACAGCCATATTCTTGTCCCATTGATCTGTCTTAATACGAGGCCTAACCCAATCTTTGTCTTTCGTTGGAACATCATAGTGCGATTTTCTGCTTGGTCCTTGTGAATTTCTCGTCAATGACGATATTGTGATTACATTCATTCCACCTCCCGCTAGAGCAACCAACTGTTCAAATAATTAGCATTCGTTGTTAGTAACTTTAATCGCATCAATCATGTATTTGCGATCCAATTATCCTCTCTACTTACGCCTAGAATGAGGGCATACGGATAGAGCCCTTCCCAAGGAATCATGCTTAAAGTTGGTTGTTGGTAATTGCTTTTTGTAGTTAAGGGTTTCTATCCGTCTACTGTTAATACATTCTAACAGTGTAGCATAGGGACCGCTGCTTTCTAGATAATTAATTTGCTTTTATTTATTTTTTTTTCTTTTCCCACACATGTTAACAATTCGCATAAATCTAATTTGTTCCAAAATCCTGGACGAGTGTACGGATGTAAAACCAAGACTTAATATATAACTATACACTATCTACAACATGCAGTGCAAATTCAACACCAAGCAGATTCAAATCCTACCAATATATTTATTTAGCTCGGAGAAAAAGAGATATATAAAACATTAGACAAAAACAGAGAAAATTAATACATGTCTGTGGTTCTATATAATCCCCTTAGATGTTGGATGGGTAAAGCATGATTCTAACAGAAGCACCGAAAGTCTTTGGTGGCAAGTTGTGCTTGAAGTGAGCTCTGACTATACCCGAGTTACCGTGAACTCTGGTAACCTTACCCCAGATGCATCTGATCTTAGTACCTCTGACGGCCTTTGGTGCTCTGTAAACGTATGCAATCTTCTTTCCCAAGTAGAACTTAGCGTCATCTTTGTTGGTGACACCCTCGATCTTGATCAAAGAGCACTTTGGCTTGGTGACAGACTTAGATCTCTGGTATGAGACGTGCTTGCCTTTCACGTATACTATAATTAAAGGTTGATGGTTTGTTAGTATATATGTTTCCAAAAATTACCTTATGTTTTCCCTGCTGGGAACTGGCGTGATGCTTAATCATAATACTTAAACTGTTACAAAAGCGATCCTTGCTGTCTCATCTTCTGTAACGGTTTCCTTATCCAATTGCTCCTGCTGTCATTTCTGTAATTTCGACATTTAGATATTTCCACATGACCATTACCTCTGCTACTCCAAACCTGAAACATTAATAAATATAGTATTCCTGTTCAAATGCTTGCACTCCTCCTAAAATGTTTGACGGCTTGTTTATTTTCCTCATAACTCCAGTTGACCGTTCATTCAAAATGCATTTCTCTTAGCACCATAATTGATTAAGCAATAACACACCAGTTTGGCCAGTTGTATTCAGTTCCGTTCACTTACGTCTGTGAGATTCAGCCATTTTTGATATATTTTGGATGTCTGTAAGATTCCTTGTTGATAAAAGGATGTATTATAACCTTCAAAGATATTGGTTAACCTTCAATCAAGATGTTGTGCACAGTTCTGTTTTCAGGCATGATGAAAAAAAATAAAATGAGACTAACAAAAAAAAAATTCACGAAAATCTGCCTAGTAGGATGAAAAAGATGTATTCGCGCCTACATACTGAATACAGGGTACGGGGTGATCGCGACTAACGGTCAAGGATGAGAAAAAATGGCAGGAAAAATAAATATTTTCACTAGGGTTGAGGTGTGGGTTGTGCACCCTTTGTCTCATCACGTGGATAATCATTTTTTTTCCCGAACCTCCACAATGCTCCTATTAACATATTTCTTAAAGAGAACGGAGGCACTTTTAGATAGGCTATCTATTTATTTGCTATGTACTATTATGTATTGGGCGATCTTACTTTTTATTCTCTAAGAGTAAGAAGCTGTATTCAAATTCACCCTCTTTGTTACCTGAGAGCTGGAATTCACCGCCTAGTCCCTTGCTTTTAAGATATTCTTCAAGGTCATCTAAACTTCTCTTCTCCCACTGTTCCGCATCAAACTTTAAAAACGTGTCCATGCTCACTTTGACGGGGCTACTGATCTTGGTTAAAAATATTCTGTCAACAATATGCCCTTGTGCACTCATGGCAGAATTGTAAACCTGGGCACCTCCAATTATAAATACCTCCTCTATCCCATGTAAAAGCTTGCTTTGCTCTATAGCCTTCTCTAGAGAATCCTCTATTTTTAGGGTGTCAGGATGTGCTTGGAGTTCGCTTTTCAGCTGCTCACGGTATTCATCAGCATTCTTGGATAATATTACATTAAGCCGTCCTTTAAGAGGTCTAAACCGCTTTGGAATTGAATCATATGTATTTCTCCCCATTATAACGATGTTCTTCTTATTCTGATCTACAGTTCTTGTCGTAACTTCCTTGAAAAATTTCATATCTTTTTTCAAATGCCAAGGTAATCTACCTTTACTGCCAATACCAAATTCTGGTAGCAATGATGCCACAATAATTGAAACTTTCATTGGTGCTTTCCTTAGAGTCTGCATGATAGGATGTTAACGTGTGCTTGATTTGTACAAGTATGCTACACATGAATTGTATATATGCATATACCCATGCTTTACGTATTGCTTTCTTAATTGTTCAGGCTAAGCGCGTTTTGGCGTTTCAATTATTTTTCATCCACTGTTACGCAAAGAGACTGCACCGCCTCGAATAATATAAGCATCCCCGGTATCTTTAAGGAGGATTACATGTATATACTTTCTGTATATACAGCTTTCTGATACATATGTGCCAAGCAGTAACCGCTCAAAGAAACACAAAAAATTATTTACCGGTGTATTAATGCGATGCTATCTATTCTATACGGGAATGGTTAGTGGGAATTTACTGCATCCAAAGTCTGACAGTTTTATCTTTTCCACCACTAGCGACTTTTCCACCATCAACCGACCAATCAACAGCATAGACTTCATCCTTATGACCCGGAAGATCACAAAGAAGCTTTCTGGAGCGAATATCCCACACCTTGAGTGTAGAGTCCTTAGAGCAACTGACCAAAAGCCTTGAGTCCGAAGACCAAGCAGTTTGATAAACAGGAGCAACATGTCCCCGGAGAGATGCAATAAACTTTCCTGTTCTTCCATCCCAAAGTTTAACAGAATTATCAAAAGATGCAGAGGCAACATATCTTCCATCGGGGGAAAATGAAACATGATTAACCAATTTTTGGTGTCCCGTCATTCTATGAATTGGCTTCGTCGAATGTTCTGGATCCCATAAAAACATAGTAAAGTCATCACTTGCACTGACAAGCCGCTCAGAATCTCTACCGCCAATTCTGGCAACCTTATTGTAGTTCTTTAAAGCAAGCTCCCTCTCCTGTTGCTCATTCTGAGGCTTCTTACCTGTATGATCGTAGGCACCAACTCGAAGTGCAAAGTCCGTAGAAAGAGCAAGATGATTGACCCAATGTGCATGCGCCTTTAAAGTTTGAGTACATCTTCCATTTTTGGCATCCCACACCTTGATGGTTTTATCGTGAGAACCAGAGTAAATTAGATTTGAACCACCCCATTTCACACACGAAACGGCACCTTTATGACCGGACATAGTCATCAAGCAAAGCCGTCTTTTCGTATCCCAGACTTTGACTGTTCCATCTTCAGATCCTGATACCAGCTTTGGACTTTCTCCCGGTTTCACAAGATGTAAAGGCTCCCAGCAAAGAGAACTAATCCATTTCCTATGGCCTTTCAACGGTCCACCAATATTTTTGCCTGTTTTGGCATCCCATAATCTAATTGTTGTATCCATTGATCCGGTTGCAATAACATCTCCTCTTGGAGACCATACAGCACATAAAACCCAGTTTGTATGACCCCGAAGAGTATGTTGAACCGTTTGAGTGTCACAGTCCCAAATCTTGGCCGTTGAATCTCCTGCTCCTGTAACCATCCTAGAGCTTGTATTTGGAGCAAACTGTGCAACTAATATTGTAGATCCATGTCCGGCAATAGTAGCCGAAGCCCTGGTAACAGGTCTGACCTTAAACACTGCCCTTGGCGTGTAAACAAGTGTCAAAAAGTCCTCTGTTGTCTTAATGCCCGGCTTCAAAATCGATGTATACAAATTATCTTTAATGTCTATCTGATCATCTCCATTTTTCAGTGCAAACGAATACGGAACATAATCATCTGGAGTTCCATTAAGCTTGTTCAAAAGCTCCTCCAATTGCTTCTCTGTGATTCCACCTGGAACCCTTAAGGAGCCTCCTATTGATTTTCCTGTGTCGGATGCTTCAAACTTTATTAACACATTAGGTAAGTCCTTCGGAACTATATTCACTTCCCTCGGCTTTTGTGCCTCTCTCCTTTGCCTTTTTGATGGTGGTGGTATCAAAGTCGACATTTTCCTTTTTTCGATCCTGCTTTAATAGCTTAAAAAAGTCGAAAATTTGTGTACTGACCGAAGGAAGTTACAATTAGTGTATATCTATATAGCCGCTTCTTATGAGATTGAAGGTACTGAAATTTTTTTTTTCAGAAAAAAAAAGTCTAACAATTACATTGTTCCAGGTCGATCCCTAAAGTAACAGGTTGTATGTGAACGGTGAGTATTTATTTCCAGATTTGCAGGAACTGGAGTAACAAATGGAAGAAAAATATATCGTATTAAGATATATAATCATGAATAGGCAATATTAGGGTAGCTTGGAATATCCTAAAATTCCATCAATACATTCATTTCGTTTGTGAAGTATGCCTTAGGAATACCGTTCACGTATCGTCACAACATATATGTATAGCTTTTGGTTTACAGTCTTACAAAACAAGAGAGTTACATTATGGAAAGCTGAGTGATATCTGATTTTTAATTTGTATTTTAAGGAAAACGGACATATTACCTATCCTTCCGACATTAATAAAAGCGTATGCTCGAAACCGTTTTTTTTTTTTAATTTCGACTGTTTTCTTTTGGAAGGGATCAATACCAAAAATAGTATTGATAATTCCGACAATTGAAAAACCCTTGAATATTATATTACTATTGTCAAAATAATAAATGCAAATTACTGCGATAAAAAAAAATTACGGGGTCATGTTATTAAGTTTATTTTTCACTGAAAATGAATAAATCTTCCTCCCAGTTCTATATAACTGCTTTTTGAATATAAACAGTACATAATATTGCTTCTACTTCAATGGTGACAGTGCTTGGGGTGAGGATAAATTAACTACTCTAGTATATTGTCTTTTTTTTTTTTGCATTTTTAACATTCTGGCTGCATTGGTTTCATTGTGATGACTCTTGAAAGTATGGAATCCGAATTTAACCAAAATATGGGCACCAGCAAGAATGCAGTCTCTTCTCCGAATATTTCGGATGGAGATGATGTCTTATCGTTGCAATCTAGTGTAGATTCCACAAGCAATGACAACGAAGTGGTTCCTTTGCACAGTTTAACGTCTAGCAATTCGGTTGATTCCTCATCATTAGTATACAGAGCCCAATCGATTGCTTCAAGCTTTGCCTCGTCCATTTCCAGAATTGGAGCACTTCATAGGGCAATCACAAGCAATGTTCAGGAAGTTGTGAGCGATATCCACGATGATAATCTTGTGAACACTGAGAGAGAGGAGGAAAAAAGAAAAACCCGTCTTGGAAGAGAGATGACTAACTTAGGTTTGGACCAGGCTATTCGTATAGCCACATACCGGTCTGAAAATCCCGAGAAGTATGATAAGATGATGCAGCTTAAGGGTAAAGAGGGTGAGGAACAACTTGAAAGAGTTGTGACTGGCGTTTCTAAAGGTGCAAAGTTGCCACCACCTGATAAAGGTTATGCTTGGGTGATGTCGTTGGTTGGCTTTCTGTTACTTCTTACAACTTGGGGCGCAAATGGCTCGTACGGTGTTTATTTGAGTTACTGGATGAATAATAATATATTTCCAGGTGCTGGAGCCAAGGATTATGCTTTAATTGGCTCCATGGTCTTGTGTTTGTCACAATCTCTTTCACCATTAGCGCAAATTCTATCTGCCATTCTGGGTATCAAGCCTGTGATGATTGTCGGCTTAATTCTCTATTTTGTTGGATATTTTGTGGCTTCATACACACATGAATTGTGGCAGTTGTACCTCACACAAGGTTTTGTTTTGGGTCTTGGTTTCGCACTTATATTTAATCCAATGAACACTCTTATGCCTGAATGGTTTGATAAAAAGCGTGGAATATCTTCTGGTATTACTGTTTCCGCCAGTGGTGTTGGCGGTGTTATGTTTTCACTTGCGTCTCAAAGCCTAATTGATCAGACTGATGATTTCAGATGGTCCTTGAAAATGATTGGAATTATTTGTCTCGTTTTACAAATTGTCATTGTAGTGTTGACTAAGCCTCGAATACCCAAGTCTAGGCTCAAAAACATTAATGAGATTAGAACAAGGGCGTCTGTCATGTTCAACTTTAAGATCCTCAAGCTTTGGTATATCCACTCGATCACCATGTGGTTTTTGTTAGTTTTGGGATGCTACATCATTTCCCTGTTCTCTCTTTCATCCTATTGCACATTTGTCGGCTTTAGTCAAAAAGTCGGTTCGGATATGACTGCTGTGTTCAACGGATGCCAAGCTATTGGACGATTGATCATTGGATTGAGCTCTGATTATACGGGCAGAGTCAATCTTGCATTGGTTTTGAACGTTGTCATGTTCGTGCTTATTTTTGCCATGTGGACTAACTCTTTTAGCTATACTTGTATTTTGTTTTATGCCATACTATCAGGATTGACCTTTGGCTCGGCATCTACTTTAAACCAGCCAATCTTAGCGGATCAGGTGAGTCCAGAGCTATTTCCTTCTGCCTGGTCATTCGAAAATTTCTTTATGGGTATTTGGGCGTTGGTTGTTGAAGTTATTGCTTTAGGTTTGAGAGATCAGGGACAGAAAAGACCCTTTATACGAGCACAGATATGTGCCGGCTTTTTCTCATTGGGTGGCTTCTTTTTCCTTTTGCCGATTCGTGAACTCAAGATTAAACTCTTCCTTAAAAAGCAACTTGCTCTCACAAAAAAGCAATTAGATGATCCCGATAGCACTCTTGATACTGAAATGCGCACCCTGCTAGAAAAGAGAAAAGCTCGTTATTCCAGAATGCTTGCTTCTGGCGTTAAGCAATACTGTAAGCGTCTTGTTTATCCTATTAGAGTCTAGATTAATTATAGTCGGATTATATTATTAGATTCAGCTTACACGTTCTAGACATATTACACAGTCATATTCAACTTTATACTAATTTAATTTGAAGGGCTTCATAGGTCCTCTCCCCATTCCCAAATGCTTTTTCGTATTTTTTCTCTTCTTGTATGGATTCTCCTTCTGGCTGCCGTTATCTCTTGCTGAATCCTTCAGCATATCCTTCGCAGTCTTAAATCCAATTGGTGCCGCCTTTGGTATATGGCTAAACATACTGTCATAATGCATAGCTTCTTTAGCATTTCTTGATCTGTACTTTGATCGATCTAATTTGTTGAACTGGAAGAATCCTGTTCTCCTGCTTGATTTATTGAGTTGTTCTTCGTGTTTTCTTCTCTTTGCCATCTTTAATGGCTTCCCTTTCAGTAATTGGGAAACTGGCTTAATTTCATTACCGCCGAAGCCAAATCCATCATTCTCAGCAAAGCAACTTAAATGAAGTCTTTCTTTGGCCCTGGTTACAGCCACATATAAGCATCTGCACTCTTCATCCATTGCACTCTTTCTTTTTGATGGATTCTCTTCCTGCAAAACGTATTTCGAAGGTAAAATGCCGTCACATAATCCAGGAACAAATACAATTGGCCATTCCAATCCCTTTGATCCATGAATAGTAGTAACTACAACTCTCCCCTGCTCCTCTTCCACAGTTTTGCTCTGGTTGTAGTGCGATTCTTCGTAGAGGTAAATTGAATCTAGAAATGCGGTAAGAAGTTCAACTGGATTTAATTCTCCCTTATTAACAGAGTGTGTCTCAACAGATGTAAGCAAGGCTGTGCCTTCTTCCTCATCAGATACCGGATTTAAAACCTCCGTATCTGGTGGATCAAACGAGAGAAGTTGATTTCTCAATTCATCCAAGTTCTCCTTCACATCCTGCTTAATTTCATCGGGTGATTGCGAACTAGACGTTTTTTTCTGAGACACTAAATCAACCAGATTCTGCTGCTCCACGATATAATCAAACATATGATCTAACTTTTGCTCGTTCGTTAGGGATTCATTTTTAAGGAATTTACGAGCACCATGAATTGTTTTCATGTAACGTTCAATACCTTCCTTCACTTTACTGCTGAAACGTTTTCTTTTCCCCTTTACAATCTCTTTGAGAATATGGTACACATTTCCTTTGTGGCCATCTTTCCTTTGTGCTTCAAACTCATTTTCAATTCTCTCCAAAGACATTGCGCCCATTCCCGGAGTACAAAACTCCAAAGTACGACTAAATCCAAGCCAATCACTGTTAGAGGCAACAGAACGAAGGAAATCAACCATCACTTTAATTTCTTTCCGCTCCCAAAAAGATTTTCCATGCATAATTATGTATGGAATACTGAAATGTATCATTTCTTGCTCGAGCGCACGTGAGAGGAAGGAGGACCTTATGATCACCGCAATATCTGAGTATTTGTACTTGTTCTTAGTCAAATTCTTGATATCATTTGCTATGTGCATTGCCTCGTCCTTATTAGTAGGGTACTGATCGAAGTAAACAGGCGTGTTCTCTTGGGTGTTTGATTTGAGGTCTTTTTCGGGTCTTGCAGCTGTCTGCTTAGTTCTCATCAGAGTTTCTGCAAATCGAAGAATATTAGATGTCGATCTATAATTCTGGTCCAACTGAACTTTTACCACATTTAGTCCAAGTTTCTTGTAATGATCTTCCATTCTATAAAAGTTGTTGGCTTCTGCATGTCGAAATCCATATATACTTTGATCTGGGTCTCCAACCACTGTAACTTTGTGGTTACTGTTTAACGCAAAAAGGTACATTAACTCTAGCTGTACCAAGTTTGTATCCTGGAACTCATCAACTAGAACGTGTTCAATGTTCCTCAAGCATTTGGGGTGCTCTTTCAGAAGTTTGTATGTCAGCAAAAGGCAGTCATCAAAATCAATGAGATTATTGTTGATTAGCGATTGCTGATATTTATGATAGACCTCAAGATGGTCCTCAAAAGCGTGATCAGACACCTTGGGAGGAACTTCATTGGGAAATTGGGCCTTTGATTTGCATGCCGAAATGAAGTATTTGTATTCCTGGATGTCTGTAGTCTTAACCTTGATATCATTAGCTCCAGATGGCTTTCCTCTGTTAAATTTAGTCTCCAGGACACGCTTTATCAATTGCTTCGAGTCAGTGTCATCTGCAATGCTGAACTTGACATTCAAGTCTATAAGCTTGCCAAAAATCCTAAGAATGCGAACGCAGATCGAGTGAAATGTTCCGATTACAAGCTTTTTCAAGTCAACTGGCACGCTTACTGTGTCAATTAGTTTGGCTAATCGGTCTTTCATTTCGTTTGCCGCTTTTTTTGTAAAGGTTGTCACGATTATATTTTGTGGCGGGATTTTCTTCTCACATAGAAGATATGCAACCCTAGCCGTTATAACTCTTGTCTTGCCTGTACCAGGACCAGCCAATATCTGAAGCACATTGGATGGAGATGTAGTTAGTGCCTTATATTGGTTGGGATTCAAAGAAGCAAACACCTTTTTGCAAGAGGACATCTCAAAATCAAAAGAATTGTCCATTTCCAATCTAACGATGACCCTTGTAAACAGCTTTGCCAAAATCTCTTGTTATTAAGTGATTGTGTGATATCTGGCTTTAAAGTAGAAACTCTGTGCGCGTCCAGTATTTTGATTACAGCGAAATTTTTCAATTCGGGGTTCGGACCTGAATCGCGTTTTAATAAGGGATTTTGACGTGTTACGGATCTCGAATTTGCAATACCACATTGTTTTTATCATAGAAGAGCCAGAAATGAATGATCTGCTTCAACTATCGGTTGTTTTACAGGGGGCCAAAACTCTCATTCTATAATAATGTTTAACCTCTTGACTTTTAAGCATTTTGAAATGCAAGTTTGAAGTGTATTATTAGAAATTGTAACATCTTGCTGTGGCACATACAGGTATTAAAAATACCGTCAGAATTAGCAAATTAATCAAATGCTCAACAATCCGTGTACAATGTTCAACAGACATATTTCAGCTGCCTTATCAAGCTTTTTAAATGGTCTCATTTCGAACTGCTTCATAATGCTCAATGATTCTATATCTAGGTCTAACCGGGTTATTTATTTTTGAGAATGAAACCTACGATATCGGCTGAATAGTTTACATAGAAAGAAATTATTAATTGCTGCGTTTATCAGTTGGGTAGGTAATTCGTATCTTTTTTTTTTTAGTATGTGATCCACCGCACCCCACAAATAATTATATAAGGGCGAACACCCCAAACACATCAAAAAGTGTATTCCACATATACATTTGATCAACTAAAGCAATTACTCATATATACGGTTAAACAAATATATTAGACATCGATGGCGGTGTTTCCAAAATCATTCCCTCCGGGAAAATGTCAAATTCTGTATGCCAAATCAAAGGTGTATATCCATCTAACATCATCGAAAAAAGATAATGTTGTTGGCTATCTTGTGATCGTGAAGCCGTTTGCTGATTCAACAAACACAGATTTTATTGTTGCTTTTATTCCAGAGACGGATGTCAGTGCTGATGATCAACAACCGTTGGATTATTTTGACCTTTATGGATTGGATGGTGAAAGATATGATTTTTACAGCAGTAATCAAAGCAGCCAGTCACAGCTGTCTAGAGCTGGTGAACAGGATAAGGATAAGGATAAACCAAAGATTGCCAAATTTATCAACAGGCCAAAAACAACATCAATGACATCGTTTGCATTTGGAATGCCGATATCGAATCTATACAGCATTCAGGTGAGGCCTAAGACGACTACTCTTTGGGAAGGATCGGTTGTGTTTCATCCAAAAGATGTGCTAGAGAAAGTTCCAGCACTATTCTTTCATGATGACGAAAGTCCAGGGACAAAAAGAGAGCAGAAACTAAGAAGTAAGCAGTTCACTCCATTTGCGGAAAATTCAAAAGGTGATCTTTACTGGGGAGGAGATCGTTTCATCAGCTGCTTGAAGAACTATTGTGTTCTGGAAGAGTCCACTTTGGAAAAGGGCATGTACATGGTCAATCCGAGTAAAGAAGACATGATCAATTTTATCCCTAACGTTTTGGACGACAAAGATTTACTTAAAAGAGCGAAAAACGGTGAGCCTGTTTCAGTTTCCGATTCGATTAACTCAGTTGGCCGAGCTGTTGGTGACTTTATTACAAACGCCAAGTGGAAAATGCTTACTGGTCTTGCTTCAGTCACAACATTTGCCAAAAAGCAATTGAATGACATATCGGAGAATCAAAGCATTCCAAATCCAGTTCGGAAGATGTTTGTACAGCCTCAAGTTCAAGCAATAAATGAAGATTTCGACAGTGCGAATATTTATCTTGCCAAGTGGGCCTTGGCTGTTCAGGAGGAAGCTGATAAGTCAAGAAAAAAAATTGTGGGAAATGACTATTATAAGCATTTGGTGGAAACACAGTTGGGAAGCGGAACTGTTCAGCTAACTCCTCAGGAAGTTTCTCATGCGAGGCGTCTCAAGCCAATCAGTAAAGTCGAATGGAACTCGAAGTTTGACTCATACGGGATGCTCCAAATAACTGTACGAGAGGTGCTGGATCGAATATTTCATGGAGGTGTTGATCCTCAGGTGAGAAATGAGGCCTGGCTATTTTTGCTAAATGTTTATCCATGGGATACATCTACAGATGAGAGAAAGCAGCTAAAAGGAACTTTTTACGACAGTTATATTGAGTACAAAAATAGTTGGAAGGGAAATTTATCCAAGCAGAAAGATGATGAGCACTGGAAAGACCAAAAAGCGAGAATCGAGAAGGATGTCAGGAGGACAGACAGAGAATTGGAAATATATGGAGGAAATGCTAATGTGAGTGAAGAAGAAAACGAGGAAACGGAAACCTCTTCCATGTTCATCAACGAGCATCTTTCTGCACTCAGAGATATTTTATTCACTTATAATGAGCTCAACAGCCAATTGGGATACGTTCAGGGCATGTCCGATTTGCTTTCACCTTTATATTATGTCATTCGTGATGAGCCACTTACATTCTGGGCATTTGCTAGATTTATGGAATTTATGGAGAGAAACTTTGTTAGCGACTTGAGTGGCATGAAGGACCAGATGTTGACACTAATGGAGTTAGTGCAGTTTATGATGCCTGCCTTGTACGAGCATTTGGATAAATGCGACTCGGGAAACTTGTTTTTCTTTTTTCGGATGCTATTGGTCTGGTTTAAAAGAGAGCTATCTTTTGATGACACCATGAGACTATGGGAAGTGCTTTGGACTAACTTCTACTCTTCCCAGTTTGTTTTATTCTTTTGCTTGGCCATTCTTGAGAAGAATTCTAAGATAATAATGTCCACTTTGAACAGATTTGACGATATTCTTAGATATATGAATGATTTGAGTGGCACATTGGATGTGGATGACTTGCTAATACGTGCAGAGCTTTTATTTCTGAAATTCAAGCAGATGGTAGAACTGATTGATCGGCGTAATTCTGGACTTGGAGCAAGTAATGTCAATAACAAGCCAAAGGAGAAAACTATTGTGAGCCCTCAATTGCGTCTGTTGTTGTCACAGAAGCCGATTTTGAAAACCGAAGCGGATGTTGACAGAGGGACAAGTAAAGCTAAACCTTTAGCACAAAGCAAAGGACAGTTTACTGAAGTGGATAAGACTATTCCCGAGGTAGATAAGGCTATTCATGAAGATAATAAGACAGATAATAAAGGTGCTCCTGAAATTGATGATCACCAAGCTGAGGATACAGGAAATCCGGAACAGAAGGAAACAGGCAAATCAATCCCTAAAAATGATAAAAAACCAATTAATGCAGCAAATGAAATCGACTAATATTCATTCATTTCAAAGTACCAGTATATTTTTTTGTTGTTTTTTTACGTTTAGAATCCTTTTAAACTATAAAACAGGATTTCATTTTTTTTTCGGAATCAGGAAATATGACCTTTTGGATTAACTATTACATTTTTTTTGTAACTCTAAGATATCTGGAATTCACCTAAAAGCGGTTATGCTTATTCTACCAGAGTTAATGAAGGCATTTGAAGGGCGCTTAATTTAAATTGATTATAGTTGTGTTAAAGTTAGTGTTACCAGATTTATATAGTGTTTCGATGTTTATTGTAGTATGTAATAGATAGTATGTATAATGATAGACAAAAGGGAATATCTTCACTTTATATAGATGTGGTTC
>ERZ746981.32-NODE-32-length-152885-cov-28.495759_pt1 | contig 152885 bp, 167 predicted proteins | sample MGYA00374948_ERZ746981 | MGnify/ENA primary metagenome ERZ746981 (study PRJEB28757, sample SAMN06711160) | food metagenome | host: microorganism | place: China:Harbin | collected 2017-01-30 | study: EMG produced TPA metagenomics assembly of the Analysis of... | reverse complement strand
GGCCTTCAAGCTGTACGGTCTCGATTTCCAGCGGTTTGCCCGCTTCAAATGCAACGGCTGCCCTTACGTCCATAACCCGTCTTTATCTCCTGATATGTTACGCGCCACTCGGCCCGGATAATTTCGTTACGATTAAGGGCATGAGAACCGCGGACGTCAATGCCGCCCGTGGCGATCGATCCACCCATCCCCGCTTCGGTTACAAATCATGCCACAGGCCGGACACAGTCCCGCAGCGCGGCATGGATGTGATATGCCTGTTGGCCTGTCGCCACTATCGGGAACGCCATATGGTCATCAATCGCAGAATTGGTTTGTGGATCCTGATGCGCGAAAGCCTGCTGTCGCTGGTGCTTTTATGCGCATGGGACGTAGTCGTCGTGGTCATGTTCCAGATCTTCCATCAGGAATGGATGGAACAGCCGACCCTGCCCGTCTCGCTCATCGGTTCGGCGCTGGTGCTGTTCATGAGCTTTCGCAACAACACCGCCTATAACCGCTGGTGGGAAGGACGCACCCTGTGGGGAGCGGTCACCAACAACAGCCGGTCCTTCGCGCGGCAGGCGGGCACCATCCTGCGCGGATGTCCCGATCTTGCGCGCGCCATGGCCGCCTACCCTTACGCGCTGCGCGGTGCGCTGGGCCGTCTGGACGCAACGGATGATATCATGCGCCTGCTGCCTGATTCCATGAAGGCGGGCGTGGAAGGCAAGGCGAACATCCCCGCCGCCATCCTGTTCCAGATCGGGCTGCGGGTGGATGAGGAATCGCGCAGGCTGGGCATTGACGGGGCGCTGCAGGGACAGATTGACCGCATCCTGTCGGACATGAGCAATGCGCAGGGCGGGCTGGAGCGCATACGCAACACGCCACTGGCCATCCAGTTTTCCGTCCTGCCCAAGGTGGTGGCGGCGGTATTCTGCATTATCCTGCCGCTATCCATGGTGCAGACGCTGGGATGGATCACGCCGCTGGGGTCATCACTGGTGGGGCTGCTGTTCGTTGCACTCGACAAGATCGGCAGTGACCTGCAGGACCCGTTCAGCGCCACGCCGCACGGCATGCCGATGCTGACAATTTCCCGCACGATCGAAATTGACCTGCTCCAGTCCTGCGGACTGCCCGCCCCGCCGCCACTGGCGCCGGTAAGGGGAATAGTGGGCTGATCATTGACCCTGCCCGAACATGCAGGAAGGGATCAAGACAGAAGGCGGAATTTATGTTATATGATTCCCATGAGCATGTTCAGAACCACCCAGAAGGGCACTGTGACCGATGCCATGGCACGGACGGCCGCGGCGACCACGGCTGCCGAAGCAAAGTCCAGCAAGGCTGTAAAAGACGAAGATCCGTTCCGCGAAGGTGACGCCATAGTCTACGCGGCGCACGGGGTCGGACGTGTCGACCGGATCGGCGTCGACGAAATCGCCGGAACGAAGCTGGAGATGATCCAGATTTCCTTCCCCGGCAACCAGATGACACTGCGCATTCCGCTGTCCAAGGCCCGGCGGTCGGGCCTGCGCAAGATCGTCTCGCGCGAGATCGTGGACAAGGCGATGGCCATCATCAAGGGCAAGCCGCATGTCAGCCGCGGCATGTGGGCACGTCGCGCCGTCGCCTATCAGGAAAAGATCAATTCGGGCGATCTGGTGCAGATTGCCGAAGTGCTGCGTGACCTGCGCCGTAATGTCGACAGCCTTGATGGCAGCTTCAGTGAGCGCAAGCTGTTCGAAGCGGCACAGGAGCGCTTCGTGGCCGAGGTTGCCGTGCTGGAAGGCAAGGAACCCACCGAAGTGCTGGAAAAGCTGACCGAAGTCATGAAAGCGGCCTGAAACAGCTTCTTTCCTGCCCCTTTACCCCCAACCTGATCCGCCGGCCCATGGGCCGGCGGTTTTGATATGGGCGCATGGCAACGGATGCTCGGTGGCTCCTGTCGCATGCGTTCCGATAACGAGGACATTAATGACGACCGACCTGAAATGCCCCACCTGTGGGTGCGAGCATGTCTATCCCGATGGCAGCCTGTGGATGTGCCCCGAATGTGGCCATGAATGGAACCCGCAGGACAGCGCCACCGATACGCAGGGACCGCGCGTCATCCGCGATGCCAACGGCAATGAACTGACGGATGGCGATACGGTAACGGTTATCAAGGACCTGAAGATCAAGGGGTCTTCCTCCGTCGTCAAAGGCGGGACGAAGGTCAAGAACATCCGTCTGGTAGACGGAACGGACGGGCATGACATCGCCTGCAAGATCAGCGGGATTGGCGCGATGAACCTGAAATCGGAATTCGTCAAAAAATCCTGACGGGCCGCGCTGACCGCCGCCTGTGCACGGGTTATTCCGTGCGGCCTGACGGGGGGCAGCGCACCATCAGCATGATCGCGCTGCCCGCAAGGGCGGCCAGCATGGCCAGCACGAAGGGGCTGCGCGGCCCGGCAAGTCCCGCCAGCACGCCCGACAGCACAGCGCCGGACCCTGCCGCAATATCGAAAAATACATCAAACAGCCCAATGGCCGAACCCGCGGCCTGCGGCGGCACCTGCCGGAGCACTGGCCCGGCCAGCAGCGGATAGGTCAGCGAATAGCCCAGTCCGCTCAGGAAACTGCCCATCGCGGCCTCCGTCGGTCCCGATGCCTGCCAGATCATGGCCAGCCCCGCGGCCTCGGTCAGCATGATGATGGCGACCATGGGCCGCACGTCATGCCGGTCCACATGACGGCTGCCAATCAGCCTTGCAATCATATGGCCGACACCAAAGGCCGCCAGCGCCCAGCCGCCCGCATGCCAGCCCCGGGCCGAATAGAAAATGACCAGAAAGGATGAAATCGCCGCAAATCCCACGGCGGACAGTCCCAGCGTCAGCCCCCATATCCATGTATGGGCAATCAGGTCCTTCCAGCGCACCTCCGCATGCGTGCCATCATGCAGCGCGGGGGGCGATGGACGCGACAGGATAAGCAGCATGCCACCCACCGGCAGGGCGATGGCGACAATGCACAACAGCAGGAAACCGGCCTGCGCCTCGATCACGTCGCCCAGCGCGGAACCCATGCCCAGCCCGGCGAATATGGCCAGCCCGACCCACGACATCGCAGCCCCCGCCCGTGCACGCCCCACGATCACGACAGCCCATACCCCGCCACCCGTCACCATAAGCCCTTCACCCAGTCCCATGAGCAACCGGCCAACGACAATTACGGCCTGCTGCGCGGGTGGCGAAAGAAACGGCAGCAGGGCGAGACTGTACGCCATGCCCGAACATGCCGTGCAGGCCAGACCCGACAGCAGCGTGTCCCGACCGCCGCGCCGGTCCGCCATCCGGCCCGCCCATGGGCGCGACAGCAGGGTGGCGGCGGACTGAATACCCATCACAAGGCCGATCAGGGTCGTGCTACTGCCAAAACGTGACTGGAATTCCAGTGGCAGGGCAGGCAGCGCCATCCCCATCGCCAGCATGCCGCTGGCAATGGCCAGCATGAGGGGCAACAGGCCGCCACGGCCGTCAGCTTGAGCAATCATGTCGGGACCGTAATGCATTTCCCCCCTGCGGAACAGGGGATGACGGTTACGGTCACGGTGAAATATAGCTTACCAGACAGGGGTGTCCGCGCTCCGCTTCACCGGCGGAGATGACAGGCCACGGCTCAGTACTTGAACTGGTACAGCAGGCCGATACTGCTGCCCGGATCGTTTTCCGGCGTGGTGAAGCCGGTCACGTTGCCACCCGTACCCACGGTCGTATTGATCTTGAGCCGCTTGGTCAGGTCAACCTGCACCTGCGCCTGCGTGCCGGAACCCGATGTAGCCTGCTTGGCGCCCACATACACGCCGCGCATCACGTATTTCCCGGCCTCGATCGCGCCGGTATCGTTTCCGCCTGACCCGTTGGATGAACTGCTCATCTGCAACCGGTCAAGATGCAGGGTCTTACGCACCATCCCCAGCGGATCGAAGGCGGAACCACCACTCAGCGTTGCGACCGCCGCCGCGATGGACGCCATCTGCGTGGCCGAAAGCGACTGCGAATCCGTGCCGAACAGCAGGATGGCCAGAATCTGATCCTGTGACAGCGGCGGGGAGGATGAGAACGTGATCTTCGGGGCGCTGGCATAGCCCCCTACGTTCAGCCGGGCCGTGCCATCGTTGGTGCTGCGTTCGGCCACGAAATCCAGCGTGGGATCAATGGCATGGGTAACGCCGACACCGTTGAACCCCACCTGTCCCTTGCTGAAATCAAGGGAGATGCCACCCAGAGAGAATCCGCCCTTGACCAGAGAGAAAGCCCCCGTCACCACCGGCGCGGTGGCGGTGCCGCCGGTATGGATACGGCCATGCATTTCCGTATTGAGCCCATGCCCGCGCACATAGAACCGCCCCGGCGACCGCACATCCAGCCCCAGCCCCACCACCAGTGGCGAGGTATGGACAACCGTTTGTGCGTTCTTTTCATCTTCCGGCCGGATGACATTGAGATGGGCGACCGAAGTGGGCAGGGAATCCGGAATGTTGATATCCACCTGCTTCAGGGTAATGTCCCCAGTCGCATCGATCCGGCTGGACAGCAGCCCCTTTACACCCAGATCACCATCCAGCGTGGCGGTAATCAGGTCGCTGGCCAGCGGGCGGGCATTATCCGCATGGATATGCAGGTCGATCGGCTGGCCGGGCTGCAACACCCCGTAGCTGCCCGATGCCGCAAGCGTTCCCTTGCCCGCCTGCGCGGTCAGGGAGGAAATCACCAGCCTGTCCCCCATGGCGTTGACCGTGCCACGCATGGCGGAAAGCTGGATCCCCTGCCCGAAATCGTGGAACAGCCCATTCGCCAGCATCAGCGTGCCGCTCATGCGCGGCTGGCCCAGCGTGCCCCGCATGCCAATGCCCATCTGCAGGTTGCCGCCAGCCTGCATGCCCTGCGCACCCAGATAGGCATTGGCGACCGCAAGGTCCAGATTGCCATCGGCCTGCAGGTTAAGCTGTCCCGTCCTGTTGACCGGCGCGGTTCCACGCAGCGACAGGTTGACCTGCGTGCCTGCCTGAAGACGGGCATCGACCTGCGCCATCCCGGCATTCAGGTTGGCCGTTGCATCCAGCGATGCAGGTGCAAGGGATGATGTGTAATCGGTATGATATTTCAGGTCCGTCCCATGCACGTTGACCTTACCCGAAGGGTTGGTGGTCGTGCCGGTCAGCCGTGCGTCGGCCGAAAGCATGCCCTGTGCCTGCAGGTTCGCGATGAAGGGCGTCAGCAGGTCGGGCGAGAGGCGCGTGATGCTGGCGTGCAGGTCCAGCGTGGGCGCAATCCTGCCGCTGGCTTCCACGTTACCCGCCTGCCCGTGGGGTGGCGTGATAGTGGCCCGCAGGTGATCAATGGCGGTTTCCTTGCCATAGGTGACGCTGACGGGCGCATCAAGGCGCACCTGCTCATGCCGCGCTTCCGCCGCCAGCCGGTGAACGGTTACGGAGTGACCGGGGACGTTGGCCAGCAGCGCGGTATCAAGGGTGGCGGCCCCCGTCCATGGGGTATCCACGCCGGACTGCGCCGTAATGTTCAGGCCGGATATCGGTCCCTTGGCCGTAACATGGCCATGACCGCCCATATCGCGGAAATGGGCGTTATCCACCACAAGGTCCAGATCGGTCGTGGGCGTGCCGACCGGGTCCAGCACCCTGCCCCGCAGCACCAGCCGGTCGACCCGCGCCATGGCGGCGCCAAGCGCGCTGTCCACGTTCACATCCAGTTCGGCAGGCGCCGTTGCCGTGGCGGCCGTGGTGCGCACCGTGGCCGACAGGTGACCGTTTATGTCCTGCCCGGTCAGCTCATGCAGGTCCGCAAGACGGGTCATATGCAGGTCCAGCGTTCCCGATGGCACGACATGGCCCGCAGGCAGCGTCATGTCCGCCTGACCGGTAAGGCTTTTCCAGCCCAGATGCTCCACCTGCATATGGCGGCTGTCATCGGCATTGCTGTCCAGACGGGCCGATACAGCGATGGGCGCACGGTCCAGGGTGCCTGAAATATCCAGTGCCCCCTGCTTCACCTGCGGCAGGTGCGCCATGCTTGCGCTGGCCTGCATGTCGCCCGCCACCGTATTGCCCGCGGCGATGCTGGCCTGAGTTTTCACACTGGCCATAAGGTCGTCCACTGGTCCCGCCGCATGCAGGTCGGCCTGCATCTTTCCATGCAGCGTGGGCGCAAGCACATGCAGATCAGACAGGCCAAGATGGGCATCCGCATCCACACGGAGCGGCTTGCCCGTAACCAGACGAAGCTGTGGGGCATCCAGTTGCAGGGTGCTGCCCTGCACCGCAAGCGAGGTGAAGGTAATGGTATTGGCACCATGCCTGTCGCGGCTGATGGTGCCCGCGGCGTTCAGTTGTCCCTTGTCCCCGATCAGGCCAACGGCGATCGGCAGGCCGCCATCCAGCACCACCTTGCTGTCAAGACCGAACCGCCCGTCATGGCCCTTGCCCGGCAGTGTCACGTTCCCGGACAGCCCGGCGTGACCGTGCAGTTTCGTCCCGCCCGCAGCCGCCAGTGGTGCGAGATCGGGCAAGTCCGCGTGGAAAGTGGCCGCCATTTCACCCGCCGTCATGATCTGGCCCGCAAGCTGGACCAGCGGGTGCGATAGCGTCAGGTCAACCGGACCGCCCGTCGCATCGGGATGCCACATCAGGTCCAGCCTGACCGGTTCACCCGCAAACAGGGTGGGCTGGCTGCCGGGAATACGCAGGCCGGTCAGGGTCGCATGGATGGCGGCATGTTCGGGCTGGCCATTTTCCTGCCCGCTCAATCCATCGGCCACCATATGCAGCGAAGTAAAACCGGCGGTATCGGTCGTCAGGCGGTCGATATCGAACACGCCATTCCCCTTGGGCCGGTTCAGGGTCCCACCCAGATGCGCCTTGAGACTGGCCCCCTGCCAGCTCAGTCCGCTGCCCGCCACAAGGTCCGTACTGCTGGCCGTGACATCCAGCGCCATATGCCGGTCGATCAGCCCCACCTGCCCGTTCGCACCCGCCTTTACGGCCCCCGTGGTCAGCGCAAGGGCCAGTTCCGCCTGATCGCGCGGTCCATGCAGGCCAAGCGTCAGGTCCAGCGGGGCAAGGGCTGGCAGTTGGGTGAGCGTGGACAGGAAGCCCTGCGCATCCTCATGCGCGTGCAGGTTCAGCGATACGGTGCGCCGGTCCAGCCGGGTATCCAGATCCAGACTGCCGGGATGGTCCAGCCGGGTCAGCTTCAGCGCAATATCGGCAGGCGGCAGGGTGGCGACGGAAAAATGGTCCAGAACGGGCGCGATATCGGCAAGGCTGGCATGGCCGTTCAGGCTGAAGGCGGCAGGTATGCGGGCAATCGGCGCACCCACTTCTATCCGCGCCACGTTTACCGCATGGATGCTGACACCCATATGGATGCTCTCGCCGGACTCTTTTTCCGGCTTTGGCGGATGGGCGGGATCGTCCTCGCTCAGGCGCGGGATGGACAGCCGCGCCATGGAAAGGTTGCTTATGACCGCCTGCCGGGTCAGCAGCCGCAGTGGTGACCAGTCCAGTTGCAGGTCATCAATCGACAGCCACGCGCCGCGATAGTCGTCAAGTTCCAGATGCCGGACATGCAGCGCATCGGGAAAACGTCCGCCCAGCCCCGACAGATGCACGCTGCCCCCCGTAAGGCCGGGCAGGCGGCGTTCGATCTCGCGCTGGCCGATGCCGGTATTGCCCGCGACCAGCACCATGCCCAGCGCCACGGCCACCAGCCCCACGGGAATTCCCAGCCCGAAGGCGACGGCACGCAGGACCGTGCGGTAACGGCGACGCGGCGGGACGGGTGTTGCTGTCTGCTCAGGCATCAGAAGGTTTCCCCCAGGCCGACGTAAAGTTCCCACTTGTCCCCGCGCGCAGGCCGGTTGAGTGGCACGGCCACATCCAGCCGTACAGGGCCGATGGGGGTATAATACCGCGCTCCCGCCCCGGCACCCACGCGCACCGTGCCATTGAAGGGAGCATGCCCCGCCGTGACCTGCCCGGCATCGACAAAGCCCACGGCCCCGAATTTCTGCAAGATGCGCTGGCGATATTCAAATGAACCCGCATCCATGGACGTGCCGCCAATGGCATAACGTGTATTGGCAAACTGCGGCCCGACACCCTGATAACGGTACCCGCGCACCGTCGCGCTGCCACCGGCGTATAGCCGCTGGTCAGGCGGAATGGCGAAGGTTGAGGCCCCTTCCACATTCCCGATCGTTCCCCGCCATGCCAGCACGCTGCGACCGGGGCGCGAGATGCCCAGATGCGTAAGGTCGAAATAGGTCGAGACCGTGGCCTGCATGATGGTGAAGAACGATGTCCCATCGGTCAGGGATGCGGAAGGGGTGATATTGGCCCCGATGCGCACGCCATGGGTGGCGGGGGTTATGGGGTTGTCCACGCCGGTCCCGTCGTAATTGGCCGAAAGGGGCACCGACAGGATGAAATAGCTGTTGGTGTTGCCCATCTGCTCGATCTGTTCCTGCTCGATCTGACCGCCGAAGGATACGTTCCAGCGACGGTTGATGTGCCGGACGATACCGATGCGCGCCAGCAGGGCCGTCTGCCGGTAGGAATAGAGTTCCTGCTTTATCCCTTCCAGCCGGACGCTCAGATTCTGCTGGCGCGAACCGAAATCCGGCTTCATCAGGTCGGCATAGAAATCATAGCCAAGCCCCTGCTCCGCCGAACCGCCAAGTCCGGTCATGAGCGCGGTCAGCCGCAGCCGCTCGGCATTGCCGAACAGGTTGTTATGCGTCCATGTCACACCCGCGCGGCCACCCAGATCGGTCGAATAGCCGCCTTCGGCACCCACGCTGTGGCGCTTGCCCTCCCGGAAGGCGAAATTGAGCGGCATCGTGCCATCCGACGCCAGCGTATCGCCGTGATTGACCTGAACGTCCGAAAACAGCCCGGTGGAGGCGATATCCTGTCGCGCGCGTTCGATGCGTGACGGCTGGTACAGCTCTCCCGGCGCAATGGTCAGCCGCCTTACGATATAGGCCGGATGCGTGCGCTGCAGCCCCGCGAAGTCAAATGCCCCCAGATTGACCACCGGCCCGCGATGGACGGTATAGGCAATATCCAGCGTATGGGTGGCAGGCCGCAGCCATGCCTGCGGCGTGCTGACATGAACAAGGGCGTAGCCTTCCTCCGTCATCGCGGTCTGAAGGGCGCTGCCCGCGCCCAGAACAGTTTCAGCCTGCGCGGGCATGCCCGGCTTCATGCCGAAAGCTTTCGCCTCATCCGCGTTCAGGTGGACGGGGGGATCGCCCTTGTCCGGCGTCAGCGTAACGGTGCCGATGGTAAACTGCACGCCGGGGGTGGCGGTTATGGTGATCTGCGCCTTGTGGCCCGTGGGGATGGTCTGCAGCCACTCGGGCAGGTCCGGGTCACGTCCGTCATGCCCCCTGTCGGCTCCGTCAGCAGGTCTGGTGCTGGCGTCGGTTACGGAGATGCTGATGGAACCGGCATAATAGCCATAACTTTCCAGCGCGCTGATCAGGCGGGAATAATCGTTGTGAATACGCCCCGTAAGGGCAAACGGGCTGACGGCCTGCGTTTTCTGTAGCGACAGAAGGTCCGAAGAAGCCCGCAGCGCCGCATCAAGGTCCGCATTGCCGGTGGGCCGGATGGTGGTCAGGTAATCCTGCGGGTCCGCCGCCCATGCGGAATTCCCCCCGGTCAGGGAAACCATCATCATGGTATACAGGCCTATGTAACTGACACCGCGCCTGACATACGCGCTTGCGCTGCATGCCATGCGGAGATGACGCAATCCTGTCAAACGGTGCCGCCCCTGTTCCTGTCTTCCGTGCGGTTAGGTTCCCACTGTGTTATGTCTGCCATTCCCGGCATGCATGATCAAACCGATATTAACACTAGTCCCTTAATAAGTTCCCAATACCACGTCTGCAGCCCGAAACGGGGGCGATTGTGTGGCAAACTGTATCCACTGCATTGATCTTGGCTTGACAGCACCCCGATTCCGGCGGGCATGATCGCAGCAGGCAGGAAGGGGTTGCCGCGCCCGGCATCCCCACCATACGGACCGGGAGCGTTGATGGGCAGACCATTTGTTCCTTGGCATATTGGTCGCAAGGCACTTGACCGCACGCACGGGAGCTACGATGTGTTGCGCCCGTTAGGCGGGTCCATGCCCGCGATGATGCCCGAGGATACCTGACCCGTGAACAGCCTGTCTCCCTTCTCCGTGGCCACGCCGCAGCCCAGCACAGCATCCGTCAGGGGGCTTCATGTCATAACATGGGGCTGCCAGATGAACGTGTATGACAGCGAGCGGATGACCGACGTGCTGCGCCCGCTGGGCTACCGCGCGGTGGGCACGCCGGAAGCTGCGGACATGATCATCCTCAACACCTGCCATATCCGCGACCGGGCGGCGGAAAAGGTGTTTTCGGAACTGGGCCGCCTGCGCAAGGTGAAGGAAGCCCGCGCCGAACGGGGCGAAGGCACCGTACTGGCCGTAGCCGGCTGCGTGGCGCAGGCCGAAGGCAAGGAAATCCTGGCCCGCGCACCCTATGTCGATATCGTGCTGGGGCCACAGACCTATCACCGGCTGCCCGAAATGGTGGCCCGCGCCGCGCGCGCGGCGGGCGCCGTGATCGAGACGGATTTCCCGGTCGAGCAGAAATTCGATTTCCTGCCTGCCGACCGCGTCGCCCCGGCGGGCGGTTCGGCGTTCCTGACCATTCAGGAAGGGTGCGACAAGTTCTGCTCCTTCTGCGTCGTGCCTTATACACGCGGAGCTGAAAGCAGCCGCCCGGCTGCGGCGGTGATTGCGGAAGCGCGCCAGCTGGCGGCGGCGGGGATCGCGGAAATCACGCTGCTGGGACAGAACGTTAACGCCTATCACGGCGAAGGCCCCGATGGCGTAACATGGGGGCTGGCCCGTCTCGCCCGCGTGCTGGCCGATGAGGTGGGAATACAGCGCATCCGCTACACCACGTCGCATCCCCGTGACATGGAAGACGACCTGATCGCGGCCCATCGTGACCTGCCGCAGCTCATGCCGTTCCTGCATCTGCCGGTGCAGTCCGGGTCCGACCGTGTACTGGCCGCCATGAACCGGGGCCATACGGCGGATGAATACCGCACGCTGGTCGCCCGCCTGCGCGACGCCCGGCCCGATCTGGCGCTGTCATCCGATTTCATCGTCGGCCATCCGGGGGAGACGGATGCCGACTTTGCCGATACGATGCGCCTGATTGGCGAGATCGGTTTCGCGCAGGCCTATTCCTTCAAATATTCCTCGCGCCCCGGCACACCGGCCGCAGGTGCGGGCATGCAGGTGCCCGAGGACGTGAAAGATGCGCGCCTTCAGGAACTTCAGGCCGTACTGCGCGTGCAGCAGGATGCGTTCAACGCTGCAACCGTGGGTCAGGTCGTGCCGGTGCTCTTTACCGGGCGCGGACGCAAACCGGGCCAGATATCAGGCAAAAGCCCGTGGCTGCAGGCCGTGAACGTTGAAGGCCCGGACAGCCTGATCGGGCGCATCGCCACCGTGGCGGTCGGCCATACCTACACCAACTCCCTTGGTGGTGTCCTGACAGAGGAGGCAGACAGGGCTTGAGAGAACAGACACAATCCACGCTCCACGCGCCCCGTCGTAGCGGCGGCCGACGCTCCCCGGATGGCACGGCGGCGAATGACCGCACGGTCACCATGCAGTTTGAGGACAATGCGCTTCTGGCCCGGCTTGTAGGGGATCATGACCGGCATCTCCTGCACCTTGAACGTGGATTTGATGTCCGGCTGTCCTGCCGGGGGAACCGTATCGCCATTACGGGTGCGGCCCAGCGGGTGGGACTGACACAGGACACGCTGACTGAACTCTACCGCCGCGCCAGCACCGGGCAGGCCGTGGATACAGCCGCCGTCGATACCGCCATCCGCATGGCGGCCCATGCCTTTTCCGCTCCGTCCGCCGCGACAGGGGAACTGCCCATGCCAGACGTCCGTACCGCCGTCATCCCCACCAGCCCCGCGCTGTCGGACCTGCCCACCATCATGACCCGCCGTGGCCCCATCGCCCCGCGTTCGGTCGGTCAGGGGCAGTACATGTCCATGCTGGCACGTCAGGACATGGTGTTCGGCCTTGGCCCCGCGGGCACGGGCAAGACGTATCTGGCCGTAGCCCAGGCGGTGGCCATGCTGCAGGCCGGACAGGTGGACCGCATCGTCCTGTCCCGCCCGGCGGTGGAAGCCGGGGAACGGCTTGGCTTCCTGCCGGGCGACCTGAAGGAAAAGATCGATCCCTACCTGCGTCCGCTCTATGATGCCCTGCATGACATGATGCCGGGCGATCAGGTGATCCGCCGCATGGGCACGGGCGAGATCGAGGTCGCACCTCTCGCCTTCATGCGCGGGCGCACGCTCGCGCACTGTTTTGTCATTCTGGACGAGGCGCAGAACACCACCCCCGCCCAGATGAAGATGTTCCTGACCCGTATGGGGGAAGGCACGCGCATGGTCATTACAGGCGATCTGAGCCAGATTGACCTGCCGCGCGGTGTAACATCCGGCCTGCGGGAAGCTGTCGAGACACTCGACGGCCTGCCCGGGATCGGCATGATGCGATTTGAATCGCGTGACGTGGTGCGCCACCCCCTGGTGGCGCGTATAGTGGAGGCATACGATCAGCGTGCTGCGGCCGAACGCCGCCCGCATCGCGCACGATCGCAGCAGGAGAACGATGAAACCTCGAAGTAGCACAGGCCCCGCCCATCATGGCGGGGTCGCGGATGCAGCGGGACGGGCCACGATGCCCGTCCTTCCGGCCGGAATGGACGAACCCGATGTAACAGTGGCGGACAGGCGCTGGAACCGCGCCGTCCCCTGCCCCGTCCGTCTGGTCACGCGCGCGGTGGATGCCGCGTTGCAGGCCACCGGCTGCCATGGACCGGTTACGGTCGTGCTGGCGGATGACCGCACGGTCCGCCATATGAACTGGCAGCATCGCGGGCGCAACAAACCCACCAATGTCCTGACATTCGAATACGCCCCCATGCAGATGGGCGGCGGCGTGTGGGGTGGCGATATCATCATCGCCTTCGAGACGGTCCAGCGCGAAGCCCGCGCCGCCGGGCGCGACATGGCCGCCCATCTGACGCATCTGGTCATTCACGGTGTCCTGCATCTGGCCGGGTATGACCATCATCACCCCGGCGAGGCGCGGGAGATGGAAATGCTTGAAGCCCGCACCCTGTCCGGCCTGCGCGTGGCCAATCCATGGAAAGCGGGCCGCATGGCTTCCGCGCGGGAGAACCGGTCATGAGCCGTCCCAACACTGATGCGGGAGGGGGCGCGGAACCTCCGTCCGGGTCGCGCGGCAGGGGATTCCTGTCGCTGTTCAGCCGCAAGCGCGGCGAACAGGGGCTGCGTCATTCCATTGCCGCGCTGGTCAAGGAAGCGGATGAAGCCGCGGGCAGCGAGGGGGACGACCCCCGTTCATCCGAGCTGGACCGGCAGGAACGCGCCCTGCTGGCCAATGTGCTGCGTCTGCGCGGCATTACCGCCGATGACGTCATGATCCCGCGCGCCGATATCGTGGCGATGCCCGTGGATATCAGCCTTGATGAGGCGCTGGCGATGATGCGGCGGGAAAACCATTCCCGCATGCCGGTCTATCGCGAACAGCTCGACGATATCGTGGGCATGATCCATGTGAAGGACCTGATCGCCTATGTCGGCACGAGCGAGGCCTTCCGCATGGAACCGCTGCTGCGCCAGCCGCTCATGGTGGCGCCGCAACTGCCCGTTCTGGACCTGCTGTTGCAGATGCGCCTGCGCCATGTCCATCTGGCGCTGGTAATTGACGAATATGGCGGCATTGATGGCCTTGTCACCATCGAGGACCTGATCGAGACCATCGTGGGCGACATCTCGGACGAGCATGACGAACCCACCGTCAACATGATGCGCGACAGGCCCGACGGCACGATTGACGTGGATGCCCGCACCCCTGTCGCGGCGTTTGAGGAAAAGGTCGGCCAGATCCTGACGCGCGACGAACGCGAGGCCGAGATCGAAACCGTGGGCGGGCTTGTCTTCCGTCTTGCAGGCCATGTCCCCACGCGCGGCGAAATCGTAACCCACGAAAGCGGCATGGTTTTCCGCACCCTTGATTCGGATGCCCGCCATATCCGCCATGTGCGCGTGCGCCTGCCGCCCGCAGAAGCCCCGCAGCCAGCCTGAACGCAGGGCACGCCTCCCACCTGGGGGCGTGCCTTCGCATGGCGGGACGGATTTACGCGGATCGCCCGCATCTTTACACTTAACCCGCCGGGGCGATGTCCCCACCTGATTTCCATACCGGAGAGTGACCCGTGAAGCCCATCAACCGCCGCACCCTGCTTGCCCTTGCCCCCGCGCTGATGACGGGCGGCAGCCTGCTTTCCAGCCGGGCGATGGCGCAGGCATCCGATCCGCGCCTGACCATCCGCGCGGCGGGCAATCCTTCGGCCAGGGTGCGGGTGGAGGAATGGTTCTCCCTTACCTGCACGCATTGCGCCCGCTTCGCGGCGGAAATCTTTCCCGAGGTGCGCAGCAAGCTGATCGATACGGGCAAGGTCTACTACATCTTCCGTGACTTCCCGCTGGATCAGGTGGCGCTCACGGCCTCCATGGTGGCGCGCGCCCTGCCCCCCGAACGGTATGAAGCCTTCGTGCTGGCCCTGCTGTCCAGTCAGGACCGCTGGGCCTTTGGCAAGGACGCCTATGGCAACGAAGTCAACCATGAGGCGGAAATCCAGAAGATGGCGGCCCTTGCCGGCATGTCGCCTGACCTGTTCCAGCAGACGATCCATGACGAAACGCTGCGTCATGCCATCATGGAGGAGGAAGACCGCGCCCAGATGCAGTACAAGATCGACGGCACCCCCACCTTCCGCTTCAATGACAAGGAGCAGGTCTCGCAGGAACTGACCTACGAGGAGTTCGCCAAAAAGGTCGAAGCCGCGGCACAGTGAGCGGAGCCCTTCTGTCATGACCGCCCGTTTCGTCCGGCTGCGCATTGCCGGGTTCAAGAGTTTTGCCGACCCGGTCGCCGTGGACATCCTGCCCGGCCTGACGGGCATTGTCGGGCCGAATGGCTGCGGCAAGTCCAACGTGGTCGAGGCCCTGCGCTGGGTGATGGGGGAAACCAACGCCCGCTCGCTGCGCGGGGGTGAGATGGATGACCTGATCTTCGCGGGGACTGCGGCCCGTGCGGCGCGCAACATGGCGGAAGTGACCCTTACGCTGGAAGGCGCCGCCAGCGTCGCCCCCGCCCCGTTTCAGGGCCAGGACGAACTGCAGGTCTGCCGCCGGGCGGACCGGGGGGCTGGCAGCGGTTACCGCGTCAATGGCCGCACCATGCGCGGGCGCGACGTGCAGACCCTGTTTGCCGATCTGGCATCGGGCGCACGTTCGTCGGCCATGGTCAGTCAGGGGCGCGTATCGGCACTGGTCAATGCCCGGCCCGAAGAACGCCGCACCATTTTGGAAGAAGCGGCCGGGATTACCGGCCTGCATGGCCGCAGGCATGAAGCCGAACTGAAACTGCGGGCGACCGAAGCCAATCTGGCCCGCGCGGAAGACCTGCGCATCCAGCTTGAATCCCGGCTGGGCGACCTGCATGAACAGGCCGAGCAGGCAGGCCGCTACCGCACGCTGTCGCAGGAACTGCGGGCATCGGAAGTCGCCCTTCTGGCCCTGCTGCATGCCCGCGCGCATCACGGCGTGACCGAAAGCGAGGCGGCGCTGCATGCGGCCCGCGCCGACCTCAGGGCCGCCGAGGAAATGGCCGAAGGCGCGGTCATTGCCGATTACGAAATGACGCAGGCCCTACCCCAACTCCGGGCGCAGGTGGATGATCGACGCACCGCGCTGGAACGTTTCCGGGTCCGGGCCGAAACCATTGCCGAAGAACTGGCCCGCGCGGAATCCGCCCTGGAACAGGCCAGCACCCGCCTTGCCGAGTGCGAAAGCGTGCAGGCCGCTGCCCTGACCCGGCGCGATGATGCGCAGACGATGCTCGAACAGCTTGAGGCCGAACGGACCGGGATCGCACAACGCCTGTCCGCACTGCCCGCCCTGCGGGACGCCAGACAGGATGAATGCGTGGCACTGGCGCAGGCCAGCGGCGATATGGCCGCGCGCGTGGAACAGGCCACCGTGGCCCTGCGTGAAGCCCAGTTACAGGCCACGCAGGCCCGCGAAGTGCTGGATGCCGCAACCCTTGCGCACGAAAAACTGGCGGCCCAGCATGCGGCCCTGAGCGAAGAAATCGCGGCCCTTGAAGCGGCCATGCCGACCGAAGCCGCAATCGCGGCCCATGATGAACAGATCCGTATCGCGCAGGAACAGGCCACCACGGCCCTGACCTCGCGGGAAGAAGCAACCCGCGCCCATTCCGAAGCCGTGCTACAGGCCGGGCTGGCGCGTAATGCCAGCGTGGAAAGTCGTCGCGTGCATGAACAGGCCACGCGTGACACCATGGCGCTGCGCGACCGGCTGGAAGCGCTGGAGCGTGATGTCGCCACCCTGAATGCCCATGTGGAAAAAGCCCGCGCCAGCCTTGTGCCCGAAGCCGAACGGCAACGTCTGGCGCAGGTGGTGGCGCAGGCGGATAATCGCCTTGCGCAGATACGCGGGGAACTGACTGTTGCGGAAGAAAACCGCACGCAGGCCACGCAGGCTGAAATACAGGCCAATGCGCGGCTGAAGGAAGCCCGCTCCACCCGGCAGGCAGCCGAGGAAGCACTTCGTGGCGCACAGGCGGCGCAGGCCCGCGCCCGTAGCGAAGTGGATACGCTGGCCGCCAGTCTGGAGCAGTTGCAGGCACAGGCCATACCCGATGCCGATCTGGCACGGCTTGTTGACCGCCGCACGGAAGCCGAACGGACGCTTGAAGCCGCCCGTGAGGCCATGACCGCCGCCGAAACCGAACAGGTTGCCGCGGCAAAGGCGGAAGAATCCTGCACTGCCCGACTGGCGCAGGCCCGCGCCAGCCTGTCGGGTCTGGAAGCGGAGGCCGACGGTCTGGCCCGCGCCCTGCAAAGCGATACGGAGCAGACCCCGGCCAGCGGCGTGACGCTGGCGGAAAGCCTGCATGTGCCCGCCGGTCTGGAAACGGCGCTGGCGGTAGTGCTGGCGGATGGCCTCGATGCCACGATTGATGGCAAGGCCCCGCGTGAATGGCGCGACCTGCCACCCGGTACGCCCGTTCCCTTCACGGATGCGGATATTACGCCGCTTTCCACCCTGCTGGATGCCCCACCGGCCCTGTCGCGCGCGCTGAATGCGGCGGGACTGCTGGCGGATGGGCGCGATGGGGCGGATTTACAGCCCCGTCTGGCAGCAGGGCAGTGCCTTGTAACTCGCGACGGCGCGCTATGGCGCTGGGATGGTTATGTTCAGGCCCCCAATCTGCCGGGACGCGCGGCGCTGCGCCTGCAACAGCTTGGCCGCCTGCGGGAACTGCGCGCGGAACTGGAACACGCACGCGATGCCCTGCCTGCGCTGGAACAGGCATGTCAGGACGCCATGCAGGCCCGCCAGCAGGCAACAGGGATTCTGGACACCACCCGTACCGCACGGGCCGAAGCCGAAAACGTGCTGGAAACCTGCCGGGCCGAGGAAGCCGACCTGTCCCGACGGCATGCCACCATCGCCACGCAGATCAACGCCGTCCGCATGCAGCACGAAACCGCGCAGGCGGCCCTGGGCGAAGCCGATGCGGCCCTTGACCGGGCCATGGCGCAGGCATCCGCCCTGCCGGAACTGGCGCAACTGGAACAGGTGCAGCAGCAGGCCGCACGACAGACTGCCGAGGCGCAGGCAACGGAAAGCCGCCTGCGCGCGGAACGCCAGCAGGCTGAAACCACCGTGGAACAGGCCCGTCAGGCCCTGCACGTCACCACAACCAGCCATAGCGAAGCCGAAACGCGGCTGCATTCCATGCTGCCGGAAAAGGCGCGGCTGGAAAACGACCATGATGCCCTGCGTACGGAACTGGAAGCCAAGCAGGCCCATCTGGCCAGCCTGCCCCTGCCCGCCATTGCCGAAACGGTCGCCACACAGGCCACGGATGCCGCAGCACAGGCCGAACAGGCCCTGCGGCAGGCACGTGAAGCGGTGGATACGACCAGCGCCCATCTGGAACACGTCCGCGCCGCACGCACCGAACTGGAACAGAAATCGCGTGAGACGGGCGCGCGGCTGGAAGCACGCCGTGCCCGTATGGCCGACCTGTCGCACGCGCTGGAACAGGCGGACGCAACGATGCAGGCCGCACAGGCCCGCATGGTCGCCCTCCCCGATACCGGAGAACTGGAACAGGACCTGACCACGCTGCGCGAACAGGCGGAAACCCTGCGCGCGCAGGAACAGGCCAGTCGTGATGACATGGCGCGGCTTCAGACGGAACAGGCAGCCCTGCACCAGCGCCAGACCACGCTGGAACAGGACAGGACGCAATGGGCCGATCGCGTGGAAGCTGCAACACTGGAAGCCGAAGCCGCCCGGACCCGGCTGAACAACGCCCGGACGGAACATGAGCGTCTTGCGCCACAGCCCGTAGCCGTACGTGCCCGCCGGGACGCCATCGCCACCGAACTGGAACAGCATACCGCCGCGCACGATCAGGCGGCGCAGGAACTGCAACAGGCGGAAAACCGGCTGGCGGAAATGCAGCAGGGCCGCCGCATGGCTGAAGATACGCTGGGGACCGCGCGTGAGGCACTGGTACGCGCCGAAGGCAGGCGTGAACAGGCGCAGGTGCTGCTGGCGCAGCTACAGGCGGAATCCTCCCCGCCTGCCGATATTGTCCCGACCGACCTGAGTGTCGCCGCCGAAACCAGCCTGCGCCGCAAGGTGGCGCGCCTTGGCCGCCAGCGCGATGAACTGGGACCGGTCAACCTGCGTGCGGAAATCGAGGCACAGGACGCATCGACCAAAATCGACACGATCCTGCATGAGCGTGATGAGCTGAACTCCGCCATCGCGCGTCTGCGCGGCATGATCGGGCAGCTCAACCGCGAAGGCCGCGAACGGCTGATGGCCGTGTTTTCGCAGATCGACCAGCACTTTCAGTCCCTGTTCGCGCGCATGTTCAACGGTGGCCGCGCCCATCTGGGCATGGTCGGCAATGACGACCCGCTACAGGCCGGGCTGGAAATCTATGCCCAGCCGCCGGGCAAGAAGCTGGCGACGCTTTCGCTGCTTTCGGGCGGGGAACAGGCGCTGACGGCGCTTTCGCTCATCTTCGCGGTGTTCCGGTGCAATCCGGCCCCTGTCTGCGTGCTGGACGAAGTGGACGCCCCGCTGGATGACGCCAATGTCGGGCGCTTTTGCAGCCTGCTGGGCGACATGGTGGCCGAAGCGGGCACGCGTTTCCTAGTCGTGACCCATCACCAGTTGACCATGGCCCATATGGACCGACTGTATGGCGTGACCATGCAGGAACGCGGCGTGAGCCGTGTACTGTCCGTCGATCTGGAACGCGCCACCGAAATGGTGGATGAGGAACGTCCCGTTTCCGTATCCTGAAAACACGAACGGCGGGACGGGCTGAAAAATCCCGTCCCGCCGCTTTTATCGGGTGGCCGCGCATGTCATGCACGCGCGGCCGGTCCTGAATCAGGCTTTCATGCTGCCTGTTTCAATGAAGCGCTGGTGCCATGACAGGGCTTCGGTCAGCAGATGCGGCGACTGCTGGCCAAACGACCCCGCACGGGCGCGCTTGTAATAATCCTGCAGCATCGGGCGGTAATCCGGGTGCGCACAGTTGGCGATGATTACCTCCGCCCGCTGCTTGGGCGACAGGCCACGCAGATCGGCCAGTCCCTGCTCCGTCACCAGAACCTGCGAATCCTGCGTGATATGATCGACATGCGATGCCATGGGCACGATGGCGGAGATTTTGCCACCCTTGGCCGTGGACGGCGTCATGAACACGGAAATATAGGCATTGCGGGCAAAATCGCCAGATCCGCCGATGCCGTTCTGGATCTTGGACCCCATGATCTGCGTTGAGTTCACGTTGCCGTAGATATCCGATTCGATCAGGCCGTTCATGGCGATACAGCCCAGACGGCGGATCAGGCCGGGGTGGTTGCTGATGTCCTGCGGGCGCAGGATGATCTTCTTCTGGAATTCCCGCATGCGGCTGTTGAGCGACTCTGCCGCTTCGGGGCTGAGCGAGAAGGCGGTAGCCGACGCCACGCGCATCTTGCCCGTTTCCAGCATGCCCAGCATGCCGTCCTGAATGACTTCGGTATAGGCGGTCAGGTCATCGAACGGCCCGTCTTCCAGCCCGCTCATGACCGCATTGGCCACGTTGCCCACACCGGACTGCAGCGGCAGGAGCGAGGGCGGAAGACGGCCCATTTTCACTTCATGGCGGAAAAATTCCATAAGGTGCCCGGCAATACCGCGCGCGGTCTCATCGGGGGGGGAGAACGGGGCGTTACGATCCGGGGCGTTGGTCTCGACAATCGCCACGATCTTGGCCGGGTCCACCTTGAGCGACGTGCCGCCGATGCGGTCATCGGGACGCAGCAGCGGAATGGGCTGGCGGTGCGGCGGCAGGGCCGCGCCGTACCAGATGTCGTGCATGCCTTCCAGCGCGCTGTCCTGCCAGCTATTGACCTCGATGATCACCTGCCGGGCGGTATCGAGCCATGTCTTGGAATTACCGACGGAGGAGGACGGGACGATGCTGCCATCTTCACGGATGGCGGTGGCCTCGATGACGGCCGTATCGATTTCCCCGAAAAAGCCCGCCCACGCCATTGGCGCGACGTGGCTGAGGTGCATGTCCAGATATTCCGTCTCGCCCGCGTTGATGCGCGCGCGCAGGCCGGCATCGGAATTATAGGGCATGCGGAAGGAGATGCCGTTGACCTTCGCCAGCGCGCCGTCAAGTTCCGGGCCTGTGGAAGCCCCGGTCAGAAGCCGGATGCGGTATTCGTTTCCCTTGGCGTGCTCACGTTCCATCAGGGCCGCAAGCGCCTGCGGCACGGCCTTGGGGTAGCCTGCACCGGTAAAGCCGCTGGTGCCGACCGTACTGCCGGGGCGGATCAGGGCGGCCGCCTGTTCGGCAGTAGTGATCTTGGCCCGGAGCGCCGCATTCCGGATTCGGGTGTGGTCGATCATGAACTTTCCCTCAAACTCTTATTGTTATGTCCGGCCAGCCTGCGCCGGGCCGGATATGTCAGATGCTTCAGCCACGGTCCGGCAGGCGGGGCAGCGTGCCCCCGATAGTACCTCTGGCCTGTCCCCGTCAGCCCGCGTGCCGCATCCGGTGTGGGTATTCCCTTTGCACCTTATGCCGTGGCGCTGCGTTTGACTTCAGCATGACGTCATCATCTGTTCTCCGTCCTGCGGGCCACGTCACAACAAAAAAGTGTGACACCGGGCGGCAGGCTTCGCTTTGCGGTTTCACGTTTGCTCCATCGGGAAGCGCGATCAGACATGCGGTGTATTTTTTGGATGTATTTTTGGCAATACACCGCCTTCCCCCGCGCATGACGTTACCCGCCTGCAACCATTTCGTGTCATTCCCGACACATTATTGACCATCCCCTAGTGCATGGCGACCAATCTTGTGAATAATAGGAAACCAGACCCAGCAAGGGGTATCCACACGGCATAGCCAGCAACAGACAGGAGAGGTTTTTCGCTTGAGACGTCGATTTCCCTCTTACCGGCCTGTCATGGCGCGCGAGGACTCCGCCCCGCCCCCGGCAGCGGAAGCATCCGTGCTGCCCACGGCCATGCCTGCGCACCCGCTGACCGAACTTCTGGCCGGGCGGCCACTGCGTGTTGTGGGCGATGTGCATGGGGATCTTCACGCCTTCCGCCATGCGGCCGCGACGGACCGTTTTGTCATCCAGCTTGGCGATCTTGTCGATTACGGACCGGACAGCGCGGGGGCGTTCCGCCTCATGCAGCGCCTGATAGACGAACGCCGGGGCCTGTTCATTCTGGGCAATCACGACCGCAAGCTGGCCCGCGCGCTACAGGGGCGCAAGATGCGGCGCGACCCGCCACTTATGGAAACGCTGGCGCAGTTCATGGCGGAAGAAAACAGCGATGTGTACCAGCGCGCGCTGGCCGACCTGTCGCGTGCGCCCGCGTGGATCGTGCTGGGGCAGTCCATATTCGTGCATGGGGGTTTTCATGTCCGCATGCTGGGCGAACTGCCGCCGCCGGGACTGGGCACGGTCAGTCCCCTGCTGTCACGCGCCCTGTTTGGCGAGACAACAGGCCACATGCAGAAAGACGGCTACCCGGAACGGCGGCTGAACTGGGTCGATCATATTCCTGCGGGCTACACCGTCTATTGCGGGCATGACCGCCGTTCGACCGATGGCAGGCCCTGGGTCCGGCAGGGCCGCATGGGCGGCAAGGCCATCTTTACCGATACGGGCGCAGGCAAGGGCGGCCATCTGGCATGGATCGACCTGCCACCTGTCATATAACAGGGGCATACGACATGCCTTCCGCACGCCCCTTCCAGGAGAACAGAAACAGATGAACACCACCCAGGCCACGCATGACGCAGCAAACGCAGCGCAGCAGAAACTGGAAGAACTGCGCCGCAGCATCGACAATATCGATGCCGCCCTGATCTACATGCTGGCCGAACGCTTCCGCCATACGCAGGCGGTGGGCAAACTCAAGGCCGCCAACGAGATGCCGCCCGCCGACCCCGCGCGCGAAGCCCGTCAGGTCGCCCGGCTGCGGCAACTGGCCACGGCGGCACAGCTTGACCCAGACTTCGCGGAAAAATTCCTCGCCTTCATCATCCGCGAGGTCATCCGCCATCACGAAGCCTTCGCACGCGAAAGCCGGTAAATCCCAGATGCCGGACCGATCCGAAGGGGACATCCCCACCCGGCGGCTGATTGTGATGCGCCACGCGCAGGCCGCCCCTGCCCCGTTCGGGGAGATGGGAATGCACGCCGACCTTGAGCGCCCGCTTACCCCCCATGGCCATGAAACAGCCGCCCGGCAGGGGGCGTGGCTGCGCGCGCGGCATTTCGCGCCGGAACTGGTTCTGGTCAGTCCGTCGCTGCGTACGCGCCAGACGCTGGACGCCATCGGATCATTTTATGGCGATCAGGCACCCGATATCCGATATGTGAACACGCTGTATGACGCCACGGCGGAAACAATCCGTGACAGCCTGTATGCCGTTCCCGATAAAATTAACAATATCATGATATTAGGCCACAATCCCGGCCTGCAGGGACTGGTGCTTCACTGGGCCGGGGGGCACTGCCCGCCCGGACTGGAAAACATGCTGATACGCGGGTTTCCACCGGCATCAATCGCCTGTTTCACCACGGACCAGCGGTGGAATACCGCGACTGATGGTGAAATACGGCTTGTGGAGCTGTCTTGCCAATAATGTCATTGCCACAGGACGGGTGCATGGATTGCCACGCCGGGGGTTTCGTTCCTATCGTCACACCCGAGACCCGCCGACTGCCGCCACATGGGCAGGCGGGAATATAAAATCCGGGCAGACTTACAAACTGTTGCCGAACAACAGACCGCCCGGAGGATGGAGACATGTGCCCGCCCTGCCCCATAGCGCGCCGGGGCTGGCACCCAAGAGGAGAGTTGTAGATGAGCGAGTCCGCAAAAACCGCCACAATCTCGCTAAACGGCAAGGATGTGTCACTGCCCGTGCTGTCCGGCACGATGGGCCCCGATGTCGTCGATATCCGCAAGCTGCCGGCACAGGCCGACGTATTCACCTACGATCCCGGTTATGGTGAAACCGCATCCTGCTCCAGCAAGATCACTTTCATTGATGGTGAAAAGGGCATCCTGCTGCATCGCGGCTACCCCATCGCCCAACTGGCCGAACAGGCCACGTTCATGGAAGTGGCCTACCTGCTGCTTAACGGTGAACTGCCGGACCGGGCGCAGTACGACGGCTTCGTGAACTCGATCAAGCACCACACCCTGCTGCACGAACAGATCCGCAACTTCTTCAACGGTTTCCGCCGTGATGCGCATCCCATGGCCATCCTGTGCGGGACGGTCGGGGCGCTGTCCTCCTTCTATCATGAAGGGCTGGATGTCTCGAACGCGGCGACGCGCTACCAGTCGGCCCTGCGCATCATCGCCAAGATCCCGACCATCGCCGCATGGGCGTACAAATATACGCAGGGTGAAACCTTCATCTACCCGCGTAACGACCTGTCCTATGCGGAAAACTTCCTGTCCATGATGTTCGCGGTGCCCAGCGAACCCTACAAGATCAACCCGGTTCTGGCGCGCGCGATGGATCGCATCCTGATCCTGCATGCCGACCACGAACAGAACGCATCGACCTCCACCGTGCGGCTGGCCGGGTCCACGGGCGCCAATCCGTTTGCCTGTATTTCCGCCGGTATCGCGGCGCTGTGGGGGCCTGCGCATGGTGGCGCCAACGAAGCCGTACTGAAGATGCTGGCTGAAATCGGCCACAAGGACAACATTCCCGAATTCATCGCCAAGGTGAAGGACAAGACCAGCGGCGTGCGCCTGATGGGCTTTGGCCACCGCGTATACAAGAACTTCGACCCGCGTGCGAAGATCATGCAGGCCACCTGCCATGAGGTGCTGGGCGAACTGGGGATCAAGGATGATCCGCTGCTGGATCTGGCGATCGAACTGGAAAAGATTGCCATTCATGACGAATATTTCGTCAAGCGCAGCCTCTACCCCAATGTCGATTTCTATTCGGGCATCATCCTGAAGGCCATGGGCATCCCCACCAGCATGTTCACCGTGCTGTTTGCCGTCGCCCGCACCACCGGCTGGATCAGCCAGTGGAAGGAAATGATCGAAGAACCGGGCCAGCGCATCGGCCGTCCCCGCCAGCTTTATGTCGGTTCGCCGCAGCGTGACTTCGTCGGGTTCGACAAACGGAGCTGATCATATTTCATGCCGGGCGGCAGGAATGTCGCCCGGCATGGACATGATGACAACCAGCCGCCCTTTCCCGTCACCGGCCTGATTTCAGGACTGAAATAACGCGATAGGGTCGCATCGGGATTTATCCCCGATACAAAAAAGGCAGGCCACATTCATGTGCCTGCCTTTCTCATGTCTTTGGCCCCAGCCAGTGGGGTCAGTCGCACTCGCAGCCGTTTGTGGGGCCGGGGCGCTTCTGGATCACGTGATGGTCGATCCATTCCGACACCAGCCGCCGGGCCTCGTTCAGCGAGGATTCGGGATGGTGGATGCGGTAAAGGGTCGTGCAGGCATGGAAAGCCGACACATCGCTGGTCCCAACGCCACGCAGTTCCTGGTAGGCGGTGATTACGGCACGCTCACATTTACGAGCGATGCGACTGTTTTCAACAGACACGATGCGATGACCTATTATTGAGAATGATTATCAATACTGGGATACTAGAGCGAATGGACTGATTGGGCAAGGTATACATGCCCCTCATCCCGCGCCGAGTTGTCACATTATATTTCCCGGACCGCTTTTTTACGCATTTTTGGCCGCAGGCCGTGCAGACCGATGGATTTTCCCATCTGTTGCGGTTAATCGTCTGTCCTGTCATTCACGACAGCGAATATCATTTGGCCGGAGATAGGGTATGCACGACGCCACGGGAAACGGGGCTGGACTGTCAACAGGTTCAACAGCGTGGGACCGCGATGCGGCACTGATGACGGCGCGCCTTCTGCTGGAAATCAAGGCCGTCAACTTCCGTCCCGATGATCCGTATACCCTTACGTCCGGCTGGAAGTCCCCGGTTTACATCGATTGCCGCCGCATCATCTTCTTCCCCCGCGCGCGGCAGAAGATCATGGAACTGGCGGTCGAGAAGATTGGCCGCCATGTCGGCTATGAAAGCATCGACGCGGTAGTCGGCGGCGAGACGGCCGGGATTCCCTTCGCCGCATGGATTGCGGACCGCATGATGGCCCCCATGGCCTATGTGCGTAAAAAGCCCAAGGGCTTTGGCCGCAATGCGCAGATTGAAGGCGATGTGCCCGAAGGCATGCGCACCCTGCTGGTGGAAGACCTGACCACGGACGGTTCTTCCAAGGTACAGTTCGCCAATGCCCTGCGCAATGCGGGCGCGATCGTGGACCATACATTCGTCGTGTTCTTCTATGGCGTGTTCCCCGGCGCCTACCGCACGCTGGCTGACATGAACATCAGCCTGCATGCCCTGTGCACATGGTGGGACGTGCTGGAAGCCTGCGCGGGCAAGCCCTATTTCTCGGAAAAGGATGCAGCCGAAGTCCGCCGCTTCCTTGAAGATCCCTGCGCATGGTCCGCAAAGCATGGTGGCGTGGGCAGCGCGGAAGAAGCGCTGGCGCTCAAGGCCAAGCGCGACGCCGGAGCCTGATCCGCATCCCTGCTGATGTCGCGTATCCTGGCTTTTGATTCCGGTATCGGGGGGCTGGGCGTTGTCGCCCGGTTGCGCACGCTCCTGCCCGCCGTTCCGATTGACTATCTGGCCGATACCGCCGTCTTTCCCTATGGGGAACAGCCCGATGCGCTCCTGCGGGAGCGCATCGTCCGGCTTCTGGGCCATGCCATCACCCAACTGAAACCCGATGTGGTGGTCATTGCCTGCAATACCGCCAGCACCCTTGCGCTGGACAGCCTGCGCACCGCCTATGCCGTGCCCTTTGTCGGGTGTGTGCCCCCGATCAAATGGGCGGCGGATCATACCCGTACCGGCACGATTGGCCTGCTGGCTACGCGCGCGACAGTGCGCCGCCCCTATCTGCATGATCTACAGATGCGCTTTGCACCGGCCTGCACGCTGCTGGCCCATGGTGCGCGCCATCTGGCGGATATGGGGGAAGCCGCATTCCGGCAGATCCCGCCCGACCCCGAACGACTGAAAGCCGAACTGGCTGGCCTGTTTGGCCAACCGGGTGGCGAGCGTATTGATGTCGTGGGCATTGGCTGCACCCACTACACCTTTGTGCTGGATGCCATGCGGGCGCTGGGACCGGCTGATGTAACATGGCTGGACCCCGCCCCTGCGGTTGCAAGACAGGCCGCCCGCATGCTGGCGACATGCAGTTTCCCTCTACGGGAAACCATACCTGCCAGAGCCGAGCAGGTGCTGTTCACCGCAATGCCCGCTGATCTGGATGCCCTGCTGCCGGGTCTGGGCCATATGGGGTATGACGCCAGCAATATCGGCTTTTTTGACGAAGACAGGGCTGAGACCCCTCGAAAGATGACTGCCCCATAAAAGGGGGCGTCTTCCAAAGCTTTTTGAAAAAAGCTTCACCAGAAATTTTCTTATGATTTCTGGATGTTTTCTGAACAGGGGCGGCTTTCACCGCCCCTGTCCGGGGTCAACGCAGGCGGTTGACCGTGTAGCTTGCCGTATCCTGCAAAAGCTGGCGCAGGCGACCCGGCGGGAAGATCGACAGGGCCTCGCAGGCTGCCTGTGCATATTCCGTCGCACGGTCCAGGGTGATGCGGATCGCATCGGTCTTTTCAATCAGGCTAAGCGCATGATCCAGATCGTCGGGACGCTGCTCGCTTTCCTCGATCACGCGCTGCCAGAAGGCACGGTCTTCCTCCGATCCCGCGGCATAGGCCGCCAGCACCGGCAGGGTGATCTTGCCCTCACGGAAATCATCGCCCACCGTCTTGCCCAGACGGGCCTGATCGGCGGCGTAATCCAGCGCGTCATCCACAAGCTGGAACGCCATGCCCAGATTGGTGCCGTAGGATTCAAGCGCGCGTTCCTCACGCTCGTCACGTTCGGCCACGACCGCCCCCACACGGCAGGCTGCGGCGAACAGGGCCGCCGTCTTGCCATGGATGACTTCCAGATACTGGTCGATCCTGGTGGAAAGATCGTTCTGGGTGGACATCTGCAGCACCTCCCCTTCCGCGATCGTGGCGGAAGCGGAGGAGAGGATGTTCATGACCTTGAGCGAACCGTCATCGGTCATGAGCTGGAAGGAGCGCGCGAACAGGAAATCGCCCACCAGCACCGATGCCTTGTTGCCGAATACGGCGTTGGCGCTCGCCATGCCGCGACGCAGGGCGCTTTCGTCCACCACGTCATCATGCAGCAGGGTCGCGGTATGGATAAACTCCACACAGGCTGCCAGCGCCACGTGCCGCTGATGGGTGGCATCGGGCTGGTAACCGCACAGCCGCGCGGAGGCCAGCGTCAGCAGCGGCCGCAGCCGCTTGCCGCCAGCGGCGACCAGATGGGCCGCAAGTTGGGGAATAAGCGCAACCGGGCTGTCCATCCGCTCGACAATGGCGCGATTGCACGCAGCCATGTCATCAGCGAGATATTCCGCCAGATCGCGCAGGGCGACTTCTGATCCATCTGCCATCGGGCGGCGAGCCCCTTCGTCTTTCTGACTTGCCGTTTCGTCGGATTCCGGCAGACTAACTGCTAGGGCCAAAAGGTTACTCTCCGGGTTCCGAATGTATGAACATGAATATGAGTATATGGGCGGCGCTGGAATAACGGTCAAGCGGGAGCAGACAGGCATGAGGTCCGGGGCGGGTGATTTGCTGCCCGCGCCACCTGTCGGCCTGCCCCCGGTCTCGACCGGTGCGCTGCTGGGCGGAAAGGTGATCTATCGCCAGTTTATCACGGGAAACAGGACCGGACTGGAACCGGTTCTGATGGCCGCTTTCGTGCCTGCGCGCGCCGGTCAGACCGTGCTGGAGGGTGGATGCGGCGCTGGCGCAGGGCTGCTCTGCCTGACGAATCGGATATCCGGTCTTGCCGGAATCGGGCTGGAGCATGACACGGCGACCGCCGCGCTCGCCGGTCATAATTTCGAACTGAACGGACGCCGCGACCTGCGTGTGTGCGCTGCCACCATTCCCGCCCTGCCCGATGACCCCCTGTTGTCAGGGCCGGGCAAGCGCCGGATCGACCATGCCTTTGCCAATCCGCCATGGCACGGGCATGATTCGTCCCCTTCGCCCCATCTGCGCCGTGACCTTGCCCGCCGCCTGCCCGCCGGCACGCTGGCGGGATGGGTAAACGCCCTTGGCAGCCAGCTTCGCCATCATGGCACGCTGACACTCGCCCTGCCCGCCACGCTGCTGGCCATGGGGATCGCCGCCATGGAAGACGCCGGGCTGGGACGGATCAGGATTTTCCCATGCTGGCCCCGGCAGGGCCGCCCGGCGCGTATCGTGCTGCTACAGGGATGTGCGAACGCACGCGCGGGCAGCGAAATGCTGCCCGGACTGATTCTGCATGAAGCCGATGGCCGCTTTACCGCCGCCGCCCGCGCGGTTCTGGAAGGTGGAGCCGCCCTGCTGCCCTGATACGGGGAAAGGGCGGCCCTGCCGGCGGTTCAGTCGGCGAAAGCTTCTTCCCACGTGCCGGTGGTCGAGGCGCGGCTGTATTCGGTCGCCCGGTTTTCAAAGAAATTTGCGTGCTCGACCGCGTTGATCATTTCATCCACCCACGGCAGCGGGTTGGTGGCGACATCATAGATGCCATCAAGCCCGAGTTGTCCCAGACGGCGGTTGGCGACAAAGCGGATGTACTGCTTGACCTGCCCGGCATCCAGCCCTTCGACCGCGCCCATTTCAAACGCGAGGTCGATGAAGGCGTCCTCGTGTTCGACAATGTCGCGGCAGATCTGGCGGATGTCGTCACGCAGCGTATCGGTCCAGATTTCCGGATTTTCCTGCACGAAGACCCGGAACAGCCGCGCCATCGAATCACAGTGCAGGGATTCGTCACGCACGGACCACGAGACGATCTGCCCCATGCCCTTGAGCTTGTTGAAACGCGGGAAGTTCAGCAGGATCGCGAAGGATGCGAAAAGCTGGAGCCCTTCGGTAAACGCGCCAAAAGCCGCGAGCGTGCGGGCAATCTGGTAGTTATCGGAGACCGAGAATTTCTGCATGTAGTCATATTTATCCTTCATTTCCTTATAGCTAAGGAAAGCGGAATACTCGGTCTCGGGCATGCCGATGGTATCGAGCAGATGACTGTAGGCAGCGATATGGATCGTTTCGATATTGGAAAAAGCTGACAGCATCATCAGCACTTCAGTCGGTTTGAACACCTGACTGTAGTGCTTCATGTAGCAGTTGTTCACCTCCACATCCGCCTGCGTGAAGAAGCGGAAGATCTGGGTGACCAGATGGCGTTCGCTTTCGCTCAGCGTGCGGTGCCAGTCCTTCACGTCATCGGCCAGCGGCACCTCTTCGGGCAGCCAGTGGACGCGCTGCTGCGTCAGCCACGCATCATAGGCCCAGGGGTAGCGGAAGGGCTTGTAGACGGGGTTTGAGGTCAGCAGGTTATGTTCCTGCCTGGTCGTGGCATCTGCGCCGGGGGCGTTGTCGGTCATGGCCATGCCTGTCCTGTACATCGATATGCGCCCCCCGGCCCGGACAGGCTGGGGAACGCATGGAATACTATACCAAGGGTGGAATGCCCCGCCTTACTGGCAGGCCAGGCATTCCTCGTAATCGGTGGAAGTGCCCGTGGCCGCCGGAGCGGGCGCGGAGCCTTCCTTCTGGGTCATGTCACGCTTTTCCTGTCCGTCGCTTACCGCATCGGCGCGCTGGATGGACAGCGAACGGCAGTAATACAGCGACTTCACGCCCCGCTTCCATGCCATGTAATGGATCTGGTGCAGGTCGCGCTTGTTCACGTTGGCGGGCAGGAAGATGTTGATCGACTGCGCCTGACAGATGAACGGCGCACGGTCGGCGGCATGTTCGATCACCCAGCGCTGGTCCAGTTCAAACGCGGTCTTGAACACGTCCTTTTCCTGCTGGGTCAGGAAATCCAGATGCTGCACGCTGCCCTTGTTCAGGGTGATGGAGGACCAGATCTCGCTGGTGTTCTTTCCCTTTTCGGTCAGCAGGCGGTCAAGGTGACGGTTGCGCACGGTGAAAGAACCCGACAGCGTCTTCTGCAGGAACACATTGGCCGCGATCGGTTCGATTCCGGGGCTGGCATTGCCCGCGATAATCGAAATCGACGCCGTGGGCGCAATCGCCATCTTGTTGGAAAAACGTTCCATCACACCGTATTCGGCGGCATCGGGGCACGGCCCGCGTTCCTGCGCCAGTTTGATGGACGCCGCATTCGCCTGCTCGCGGATATGCTTGAATATCTTGCGGTTCCACACCTTGGCCACAACGCTTTCGAACGGCACGTTATTGGCCTGAAGGAAGGTATGGAAACCCATGACCCCCAGCCCTACCGAACGTTCGCGCATGGCGGCGTAGCGGGCGCGTTCCATATCGTCAGGCGCGCGGTCGATGAAATCCTGCAGCACGTTATCGAGGAACAGCATCACGTCCTCGATGAACTGCGGTTCGTCCTTCCACTCATCCCATGTCTCAAGGTTGAGCGAGGACAGGCAGCACACCGCCGTACGTTCCCGGCCATGATGGTCCATGCCCGTGGGCAGCGTGATTTCCGCGCACAGGTTGGATGTCTTGACCTCCAGCCCCGCCAGCTTGTGGTGTTCGGGACGGGCATTGTTCACATGGTCGGAATAGATGATGTACGGCTCACCCTGTTCCATGCGCGCGGTCAGAATCCGGATCCACAGCGCCCGCGCCGAAATCTTGCGGATGACCGTATTGTCCTTGGGCGAAAGCAGCGCCCATTCCGCATCGTCCGCCACCGCGCGCATGAACGCATCGGACACCAGCACGCCGTGATGCAGGTTGAGCGCCTTACGGTTGGGATCGCCGCCGGTCGGACGGCGCAGTTCGATGAATTCCTCGATCTCGGGGTGCCAGACCGGCAGGTATACCGCAGCCGATCCACGGCGCAGCGATCCCTGGCTGATCGCCAGCGTCAGGCTGTCCATCACGCGGATGAAGGGGATGACACCGGATGTCTTGCCGTTGCGGCCCACATTCTCGCCAATCGAACGCAGGTTGCCCCAGTAGGAGCCGATGCCCCCACCCTTGGAGGCCAGCCATACATTCTCGTTCCACAGGTCGACAATGCCGCGCAGGCTGTCATTCGCTTCGTTCAGGAAGCACGAAATGGGCAGGCCGCGCGTGGTGCCACCATTGGACAGCACCGGGGTTGCGGGCATGAACCAGTGGCGGGAAATATAATCATACAGCCGCTGCGCATGGGCGGCATCGGCACCGTAATAGGACGCAACCCGCCCGAACAGGTCCTGATAGCTTTCACCCGGCAGGAGATAGCGGTTATCAAGCGTGGCCTTGCCAAATGCCGTCAGCAGCGCATCGCGGGAATGGTCCACGCGCACGGGATGATGACCGGGCAGCTGGACCACGTTATCCAGCATGTCAGACATTGTCTCACTGTCCTTTCCCCGGACGCTACCGTCCCCGTAGGCAGAACAGTCGGACATGCCTTCGGATACGTCATCCAGGACCATTTACATTCTCCGTAATCGGCTCGTGCCAATGCACAGGGTCTTTCGAGCCTGTGGCTGGGGGCAAGGTTTTCTGATTTGCCCCCTATATATGGACCACCGCGCGCCCGATTGCACTATATAATGTAGGGGACAAAATTGTGGACGGATTGTCCGAATCAGCGGGGAAGCTGGGTCAAGCACGAAAAGGGGCAGAATATTTTTTAAATTTTCCGCCCCGCCGCCATCAGGATTCCAGGGTGCCCCAGCGCGCCGTCGCCGCGTCATCCTGCGCCCGGGGTTCGACCCACGCGCTGCGACCATTTCCGAATTCCTCGCGTTTCCAGAAGGGTGCGCTGGTCTTGAGCCAGTCCATCATGAATTCGGTCGCATCGAAGGCGGCACTGCGATGCGCGGCGGCACATAATACCAGCACGATGGGCATGCCCACCTCCAGCCGCCCTACGCGATGGATGACCGTGCAGCCAACCAGCCCGAATCGCGCACATGCCGATTCGGCGATGCGCTGCATCATGGACTCGGTCATGCCGGGATAATGTTCCAGTTCCAGCGCACACAGGCCGTCACCGCCACGGACGATGCCAGTGAATGCGGCAACCCCGCCCACACTCTCCTGCCCGTCCAGCAGCAGGGCGGTTTCATGGCCGGAATCGAAGACTTCGGCCTGAACCCGGATCGTGATGCGCGGCATGACCGGATCAGCCCCCCGTGACCGGCGGGAAGAAGGCAATTTCGTCATTGGCGGCGATGGGGGCCGAAATGGCGGCGAAGCTCTGGTTGACGGCAACGCGGATCAGTTCGGGCCGGGCAAAGATTTCGCCATATTCACCACCACGGGCACGCAACTGGTCAACCAGATCCTGCACGGAACGCGCGCCCTGTGGCAGGTCCAGCGTTTCACCTGAACGACCGAGCCGGTCCCGCAGCCATGCAAAATAGAGAATGCGCAGCATTCCGGTCTTATCTCCCTTAACGCCAGGCCGAAAACTGACAGCCACTCGCTGTCAGGGGGTCTGCTGTTCCTGCACCGTGCCGTCTGATGCGACCACGGTATTGGTGCCATCGCCGTTGGGCACGATGATGGCCGTATCCGACACGCCCTTATGCGTCGGCGATGCCCCCGAAGACAATGCAGAAACGCGCGCCCCCTGCCCCGGCATGGCAAGCAGCACGCCATCGTTGCCGATCTGCATCTCCCCACCCGCGGGCAGGTCCTGCTCATGCACCGCCATGCGCGCGCCGGCCGTTGTGCCGGATATATCGTCCGTATCCGCCAGAATCGACTGCCCCCGGGGCACGACCGGCCATATATTGGTTTCCTGCGGCAGGATCGGCAGCACCTGTGGCGCTTCGCCCGCCACGCGCCGCATGTTTTCCACATCGGCACGCGGAGTATTGGGAAGCGAGCCGGGCAGTTCCGTATTATCGGACAGGATTTTGCCGAATCCACCGCATCCCGCCAGACCGACCAGCACTGGCAGCATCAAGACATGGCGCACCGTTCTTCCCCCTTGACCTGTCTGGCAACAGGCGGGCGCATCGGCCCGCAGGAAAGAACAACAACGATACACGTTAATTTTTCATGTAGGTCAGGAAGATAATTTGGTTGCGCCCGTACCGGTTCCGTTGACGTGGCGCAGCCCGGTGGACAGGTAATCCCACCCGGTGATGAGGGTGAGCGCCGCCGCGATCCACATCATTACCGCCCCCAGCGCATCAACCGGCAGCCAGCCGATATGCAGCAGGGCCGCCGTGCTGTCCCCGGCCAGCAGGAAGCCGATGGCCGTCATCTGGAAGCCGGTTTTCCATTTTGCCAGCCGCGTTACCGGCAGCCCCACACGGGTCGCTGCCAGATATTCACGCAGGCCGCTGACCAGAATTTCGCGTGAAAGGATGATGATGGCCGGATACAGGCAGCCATAGGGCAGCCGCCCCAGCCCGGCCATGACCATGAGCGAGGCACCGACCAGCAGCTTGTCCGCAATGGGGTCGAGCATCCGGCCCAGATCGGAATTCTGGTTCCACGCCCGCGCCAGCTTTCCGTCCAGATAATCCGTGATCCCCGCAAGGATGAACAGCACGCAGGCCGCGCAATCGGTCTGCGGGGTATGGATGACGACCAGTCCCACAACAATGGGAACCACGACAATGCGGGACAGGGTCAGGAGATTGGGCAGGTCGGTAAGCATGCTGATACTGCTATAGCCAAGGATGAGGAAAAATCGAAATACCGATAACGCCTGTCAGGCAGGTTCTGCGCTCACACCTGCATGACAGGCGCTCAGTCCCCTGTCCAGTCCGGATGGAAATATCCGTATATGGCACGCGCCATGTCACGGTTGATGCCAGGCGCATTTTCCAGTTCCCCCAGCCCCGCCTGCCGTACACTGCGCGCCGAGCCGAAGTGATTGAGCAGAGCACGCTTGCGTGCCGGACCAACGCCGGGAATATCATCCAGTTCCGAGCGCACCAGCGTCCTGGACCGCCCCGCGCGGTGGGTGGTGATGGCAAACCGATGGGCTTCATCACGCAGGCGCTGAAGGTAGTACAGAACCGGGTCGCGCAGCGGGAGCTGGAAGGGTGGACGGTCAGCCATATGGAACCACTCCCGCCCCGCGTCACGATCCGGCCCCTTGGCAATGGCCACCAGCGTCACGCCCGTCACCCCCAGTTCATCCAGCACCGCCCGCACGGCTGAATACTGCCCCGCACCGCCATCGATCAGCAGAATGTCGGGCCAGTCTTCGGGGCGGTTGCCTTCTTCCCGGTCGCGCAGGGCGCGGCGAAACCGGCGTTCCAGCACTTCGCGCATCATGCCGAAGTCATCGCCCGGCGTGACCGGTCCCTTGATGGAAAACTTGCGGTAGGCACGTTTGTCGAACCCTTCCGGCCCGCCAACCACCATCACGCCATAGGCATTCGCACCCTGAATGTGGCTGTTATCGTAGGTCTCGATCCGCCTGGGCGGGGCATCCAGCCCGAACAGGTCGGCAACCCCCTGAAGCAGCCGGGCCTGCCCGGCACTTTCGGCCAGCCTGCGTTCCAGCGCTTCGCGCGCGTTGATTTCGGCATGTTCGATCACGCCGCGCTTTTCCCCGCGCTGCGGATGGGTGATTTCCACCTTGCGCCCGCGCCGTATGCTGAGGGCGGATGTCAGCACATCGCATTCCGGCAGGTCCTGATTGACCAGCACCTGCGCGGGTGGCGGCTTGTCATCATAAAACTGCCCGATGAAGGCGGCCAGCACGTCGGGCGCGCTTTCATCGCGCGCATGGCTGGGGAAAAAGGCGCGATTGCCGTTGTTGCGCCCGCCGCGGATGAAGAACACCTGAATGCAGGACTGTCCTGCAATCTGCCAGATGGCGATGATGTCCGCATCGCTCACGGTAGACGGATTGATCACGCTGGAATCCTGCTGCAGCGCGGACAGGCCGCGTATCCGGTCACGGATGGCGGCGGCGCGCTCGAACTCCAGCGCCTCGGCGGCCTGTTCCATCTCCCGGCCCAGTTCCTCGCGCAGGTGGGTGCTTTTTCCGGCAAGGAAGTTACGGGCCTCGCGCGCCAGTTCGGCATATTCCTCACGGCTTATGCGGTCGGTGCAGGGCGCGGAACAGCGGTGGATCTGGTGCAGCAGGCACGGACGGGTGCGGCCCTGCATTTCACTGTCGGAACATGAACGCAGCAGAAAAGTCCGCTGAAGCAAGTTGAGCGTCTGGTTGACCGACCATGCGGATGCAAATGGTCCCCAGTACGACGCCCCCTTGACCGGCTTGCCCCGATGTTTGCTGATCTGGGGGAAATCGTGCCGGTCGGTCAGCATGATCCATGGATAGCTTTTGTCGTCACGCAGCAGGATATTGTAACGCGGCTGCATGCGCTTGATGTAATTGGCCTCCAGCAACAGGGCTTCGGCCTCGGTATGGGTCGTGACGATTTCCATGCTGCCCGTTTCGGACACCATGCGGCGCAACCGTTCGGTCAGGCGGCTGACATGGGTATACGACGTCACCCGTTTTTTCAGGTTCAGCGCCTTGCCCACATACAGCACATCGCCTTTCGGCCCCAGCATGCGGTACACGCCAGGCGATTGCGGCATGGTCTGCAGGGCATGGTGAATCGCCTCCACCCCTTTGGGACGGGTGGAGGGGGCTGAAATGGCTGTTGTCATGGATGGTAGCCGTTCATCCACCGATGATGTGGATAAGTCTGTGGAGCAGAAGCAGAAAAAAACGTGCGGATGGCGGTTTTCCTTTCCTGAACTTGGATTGCCCAAAAAAACATCACTAATGCTAACCTATTGGTTTTAAATAAATATATTTGGGAACCCATAGACCGGAACAAAATTCCTTCGCAACATTAGCCAAATTTAACCCTGTCAACCCCACAAGTGGACAAATTGTGGCATCCCTGTGTTCAAGAGGGTTGTTTTCCTTTTCACACGAAATATCAGCCGCCTTTTGCAATTCGTTCCTGTTTTTGTCCTGCCCGCTTCCCGATGGTGGCAAAAATATTCTTGTCAGCCCGCGCCGGATCGGCAATGCACCCGATATGCGTATCATCACCTGGAATATCAATTCCCTTCGCCTGCGGATGCCCCTGCTGGAACAGCTCTGCCGGGATACGGCACCCGATATGGTGTGCCTGCAGGAAACCAAGGTACCGGACAATCTGTTCCCCATGGAACAGGTCCGGGCGCTGGGATTCGATCATGTCGTTTTCCGGGGCATGAAGGGGTATAACGGGGTCGCCATCCTGTCACGCCAGCCCGTAACCGTGCTGGAGGATACACCCGACTGGTGCCAGCGCGGCGACTGCCGCCATATCGCCGTGCGCCATGGCGCGGGTGCGGACGCCATTGATGTGCATGACTTCTACGTCCCCGCGGGCGGCGATATTCCCGATCCAGTGGAAAATCCGAAATTCGCGCACAAACTCGCCTTTATCGAGGAAGCGCGACACTGGTTTTCCGCCCGCACGATGCGGCGCACGGTTCTGGTGGGGGATCTGAACATCGCCCCGCTGGAACATGATGTGTGGAGCCACAAACAACTGCTCAAGATCGTCAGCCATACGCCCGTGGAGACCGAGGGACTGCTGAAATGGCAGGATACCGGTTTTGTTGACGCCATGCGTCACTTCGTCCCGGCCAGCGAGAAGCTTTATACGTGGTGGTCGTATCGCAACCGGGACTGGAGCGCATCGAACCGTGGGCGCCGCCTGGACCATGTATGGGTCACGCCGGACCTGAAGGACGCGCTGCGTGGCATGGAAGTGCTTCGCCCTGCCCGTGACTGGGACAAGCCATCCGACCATGTGCCGGTCATTGTCGATCTTGCCGTCTAACGGCGTTTTTTCGACACAGGCCGGGAAGAAACAGGCCACCGGTTAACCCCCGATGCGGATGGCTTCCCCCTGAAATACGACCGGGCCACCCATCACAGGTGGCCCGTCATAATCAGCCTGTAAATCCAGGAGCGAGTGTCCTCAGGCGAGGACCGTCTTGCCACCTTCGGGGTCCAGACGGTAACCGCCCCCTTCCGTCACCAGCAGCGTGGCGTTGGTGGGGTCCGGCTCGATCTTCTGGCGCAGGCGGTAGATATGGGTTTCCAGCGTGTGGGTGGTGACCGCTGCGTTGTAACCCCATACCTCGTTCAGCAGTACCTGACGGGGCACGGGACGCGTGCCGGCGCGGTACAGGAACTTCAGGATGGCCGCTTCCTTCTCCGTCAGGCGGATGCGGCGGTTCTTCGCCGTTTCCTGCAGAAGCTTGGCGGACGGGCGGAAGATATAAGGCCCGATAGCGAAAACCGCGTCCTCGCTGTTTTCAAAAATACGCATCTGCGCGCGCAGACGGGCCAGAAGTTCCGCGATACGGAACGGCTTGGCGACATAGTCATTCGCCCCGGCATCAAGCCCGCGGACGACATCCGTTTCATCATCGGAACCGGTCAGGATGATGATGGGAATGCGCTTGCCCTTGCGGCGCAGCTCGGCGCAGAAATCGCGGCCATCCCCGTCGGGAAGGGAAACATCCAGAATAATTGCATCAAACCGGGCGCCCGGCGTCTGCAGTTTCTCCCAGGCTTCGGCGACGGAGCCAGCCTCGATCGCTTCAAATTCACCATCAACCTGTAGCTGTTCAACGAGCATTTGACGTAAAGTCTGATCGTCGTCCGCTATCAGTATGGGACGTGCTCCTGCCATCGAACCCTCTTTATCACTTTAGTCCCGGCCCGTTATCGGTCCGGTCTTTGTCTTGCCTGTTCATGCCCGGCCCCACAACCCCCGGTCATGATGCCGTACGCAGTCAGATCAGGGCCGGAGATAAACATAAATACGACCCAATCCAGAGGAATCCATGATACGCGCAATTTTGCAAACGAATACAGGGCTGGATGCACAACTGCATTGCATGCGCGAAATTGTTCCCGCCATCATCGGCGCGGGGGGCATAAAAAACCACAAAACTGAGGGAGATCACGCAACACCTGCCGGTATTCTGCCGCTGCGGCGGGTTTTCTACCGCGCGGACCGCGTGTCATCACCAGTCTGTCATCTGCCGGTGGAACCCCTCTCCGCGCTTGATGGATGGTGCGATGACCCCACCCATCCCGACTATAACCGCCATATCACGCTGCCCCATTCCGCCCGCCACGAACGGCTCTGGCGGGATGATCACGTTTACGACATCATCGTGGTACTTGGTTATAACGACGCGCCTGTGCGCCGTGGCGCGGGGTCGGCCATATTCATGCACCTGCCGCCCGCCGGTGGCAGACCGACGGAAGGCTGCATCGCCCTGCCCGAACCCGTGCTGCGTCACCTGCTGGCGGCGGGACTGGGGGAAATCGAGGTCAGGCCGGTATAGGCGCCCCCACCTGTGGCGCATCCGGCGCTGCGGCCTCTTCTGGCGGCACGTAGGTAATGATGATGTCACCCGCCGCAGGCTCGATCGGGGTTACGTCCTCGGCCGAAAAGACCCAGATCGCGGTTCCCTTGCGGATAATCATGAACAGCATGACCGGATCAGAGGGTAACGGGTTTTCATCCTCGTTATCGGATTCTTCGATGACGTGGCTGCTAAAACGCCAGCCTTTCGCATAACGGGAATCGATCAGGGAGAAATTCCAGCCCGGTTCCCCCAGAACCTTCCCGCGCGAATCCCGGCTCAGGCCATGGTACAGGTCCAGTCGCGCCAGTCCCGGACTGACCTGAAACACACGCTGCCGCCCCAGATCAGGCGCCATGCGCGCACAGACAAGACCGTTATAGATGGCATCCGGCGTCGCCGCGATCAGGTAATCCGCAGGCCGCTCCTCAAGGCTCTCCTGTCCTTCGACCGATAACAGTTCCGCCTTGAGCACCGGCACGCCAAACCGCGCGGCCTTGTCCAGTGCCGGGGCATAGGTATCGACCAGCAGCACCGGCACTCCCACCTCATGCACCACGCGGGCAAGGTTGGTGGACCACGCATTGGCCCCCATGATGGCCAGCGCCGGTTCATCAGACAGCGTAAGCCGCAGCGCGCGCGCCAGTGGACGCAGCGAGAAGCCATGCAGGATCATGGTCGACGCGATCAGGGCGAACACGGCGGGCGTAATCAGGTCCGCCCCCGGATAGCCCGCTTCCTGCAACTGCAACCCGACCACCCCCGCCACGGCGGCGGCCACGATCCCGCGCGGCGCGATCCAGCCCACGAACAGCCGCTCCTGCCATGACATGCTGGCCCCGATGGTGGACAGGAAAATACCCAGCGGACGCACCACGAACATGACCGTAAGCGTAAGCGCCATGATCGGCAGGGAAAGCTGGTTCAGCAGGGTACGCTGCAAATCGGCCGTCAGCAGGACAAACAGGCATGAAACCACGATCACGCCGAGGGATTCCTTGATGCGCTGCAGTTCCGACATGCCCGAGACCTGCAGGTTGGCCAGCGCCATGCCGAACACGGTCGCCGCCATAAGCCCTGCCCCCTGCATGACCAGATTGCACACCGCCGCAACCCCCACGGCGAAGGCCAGGATCATCGGGATACGCAGGATCTCGGGCAGCAGATCGCGTGAGGAGAGGAATTTGATCAGCAGGGCGGCAAAGACACCACACCCGATCGCAACCATGGTGGCGAACAGTAGTTGCGGCCCGATCTCGACCGCTTCCAGCGAAATGCCCCCCATATGCGAAGGCCGGATCAGCAGGTATTCCAGAACCAGCGTCGCAAGGATGGCCGCAATCGGGTCATTGACGATGGCTTCCCACCGCAGGAAGGCCGCCACCCGGGGTTGCAGCTTGGTATGCCGCAGCAGCGGCAGCACCACGGTCGGCCCGGTCACGACCACGATCGCGCCAAACAGCCATGCCGTGCCCCAGTTCAGGTGCCCGACATAATGCGCGGCAATGGATGCAAGTACCCAGTTGACCGGCAGGGCCGCCGCGGTCAGCCGCAGCACCCCTTCCCCCGATTCACGCCACTGGCGCAGGTTCAGGGCGAGTCCCCCCTCGAACACGATGAAGGCCACGGCCATGGAAACAAGGGGATGGAAATAGGGGCCAATGGTCGCCGCCGGATGCAGCATCCCCACCCCCGGCCCATAAAACAGCCCAAGGGCGAACAGCAGCACGATGGCAGGTAGCTGAAAGCGCCACGCCACCCACTGCGCGGCGATCCCGCCGCCCAGAACGCACAGAATTCCTATGGCAAGGTTTGTGGCCTGCATGCCCGTATCCCACTTTGTTGCAAACACCCCTGCCGCCTGGCCGGCATCCAGTTCATGCGCGTAAATACGACCGGGCGTAATGGTTCGTGTATATCAGGATTTACGCTGCATCATGGCAGCAAAAAAGCCATCCGTATGATGCTGGCGGGGGGTGAGGCTGACCTGACCATCCGTACTCAGTCCGGGCGGCAGGTCATCATGTTCCGAATCAGGGGGAACCAGTGCGAAGTCGGGATTGCGCGCCAGAAAGGCCGTGATCTGGTCCGTATTTTCTTCGCGCAGCACGGAACACGTCGCATAGACCATGCGTCCGCCGGGACGGACCAGTGCTGCGGCACGGTCTATGATTTCGGCCTGTTTGACGGTCAGTTCCAGCAGGTCCTGTTCACGCAGGCGCAGGCGGGCATCTGGGTTACGGCGCCACGTACCCGTGCCCGTGCATGGCGCATCGACCAGAACACGGTCGAAACTGCCGCTACGCCGACGCGCCCAGCGGTCGCCCGCTACCAGCAGGTGACGTTCGGCATTATGCACGCCCGCACGGCGCAGGCGGCGCACCGCCCCTTCCAGCCGGGGTTCGGATACGTCGCAGGCCACGATATGGCCGCGATTTTCCATGGTCATGGCCATGCCCAGCGTCTTGCCCGCAGCACCCGCGCAATAATCCAGCACCCGCATGCCCGGTCGCGCACCAACGGCCGCGACAACAAGCTGGCTGCCTTCGTCCTGTATTTCGATCAGGCCACTGCGGAAAGCAGCGCTGGATGTAACCGGCAGGCGCCCCGTTACCCGCAACCCCCAGGGGGAAAGCGTGGTCTCCACGGCATGAATGCCCTCCGTCCCCAGTGCCGCGCGCGCCGTGGGACGGTCGGACTTGAGCAGGTTTACACGCAGGTCGAGTGTCGCTTCACCTTCCATGGCCGCAAGTTCTGCTTCCAGCGCATCGCCGAACGTGCGTTCCAGCCGGGGCAGCAGCCAGTCGGGCACTTCCAGCCTGACGGCGCGCGGCATGTCCGGATGGAGCAGATCCTGCCCCCGCAGCCGGTCATACAGCCGCCGTTCCGGCCCGGTCAGGCCCAGCGGGGCATAGCGTTCACCCGTAAAAAGATCATCGGGGTTTTCACGCCCCTGTGGCTCCAGCGCCATCATCGCCAGCGCCAGCAGGCGGGGCGTCGGCTGCATGTCAGCGTTTTCAATCCACCAGTGCAGCCTGCGCCAGTGCCGCAGGATGCCCCACACCCGCGCCGATATGGCCCGGCGGTCGCCCCCGCCGATATAGCGCCGTTCACGGAAGAAGGCATTGGCCAGAGCGTCCGCCGGTCGCAGCGGCGTCGCCTCCATTGCGGTAAGAAGATCAATGGCGGCGGAAAGCCGTGCGCTGGGTGTCATGGATTATGGAACCGTTATACTGTCATGGAACCGGCAGGGTCAGTCCTGCCGGTAGTTCGGGGCTTCACGCGTGATGGACACGTCATGCACGTGGCTTTCACGCAGGCCCGCGCCGGTAATCCGGCGGAAGCGCGCGCGTTTCTGCAGGTCGGCCACCGTAGCGGACCCGGTATAGCCCATACCCGCGCGCAGGCCACCCACCAGTTGATGGATTACGGCACCCATCGCGCCCTTGTAGGCAACGCGGCCTTCGATCCCTTCGGGGACCATCTTGTGCGTGTCCTTGATGTCCTGCTGGAAATAACGGTCAGCCGAACCACGGGACATGGCGCCAAGGCTGCCCATGCCGCGATAGGATTTATAGGTCCGTCCCTGATACAGGAACACCTCGCCTGGGGCTTCCTCGGTTCCGGCCAGCAGCGAGCCGATCATGACCACGTCAGCACCCGCGCCGATCGCCTTGACGATATCGCCCGAGGTACGCACGCCACCATCGGCAATGGCAGGCACATCGAGTTCATGACAGGCTGCAGAGGTTTCCATAACAGCGGAAAACTGCGGTACGCCCACGCCTGCGACCACGCGCGTGGTGCAGATCGACCCCGGCCCGATACCGACCTTTACGCAATCGGCACCAGCGCCGATCAGCGCCCGCGCAGCTTCCGGCGTTGCAACGTTACCGGCAATGATCTGGATGTCGTTCTCGATCGCGCGGATACGCTCGATGGTTTTCAGCACGCCAGCGGAATGGCCGTGGGCGGTGTCGATCACCACCACGTCCACGCCTGCCCCGATCAGTTCACGTGCGCGGACCACACCGTCATCACCCACACCCGTCGCGGCTGCGCAGAGCAGACGGCCAAGGCTGTCCTTGTTGGCCTGCGGATACTGCACCGCACGGTCCATGTCCTTGACGGTGATGAGACCGATGCAGCGGTCTTCATCATCAATGACCAGCAGTTTTTCGATCCGGTGGCGGTGCAGAAGCTGGCGGGCCTGATCGCGGTCGGCATTGTTGCGCACGGTCACAAGGTTTTCGCGCGTCATGAGTTCATACACGCGCTGCGCCGGATCGGTGGCGAAGCGGACATCGCGGTTGGTCAGGATGCCGACCAGACGGTTGGTCTCACGCTCGACCACCGGCAGGCCGCTTATGCCATGGCGGGACATGATGGCGTTGACTTCCGCCAGCGTCTGGTCCGGGTACACCGTGACAGGATTGACCACCATGCCGGATTCGAAGCGCTTGACGCGACGGACCTGTTCGGCCTGCTGTTCAACGGTCAGGTTTTTGTGGATGACACCCAGGCCCCCGTTCTGGGCCATGGCAATGGCCATGCTGTCTTCGGTCACGGTATCCATGGCCGAGGAAATGAGCGGGATGTTCAGGGTGATCTTGCGGGTCAGCCGGGTCTTGGTCGATGTCTGCGAAGGCAGGACACTCGATTCGTCGGGAACGACCAGCACATCATCAAACGCCAGGGCCTCGCGGATGCGATCCTCAAGCCGGGGAGCAGATGTGTTTTTCTGAATGGAAGACATGATGCAGGGGCCTCGTCAGCAGATGGCGGCTTCCCCGCGCCTCGGGTCACCGACCGTTGGCGCACCCTCATAGGGTGCGAAACCGCTGCTGGCAAGCATTACACGCATTGTCCGTACGTTTTCTGCCCCCCGTGGCCCGTACACGGTGCGGGATCAGGCGTACAGCCGCATCCCGTCATAGGCGGCCTCGACCCCTGCGGGCAGGTTTTCCTGCATCCAGCCCCAGTCCATGTCCGGCCCCATATGGGTCAGCACCGTGCGGCGGGGCTGTATGATCCCGCGCCAGTACAGCACCTGATCCAGCCACCCGTGGGAAAGGTGATCGTCACGCTGGAAACAGTCCACCACCCACGTATCGACCCCGCGCAGCGTATCAAGAGCCGCGTCGCTCAGTTCGACCACATCGGTGCAGTACGCCATCGGCCCCACCCGCAGGCCGATCGTCTCGGTCCGGCCATGCCGCTGGCTGAACAGGTGTATGGACATCCCCGCCATCACATGACGGCAGGGCAGCGTAAGGGGATGGGCGTCCAGTATGGGACGGAAAATGCGCGGCGGTGTCCACGGGCGGAAGGCATAGTCGAACCGGATGGCGATTTCATCCAGCGTCTCCGCCGTTCCGTAGACGGGCAGTGGTCCCTCGATAATACGGTTGATCGCCCGCAGTTCATCCAGCCCGCCCACATGGTCGGCATGGGCATGGGTATACAGAACCGCATCCACCACGCTGACACGCTGCGCCAGAAACTGGTCCCGCAGGTCCGGCCCCGTATCGACCAGCAATGTGCGTCCCGGCCCGTCACTGATGATGACGGAAGACCGGGTACGGCGATTACGCGGCTCCGCCGGATCGCATTCGCCCCAGTCCCCTGCCCCGTCCGGACCGCCGAGCATGGGCACGCCAGCCGATCCACCGCAGCCGAGGATGATCATTTCCATCCCGTCAGACCGCCTGAGTGAACAGGCGGCTGAAATTGGCCGTGGTCATTTCGGCAAACGCCGCATCTTCCATCCCGCGCAGTTCCGCCAGAACGCGGGCGGTATAGGCGACATAACCCGGCTCGTTACGCTTGCCACGCCGGGGCACGGGAGCAAGATATGGCGAATCGGTTTCCACCAGCAGCCGGTCGGCAGGTACGTCTTTCGCCACGTCGCGCACGGACTGCGCACGACTGAACGTCGCAATACCCGAGAAGCTGATATATCCCCCCAGTTCCAGCGCCCCGCGCGCCAGTTCCGGCCCCGACGAAAAGCAGTGGATCAGGAACGGGAAAGCACCGTTGCGCGTCGTCTCATCGCGCAGGATCGCCAGCGTGTCCTCATCAGCCTCACGCGTATGGATCACCAGCGGCAGGCCGGTCCTGCGCGCGGCGTCGATATGGACGCGGAAGCTTTCGTGCTGCAGCGGGCGGACATCGGCCTGACCGTGGAAATAGTCCAGTCCGCTTTCCCCGATTCCCACCACGCAGGGATCATCCGCCATGGCGGCGATGGTGGCGGCGTCGGGCAGGTCTTCTTCCGTCACATGGTCGGGATGGGTACCGATGGTGCACCACACCCGCAGGTCGGGCTGATCCAGCGTAGCCAGTTTCTTCTGCTGCTGCGCGCGCGACAGACGCGTGCCGATGGTGACCATGCCATCCACCCCGGCCTGTTGCGTGCGGGCCAGGATTTCGGGCAGTTCCCCGTCAGAAAAATGGTCGAGATGACAGTGGGAGTCAGTCAGTCCCGTACGGGTCATGTGGCCTCCGGTTCGACAAAGCGGGGGAAAATACCCTGCGGCGCGGGCAGCACCCGGCCACCGGGCAGCGGCGTATCAAGGGCCGCGAAATCACGTTCCCCGGCTTCCACGCCAAGCTGGGTCAGCATCCGGTCCATGCTGCCGGGCATGTAGGGCTGAAGCACGGTGGCGATGATCCGCAGCGCATCAGCCAGCACGCGCAGCACGTCCGCCATGCGCGCGGCATCTGTCTTCTTCAGCTTCCACGGGGCCTGATGGTCGATATAGGCGTTACAGGCGCGGATGACCTTCCATACCTCCTCCAGCGCATCGGTCAGGGCCTGACGGTCGATCTGTTCATGCATGATCTGCGGCAGCAGGCTTGCCGGGGCCAGCAGGGCGGTGTCTTCGGCCGTGTGGGCGCCCTGCGGGGGCAGCACCCCTTCACAGTTGCGCGCGATCTGCGACAGCGTGCGCTGTGCAAGGTTCCCCAGATCATTCGCCAGTTCCACATTCATGCGCGAGACGATGGCCCGGCGGCTGAGATCACTGTCCCCGCCAAAGGGCATCTCGCGCATCAGGAAGAAGCGGATCGGGTCGAGGCCGAAGGTCTTAACAAGGTCACGCGGGTCCACTACGTTGCCCAGCGACTTGCTCATCTTCTGGCCTTCGATGGTCCACCAGCCATGGGAGAACACACGCTCAGGCAGTTCAAGCCCCGCCCCCATCAGCAGCGCGGGCCAGTAGATGGCATGGAAGCGCAGGATGTCCTTGCCCACCAGATGCAGGTTGGCGGGCCAGAAATCCCATCGCGGCCCTTTTTCATCCGGGAAGCCAAGGGCGGACAGGTAGTTGGCCAGCGCATCCACCCACACATACATCACATGCTTCGGGTCACCCGGAACGGGAATGCCCCAGTTGAAGCTGGTGCGGCTTATGGACAGGTCACGCAGGCCCTGACGCACGAAGCTTGCGACCTCGTTACGGCGGCTCTGCGGTTCGATGAAGCCGGGACGGTTTTCATACAGTTCCAGCAATCTGTCGCCAAAGGCCGACAGGCGGAAGAAGTAGGACGGCTCGCGCACCCATTCCACGGCAGCGCCGGTGGGGGCCACCTTCCTGCCATCGGGACCATCGACCAGTTCGTCTTCGCCGTAGAAACATTCGTCACGCAGCGCGTACCAGCCTTCATACGCATCAAGGTAGATATGGCCGTTTTCTTCCAGCCGCTTCCACAGGGCGGATGCCCCTTCGGCATGGCGGGGTTCGGTCGTACGGATGAAATCATCGTAGGAGATGGCCATCGTATCGTACATATCGCGGAAATCGGCCGCCACGCGGTCCGCAAACGCAATCGGTTCCATGCCCGCCGTCTGCGCGGCCTGTTCCACCTTCTGCCCGTGTTCATCCGTGCCTGTCAGGAAAAAGACATCAAAACCCGCCAGCCGCTTGAAACGCGCGATCACGTCGGCTGCGACGGATGTGTAGGCGTGGCCGATATGTGGCGCCCCGTTCACGTAATAGATTGGTGTTGTGACGTAGTAGCGCCGTGTCATGTTTCACTCACCCGCGCAAGCGCCGTTAGGACCGCCTGCTGTTTATCCAGATTGAATTGTTCGGTTTCCGCACGCAGCCGTACCATTTCCTGCCACAGCAGGGCCAGGCGGGCCGGGCGAAGGTCACTCATGCGCGCGGGGCCGGGATTGCAGGCCAGCGCGCGCGTCTTTTCAGATATGGCATTACACAGCAGATCGAAAAAGACGGAAAAGCCATTTTCCCGTTTTGTGACCTGTTCGGCAATATCATAGCCTGCCGCCTCGCCCCCTTCACCTTCCATGACGCGCGCGACAAGGCCGGCCAGCACATCCCCCTCACCATCAAGCAGCGCCAGCGCCCTGCCCGGCGCGCCACGGGCCTGCGGCAGGATAGTGGCCAGACTGCCCGCATCGGGACCACCCGTGCGCCCGGCGAACACGGTGCGCATGGCTGCGTCATCCAGCGGGGACAGGCCCAGCACCCTGCACCGGCTGCGTATCGTGGGCAGCAGACGCCCCGGCACGGAGCAGGTCAGGATCAGGATGGCGCGTTCGGGCGGTTCCTCAAGGATCTTGAGGATGGCGTTGGCCGCCGTGCGGTTCATGTATTCCGCACCATCCACGATCACCACGCGCCAGCCGCCCTCGGCTGCGGTGCGGCGCAGGAAGGCTGAAATGGGACGCACGTCATCGCCCACGATCTCGCGCCGCTGGCGGTGACGGCGATCGTCCATCCCGCGGGCCACCACCAGCAGATCGGCATGCGTGCCAGCCGTGACCCGGCGGCCCACGGCGCTGTCATGATCTTCCGCGCCAAGCAGCACACGGGCCATCATGAAGGCCATGGTGGTCTTGCCGATCCCCTCCGGCCCGGTCAGCAACCATGCGTGGTGCAACCGGCCTGACCTTATGACCGCAAGAAACTCCTGCCATGCCGCGTCATGCCCGATCAGGCGACGGCAGGCGCGGGGATCATCCATTGCCAGCCCTGCCCGCCATATCCGCAAGGAAAGGCTCCAGTTCCGCGCGAAGCGCTGCCTGCACCCCGTCCACCGCACTACTTGCATCAATGCGGCGGCAGCGCGTGCCGTCACGGCTGGCCACCGCGTCAAACCCCTGCGCCACGCGGGCGTGAAAAGCGGTATCCAGCGCTTCATACCGATCCGTGCGGTCGCTGCCACGCTGCGCCATGCGGGCATGGGCGATGGCGGCAGGCACCTGCAGCACGAAGGTCAGATCCGGCACGACCGGAATGAGCGCGCGCAGACGGGCGATCATGTCCAGCATGGCAGGATCGGCATGGCTCAACCCATAGCCCTGATAGGCTTCGGTTGAATCGGTAAAGCGGTCACAGATGACGATCCGCCCCTGTTGCAGGGCAGGCAGGATGCGCCGCTCGACATGATCGGCCCGGGCGGCGAAATGGGCCAGCACCTCCGCCCGGGCGCACAGGTCATGGCCACCGAACAGCAGGAAATCACGCAGCGCCTCCGCCCCCGGCGTGCCGCCGGGTTCGCGCGTAAGCTCCACCTCATGCCCCGCCGCGCGCAGGAAACCGGCCAGAAGGCCCGCCTGTGTGGACTTGCCCGCGCCTTCCCCTCCTTCAAATGTAATGAACAGGCCGGACATGCCTAGCCCCGTCCCAGCTTCTGGCCCAGAACCGCCGTAGCCCGCCCCATAAGCCCAAGCCGGGGCACGCTGGCGCCCGCGACCAGCGGCACGCGGATTTCAGCCAGCCCGGTATTGGCGATGACCAGTTCGCCCACCTGCTGCCCCGCCATGACCGGGGCGGGAATGGGACTGCTGTAATCCATGCTGACATGCACCCTGTTCTGCCAGCCGTGCGGCAGGGTCAGCGTCACGTCCCTTGTGGCCACCAGCGGCACGGTCGCCGTCTGCCCCAGCCATACGGGCGCGTTGTCCATGGCCACGCCCTTATGGATCAGCGTCGCGTTTTCAAAATTGACGAAGGACCATTCAAACAGCCGTTCGCCTTCCTGCGCGCGGGCGTTGCTGCTGGGCAGGCCATTGAGCGCCATGACGACACGGTTGCCGCCACGCTCGGCGCTGGCGCACAGGCCGAATCCACCTGCGTCCGTGTGGCCGGTCTTCAGGCCGTCCGCAATGCCCTTGACCACCAGCGCGTTGCGGTTTTCCTGCGTGATCTTGTTGAACTGGAAACTTTTTTCCGAAAAGAAATGATAATATTCCGGAAAGTCGTGGATCAGGTGCATGGCGATCGTCGCCACATCGCGCGCGGACATGTAATGCCCGTCCATCGGCCAGCCCGTCGCGTTCAGGAAGTGACTGTTCGCCATGCCCAACTGGGCCGCCTGCGCGTTCATCAGGCTGACGAACTGGTCCTCCGATCCGGCAATGCCTTCGGCCAGCACGATGCAGGCATCGTTACCGGACTGGATCACCATGCCCTGAATCAGTTCGGCGACCGTGACGGTTCCGTTCAGCGGCACGAACATTTTCGAGCCCTGCATCCGCCATGCCTTCTCGCTGACCGGAAGCGTCTGCTCCAGCGTCAGCCTGCCCGCATGCAGCATGCCGAACACCACATAGGCCGTCATCATCTTGGTCAGCGAGGATGGCGGCATCCGTTCATCAGCCGCCTTTTCCAGTATTACCGCCCCGGTGGTGTAATCGACAATGCACGCCCAGCGCGCGATCGTGTCGATGGGACCGATCAGACTATTCGCCGGGGTGGATGGCACGGCTGAAGCCTGCGTCGCGCCATCGGCTGCGTGTGGGGCCGCATGGCGGCGACGTGCCGGGGCCGCCAGCGCCGTGGTGGATACAAGAAGGCTGGTTGCCCCAGCCAGAAGGAAACGTCGGGTGTGCATTGCATCCTTGGTCCGGTAGGTACCGACCGGGCGCGGACCGCCGGTCGGGGTGACGGTGCCCGTCACGCGATTTCGTTCCCCAGCAGGCCAACGGCCAGCGCATAGAAATCAGATGGATTGTAGCGACGGATCGCGGCGAAATTACGATAGACCATGAAGGCTTCGCCCCCCGGCCCGTCCGGGCGCAGCACGGCGCCCGTCATGTCGGGCTGGGCGAAGGGCGCGCCACCGATCTGGCGCACGCCCATTGCCGTCCATTCCGCCAGTGTACGGATACGGGCATGGCCCAGTATGGCTTGCGGCACGCTGTCGGGCATCGTGACCTGCTGCCCCCAGCTTTCGCCCCCCACCCAGCCGGAACCGGCAAGGTAGCTGGCGATGGAACCGAATATGTCAGGCATCGAATGCCAGATGTCGCGTCGCCCGTCGCCATCAATATCCACGGCGTATTTCAGGTAGGCGCCTGGCATGAACTGTGGCTGGCCCATGGCACCCGCGTAACTGCCGGTCATGTCCCCCGGTGCGACATCACCCGCATTGAGGATGGCCAGCGCATGGAACAGTTCATCGCGGAAGAACTTCGCCCGCCGCCCTTCATAGGCAAGGGTGCACAGCGCATCGACCACGTCGAACCTGCCGGTCAGCGTACCATAGGCCGATTCCAGCCCCCATATCCCCATAACCGCGCCCGGCGACACGTCGTAACGGGTCAGGACCTGCTGCTCCATCACGGCGCGCTGGGCGGCGAAGGCGGCGCGTCCGTCATCTATCTTGCGCTGTGTCAGCACACGGCTGCGGTACTGCGCCCATGTCAGGTGGAATTCGGGCTGGTTCCGGTCGCGCTGGATCACCTGCATGTTGGGCGTGGTCAGGGCAAGCGCCTGGGTTACGGCATCCGCCGTCAGTCCCTGCCGAATCGCATCACGCCTGATGCCTGCGACAAAACTGGCGTAATCCCCCGGCACCGCCGCCGCTTTCGCGCCCGCATGCGGATGTGCCGCATGGGCGGGCAGCAGCCACGACGCACCCGCCCCGGCGAGGGAGGCGGCGGCAACATGAAGAAGGCGACGACGTACGAGCATACCCGATGCTGTGCCACGCCGTTCCGCCCGTTTCAATCACTGATAAGCAGATCGGATAAGGCGTGATACAATACGCGACATAATTTCCGGTTTGTGGCCATGGACGAAGCATGCCACAAGAACGCCAACAGCAGTTCATGCGTTGGCCTTATGGCCTGTATTTCCCTGCCCGCCTGACGGGCCGACCGAAGGGCTTGTGTTACGTGGTTACGGTTTTTCCCTTCCATCCCCGCCGGATGTACTGAAACAGCCTGTATGCCAACATACCTGATGTCCTGCCTGGCCGCCGCCGGTGCCTCCCCCTTCGTGCAGGCGATGGCGATTATTGTCGGTACCTTTATACTGGAGGATGCGGCGACAATCCTGACCGCCATGCAGGTGCGCACCGGGCATGTCGATATCATGGTGGCGCTGGTCGCGCTGTATATCGGCATCGTGGTGGGGGACATGGGGCTTTATGGCATGGGCCGTCTGGCCGCGCTGTGGCCCCCGGCGCGACGGTGGATCACATTGCCCGATCACGTGCAGGAAGGCCGCTGGTTCGACCGCAACGTGTTCCGCATCGTGTTCATAAGCCGCTTCGTGCCCGGCGCACGCTTGCCGCTTTATACGGCATGTGGTTTCTTTCGCGCCCGGTTCGGACTGTTCTGTATCGCCGCGGTCCTCGCAACCCTGATATGGACATCCCTGCTTTTTCTGGTCTCGCTACGCGTGGGACAGTTCCTGATTGACCATCTGGGAACATGGAAATGGGCGGGCATGGCCGGTTTTGTCCTGACCATTTTCCTGATCAGCCGCATGATCGCACGTTTGCAGAGCAATGAGACCCGATGACCGACATGACCACCACCCTTGACCACCGGCCGCCGTCACCTGCAGCCGCCCCCACCGTGTCGGCTTTCGAGTTCTGGCCGGGGTGGATCTTCTACACGCCGGTCGTCCTGTACTGGATCGTGCTGGGACTGTGGTACCGGGATTTCAGCCTGCCCACCGCCGCCAATCCGCGCATCGAAACCGGCGGGCTGTGCGGTGAAAGCAAAAGCTCCATCCTTGACATGGCGGGCGATGTGGCGCGCGAGTGGATCGCCCCCTACGCCGTGCTGACCACTGGCGACAACGACCTGCCCCGCGCGCTCGATGCCATGGAAAAGGCCGGCCTGTCATTTCCCGTCGTGCTCAAGCCCGATATCGGCTGCAACGGAACGGGTGTGCGGATCATGCGCGACGTGGACAGCCTGCGCACCGGGCTTGCCGCCTTTGGCCGCAATGTGGCGGTCATGCTCCAGCACCTGATCCCCTACGGGCATGAAGTCGGGCTGTTCTATATCCGCCACCCTGACGAGGCGGAGGGCCGCATTACCTCCCTCACCTACAAGGAGGTGCCGCACCTGACCGGCGATGGCCATTCCACGGTGGAAGAACTGATCCACGCCGATGCCCGCACCCGGCTCGTGCCGCATATCTACCTGCCCCGTCTGAAGGACCGCCTGCGCGACGTTCTGCCCCTGGGTCAGTCCCTGCCGCTGGTATTCGCGGGCAATCACTGCAAGGGCTCGATTTTCCACGACCGGGCGGTGGACATCACCCCGGCCCTTGTCGCGCGCGTCAACACCATCATGCGCGACATTCCCGATTTCCACTTCGGCCGTATCGATGCCAAGGCGCAGAGCCTCGCCGCCCTGCGCCGGGGGGAAGATTTCCAGATCATCGAAATCAATGGCGTGGGTTCCGAAGCCACCCATATATGGGATGCGCGCACCACCCTGCGCGATGCCTACGCCACGCAGTTCATGCACTACCGCGAGACCTTCCGCATCGGCGCGCGCAAAAGGCGCGATGGCTGGAAAAGCAGCGGCGCGATGACCATGCTGCGGAGCTGGCTGCGCCAGCGCAGGCTGATGGCCAGTTACCCCCTGAACGACTGAAGGCCGATTGCCTGCCCCGGTCAGTCCGTGGGCAGGCCGCCATTGCCGAAAATATAATTGCTGACCTGCTGCTCCAGACTGACCGGTTCGCGCGTATTGGTAATCACGGCGCCGGGGCGGAGCATGGTGGTCGCATGCCCGGCTTCGATCATCAGGGCGTTATCGGCGGTAAGGGTGGGGCTACCGATTGAAATGCTTGTATCTTCAGGCAGGGACAATGTACGGTCCACCGTGAAACCCACATTGGCCATATAAGTCGTCGGGTCTAACATGATGGAGGTAACCCGGCCCACTGGCACACCATCCATGGCGACATCCGCGCCCACGGACAGCCCGTTAGCCGACACGAAACGCGCGGTTACGGGGTAGCGGTCATGGTATCCGCCACTTTGCGATGCACGGGCATAAAAACAGAATCCCCCCGCAACCAGAAGGACAAGCCCGCTGGATATGATCGCGCCACTTCTTTCCCGTGCCATGCTGGCCCCCTGCCCGATGCGGCCCCGTACCATCCTGAAATCCGCCGCAATGCGGGACAAGGTGGGACCGGCGCTACGCCGTACCTTCTTTTTTCATCCTACTGCGTCATGGACGAGCGGACAATGACACTCCTTCAGGCAATTATTATAGCGATCATTCAGGGGGCTACCGAACAGTTCCCCATAAGCAGCCTTGGCCACGCGGCCATCGTGCCCGCCATCCTGAAATGGCCGGTGGACCTGCACGGGGAAATGTTCCTGCCCCTGCTGGTCATGCTGCATCTGGGCACATGCGTCGCACTGCTGGTATTTTTCTGGCGCGACTGGGTGGCGCTGTTTACCGGCACAACCGGGCGCTACGGCGTCACCATCCAGATGGACAGCATCCGTATCCTTGCACTGCTGATCGTGGCCACCATTCCGGCGGTGCTGATTGGCGGCCTGTTCGAACATGCCATCCGCAGCCTGTTCGGCACGGCGCGTTACGCAGCGGTTTTCCTGGCACTCAATGGCGTCATGCTGCTGCTGGTGGACCGGATGCGCGAAAACCTGCTGCCCGAAAGCGATCGACCCCTTGCTTCACTGGGATTTGGGGAAGCCGTGGTCATCGGGCTGTTCCAGTGTCTGGCATTCTTTCCCGGCCTGTCGCGTTCGGGAGCGTGCATCGCAGGCGGGCTGCTGCGCGGCCTGTCACATGAAAACGCGGCGCGCTTCGCCTTCCTCATGGCGCAGCCGGTCATTCTGGCCGCCACCGTGCTTGAAGCGCTGAAACTGCGGCATGCCCCGCCCCTGCCGGGACAGATGCACGTGGCCGTTATCGCCGCGATCGTCGCCGCTGTCGTCGCACTGGTCTGCACCGGCATCCTGATGCGTTATTTCCGCGAACATGAGGACTGGGCGCTACGCCCCTTCGGCTGGTACTGCATTGGCGCCGGCGCGGCGGCGTTCCTTTACCTGTCCTGACCCATAACCGGCCGGTGGGGGTCAGCCATGCCCCTGCCCACCATCGGTCGATCCCATACCGCCGCTCATGCCATTACGCGGCCCCATATAGGCGCCCGGCGGCGGGCGTGAGATGGGTGGTGACAGCATGGCCGGATCACCCATCATATCCAGCCCCGATGCAGATGCGACGTGCGAAAGCCGGTCACGCGGCAGGGCTTCGGGGCATTCATCGCGCAGGAAGGCAAGGATCTGTTCGCGGATTTCACAGCGCAGGTCCCAGCTCTGCATGGCGGAGCGCGCGCTTGCGATCACACGGATCGTCATGACATGGGCGTTGCAGTCGGAAACCTGAACGGCGAATTCCTTGCCATCCCACAAGGGGGCGGAATGCACGATTTCACGCAGCCGTGCCCGTATCCGGTCCATCGGCGCGTTAAAATCCACATAGATGAACACAACCCCGATCAATGCCGCGGAATTATGGGTCCAGTTCTGGAATGTATTTTCCAGAAAATAGGAAATCGGCACGATATGCCGCCGCCAGTCCCACACACGCAGCACGACGTAGGTTGAGGTGATTTCCTCCACCCACGCCCAGTCCCCGTTGATGATGATGAGGTCTTCCATACGGATGGGCTGCGTCATGGCGATCTGCATGCCCGCGAACAGGTTGGTCAGCAGCGGGCGCGCTGCCAGACCGACAACCAGCGATGCCGCACCGGCGGAAGCGCACAGGCTGAGGCCATATTGCCGTACCGGCTCGAACGTCATCAGCGCAGCACCGATGGTCAGCAGTCCGATCAGCAGATCCGTCGTGCGGCGCAGGACGCGCACCTGCGTCATGTGCGTGCGTAGCAGGATGTCGTCCTTGTCATCCTTGCCATTGATCCGCCTGAGATAGGCGTCGGACAGGATACGGGTGGCGACAACCGCCGCATAACCCAGCATCAGCACGAACAGCACCACCAGCGTATGGGTGGCGACCTGCATGATTGAATAAGGCAGCCCCGAAACCGGCAGCGCCGTGCCCACGAAAAGAAGCACCAGCATGATGCGCACGGGGCGCTGCATGGCCATGGTGAAGGAGCGTATGAAAGCCCCACGCTTCTGTCCCGGAATACGCAGGATCAGTTTCGTGATGAATCGGCTGAACATTTCAGCAGCCAGACCCGCCACGCAGAGCATGAGGATGGAAGACAGCAGGCCGGGCAACCAGCCGAACATCAGGCGCAGGGCAGTCAGAAATCTAAGGAATTCAGTTCTCACAAAGGATACGCAGCCTTTTCGGGTTGTGTGCGTGCCATGGGGTGAGCGGACACTTTTACCCCCTAACGACTGAGCCTGACAAATCAGGCGACTTTTTGCGCTTTTTCATGCAGGTGCCCAAAACGCGGGTTGACTTCCCCCATAAGCGCGGGTATTTCGCACTCATCCTAACGCGATGGCGGTGTAGCTCAGCGGTAGAGCAGGGGAATCATAATCCCTTGGTCGGCGGTTCAAATCCGTCCACCGCTACCATCACGTTAGGGTTTATCTCCAAGGGCTTAGACAACTTTCCTACGGCTTGGCCGGTATCGTTGTTAGTCACTTTCTTTCCCCTGTCTTAAAATGTTAGTCACTCCCCGCTTCGACTGCCTCTCTTCGAGGGCGCGGTTCGAGAGTTTGGCGATGGCATTTACAGCTCGCGTTTTCTGCTCGGCGTGACGGACATACACGCTCACGGATGCCGCCGTCGTATGTCCGGTAATCGACATGATTTCCCGTTCCGTGCATCCCATTTCCGCCAACCACGACGCTGCCGTTGCGCGCAGACCGTGCCACACGATTCCATTCAATCCCGCCGAGCGGATTGCTTTACTGACAGCGGATTGGAACTGCCCTAGTTCCCATGGCCTGCCTGTTGATGACGTCAGAATGGTATCTGCTGTCCGGAGCGTCATGTCCCTTTCCAGGACGTCCTTCAGTTCGGGATGGCAAGGTATCCATACCTTTGCGCCCGTCTTCTCCTGCACGACCTCGATCACGTCCCCATCAAAGGCACTCCAGGTCATGGCAATCTGGTCGATCCCGCGTTGTCCCGTACCCAGTGCAAGCAGAAGGGGCAGTCGAAACTGCGGCTTTTCCCGCAGGAAGGTCTGAATTTCATCACGCGTCCATGCCCGATAGCCCGGACCGGTCTTGAGCCGTTTGGGACGAAGGGCCGGGTTATCAGAACGCATGCCGATCTCGATGGCGTAGCTCATCAGGATCGAGAGCATCGATACCGTCTTGTTGGCACGACGTGGGCTGGGAATCGGATCATCCCCTTCCGTCCGACCTGGACGGAACGCATAGCGATCCCGAACCAGCCTGACGGCTGCCCTATCCAGATCAGATACCAGCGCCATACCGAAATCGTCCTCCAGCGGCTGGAGAAACTTTTCATAGTCCTTTCGCGTGCTGGGCTTGAGCTGCGTCCATTCCGGTGTTCCCCGATAACGGGCAATCAGTTCGGCCAGGCTACCGGGAACAATGCCCGGCCAAGGCCTTTCGCTTTGCTCAAAACGGTTATGGATTTCCTGGTAGGATTTCAGAAATTCGGGGCTGCCTATCTCGCCCGCGATTCGCAGGCGAACACCATGCCGACGGTAATAAGCGTATTTTTTGCGACGGGCCTGATAGGTATTAACGTAAGGTAGAACGACGTTGGCCACTGATCTTCCCTGCCGCTGCTGCCGCAGCAGCCCATGAATTTGTTGTCTGCTTCTTTTCGGGCCGAACTGAGACAGTCTGCCCCTTGATCCGGTCCATCCAGGCATCCAGTTCTTCAATGAACCAGACGACCCGGCGGCCAGAGATATGATGGGGCTTGGGCGCATTGCCCTCGGCCACCTCTCGCCGCAGCGTTGTGACGCTGATGCCGCCAGCATACGCGGCCGCCAGTTCCTCGCTCATGGCACGCGGCCAATATGGCAGGCGCGATGCGTCCTTCATCTCGTATCGTCCTTCCGTTTATCAGAAGTCCAAGCCTGCGTACCACGTGCCCGGATCAGCTTGCGTCCGTTCTCGGTTACGAGGCTGCCTCGGAACACAATGCGACACGGGCTGTCATCTTCCCGAGTGATGCCCACGTATTCACCCCGCCCATTGCCGTGGATCTCGATGCTGTAGATCTCTTTGCCAAATTCGAGGCCCTGCAGGAGTGGATGATCGGAGAGATCGCTCATGCCGTCACCTGCCCGCGCGCTGCACCAGATGGTACGATATAACCGTGCTGGCCCTGACCGGCGGATATCGCCAGTTTGCCTTCTCTGACCAGAATGTTCAGCATGCGGGTGACATGGCTCTGCCGTTTCAGGCCGGGCATGAAGCGCCGCACCGTCGTGGCGGGGATGGCATTGGCTCCGGTGTACCTGACCGCGTCACGGTGGGCGCCAAGCACCTTGTCCTTCATGGTGGGCTGGGTGCTGTTCATGGCAAGGCCTCCACCACGATCAGGACAAGACCGCCCCAGATGAAGCAACAGACCAGCACGCAGGCCGCGATTTCCCGCATGGTCGGCAGGTTTTCGCAGATGCGATCGATCTGGTGATCGGGGATCTGGATCACGACTGCACCCTCCTGGCCTGGGCATGACGGAAGGTAACGGCTTCGATCTCGGGGCCTTCGGCCATGAAGCGGCCCATGACCAGCCGCTCCAGATCCTCCATCCGGGCATCGGCCACGCGGGCAGCAAAGCGGGCGGCCTGCAGACTGCCCTGCGCGCGATAGCCTGCTACCGCCGTGAAGTTGGTACGGAACTGGTGGTGCATATTGATGGCGGCTTCCTGCTCTTTGACCGGCATCAGGCCGACCAGATCGCCCGGCGGGATGGGTGTGAAGTCCTGTTTCATGCCGTGCGCTCCGCATTCTTCGCCATGTGACGGGACGCGTGCTGATGGGCGATGCGGTTGAGTTCTGCTTCTTCGGCATCGATGTGCCGGGTCAGGTCGCACATTGCAGCACGCAGGGCGCGGCGTTCGGACATAAGCAGGGCTATGCCAGCACCCTGCCGCGGCAGGGCGGCCAGCATAGCGCTTTCGGCCATCTGGCGGCGGACGATGATGTTTTGCAGGGCATCAGGGGCGCTTGGCGGCGGCCCTCGCCTGATGGGAATGATCGTGATTTGTGACATGGAAACTCTCCATTACTGGACGCGCGTCAACAGGCCCGGCGATGCCGGGGGAGCGCGAAAAGCTTGAAAATTGGAACGTTGGGTCTCAAATGCGGGAACGGCTGTTGTCAGCCATTCCCGCACTCTCCATCATCGGGTTTGCACAGACTCGATGAGGAAACTAATGGCAAAAGAAGACGCACCGCCTCCACCTCCACCGCCGCCGCCGCCTCCACCGCCGCCACCACCACCAAGTCGGCACGATAAGGGAAGCGGGATCCCGATAAAGGTTACCTGAACCGGAATGCCAGCGCAGCGAACAGGCCCAGCCAGGTCAACCCTAGTACCGGAATGAGCAGGAACCATATCCATGCCATGCGCACGATGGAAAAAGTCCGTTTCAGGGTCTGTTCGTTGCGCTCGACTTCGCCAATATAGCGATTGGCAATACCTTCCAGCGTGGTGCGCTCTGTCGGTTGCGGCCAGTCCTGCATCAGCCATTCTGGATGAATACCTGTGACCGACCATTTCTTGGGCTGATAGACCTGATACAGGTAATAACCTGAAACTACACTTGGACAGACAACGCCCAGCGATCCAACAATCCAAGGCCATGTAGGGTGTGACCCCAGCATACCGGCGACTGCCAGCAGATCCGCACAGACCCAGCCGATGAGCGACGTTGCCCGTCCTTCGTGGTACGCCATGCTGGCGCCCTGTGAGGCCAGCAGCTTTTCCGCCTGGGCCACGGCTTCCCGCGCGCGCCACAGGGCATAATCCTCGCCTCGTGCGCCGTAAGGCGTGGGCTGATCGGCTTGCTCGGACATGCGGCCCTCCCTGTCTGGATGCAATCATAGCAGTGTTGGGGTGGTTCGGCATTGGTCTATGCCTCGGTCTTCGCCATTTCGGTGGCGAGGATCAGGGACTGGATATCGAGCCACAGATCGTTGGCTTCGATCACATCCGCCACCTTGATCTGATACCCCATGAATGATCGGGACAGCTTGCGGATCAGCTTGACCACGGCGGAACGACGATTGAGGTCCAGTATCGGGATAATCTGTCCTTCAAGGACGATTGTTCCGTTACGCGCGTCTGTGATGCGGGATTCCGCACGCGCCTCGATGTAATCGGGAAAGTCGATGCCGCCTTCGGCAAGGTCGCGCATATGGATGGTTGCGGCATCAATGGTCTGCCGCGGCGGTTCGATGCGCGTGATACGCGCAATCTCGGTGGGGTTGGTGGACATGGAAAACCTCCATCACGTGGTGTGATGGAGGCAATGTTGCTTAAACCAACATGCAGGTCAATCAGAAATGTTGCTCCTGCAAACCCTCCAATGGCAGTCGAACCTTGCGTCTGTACCAAATTGTAGGTGGCAGACCGGGAATCACGATGGTCACGTCGGGGCCATCTATCAGTGATGCATCCTCCCCATATGCCTTGGCAGCTAGGGGATAATCTTGGAAACCACCCAGAATTTGTATCGAAAAATCATAAATTCCTGCAGGTAAGGGCTTCCCATCTCTAGTGAGTGGTGGAAAGTCTATTTCGCCATGAGACGTAACCCCTTCCGAACTTGCTACAAAGCCGTACTGGCTAGACCCCGCATCTAAAGAGAACTTAATGCCATCTACCAGATTACTTTTCATGGTAACTTTTGGCTTTTCTCCGGTTCCAATAGTAACCTCTATATGTTCGTGATGCATTTCGTCTTCTGCAAAGCCAATAGACGGAGCACATAAAAAAATAGCCGCTACAGCGGCCGAGAAAAACTTCATGAACCTTCGCCCTTTTCAGTATGCGCGACTATAAGTTTTAGGTGTAATTCTGCTTCATTTTCGTTAAGCTTTCTAAAAGCATTAATTAATAGAAGCTCTTGTGTAGTTAATGTTTCATTGATCCGTTTAGGGCCTTCGCCGGTAGCTAACCAATCTACCGATACTCCAAAAAACTTTGCGAATGCCATCAGCAGGTCCCTTCCTGGTTTCGACCTGCCTCGCTCTATATTGGTAAGATGGGTGCGAGCGGTCCCCACGGCTTCTGCCAGTACAGCCTGATCAAGCTGCGCTTGCGCTCGCAGGTTTCTAATCCGTTCGCCGATGGAATGTTGTTCACTCATGAGGGCATTTTGTGCATATGGCGCATACGCTCGGGATGCTTTTTCAAACATGCGCGTTGACGTGGTATGTTCGTTATTGCAACATGGCCTGCATGAACGTTCACGAGATCATCCGCCGCGCAGGCGGCCCGCTGAAAGTTGGAAAGGCGATTAATCGTCACCACGCCACCATCATCGGCTGGAAGCGGGTACCAGCGGAACACGCCCGTACCGTCGCCCGAATGGCCGACCTCACCCCGCATGATCTCCGTCCCGACGTCTTTGGCCCCGAAACAACGCATGAGCGAGGTGCGGCATGACTGATAAATCCCCTTCCATGTCTCCGCTGGTTGCGGATCTGCTGACCGGTCTTGATCGTGCCCGCCGTTCTGCCCGTGCGGCGCGGGATGCGCTGCGGGAAGACGTCCCGAAGTTTCAGGAAAAGATGCGCCAGCGGATTGCCGGATGCGCACGTCTGGAAAAAGAAATCCTGCATCTTCTGGAAACTGCGTCTCCCCAGACGGCTGCGGCGGTGCGCGATGTGCCGGTCCCGGACGACCTTGACGCTACGAAGCGTGAGGTCTGGCGTGAATTTGGCTCATACGTGGACTTCGCCGAACGTCAGCGCGCCTATTCGGAAGGAACCGCACTTGGCCGGGTTGGCCGTCGTGGTGTGCCTGGGCCGGTCAATACAGGTCCAGTCGATTGATGATTTCTTCCGCCAGTCCTTGTTCCAGTTCATTCCCCGATGCGTGCGATGTTTCCAGCGAAGAGCAGATCGCCGCACGTGCATCGCGGGAAAGGTGGGGCTTCATGGCTGTCACGACCCGATACAGGACATCCTGCAATGCATTCACCTGCTGATCGACGCGAACGAGGCGCTGTTCGAGTGTTTCGTGGGCCGGCATTCAAATTCTCCTTTGGTGATGTTGATGAACGAGGTGCGGCATGACTACTGAGTTCGTCGAGGGACAGACTGGCGTAACCGGCACCTGCGACCACAAGCCAATGCTCCGCATCTCACTTTCCGAACGCTTTGCGGAACATCTTGTCGACTGCCTTCGTGGCCTCACGCTCGATCTCGCGTCGGTTCTGATGCAGCGCGGCGCGCTCAGCTTCGAGTTTGCTGAACGTCGTACCGCAGGCGGTGCAACGGAACTCATCCTTGGCGAAGGGGCCGACATTGCAGCGCTCGACCGCCATCTGCGAGCCGCACTTGGGGCAGCGGGCTTCGAACTGCCTGAGCGGAATGGTGAGGGGCATGAGGCTTCTCCTTCAGATGACTGGAACGCCGCGCGCGATCAGCGTGCCAAGGAAACTGCTTGTTTCCGCAGGACCATGCGCGGATTGGAAAAAGGGCTGGACACGCTTGAAACATGCCAAGGAAATAAGCAGCCTGCTGCCCATCGCGGGGAAATGGCGGACACGCTGAACCGGGCTGCGCTTCTGACCCGCCTGTCGTTTCCGGTTACCGAGGCCGAAAGGGCGGCATTCCATGCTCTTCCACGGGAGGCGCGCGCTGATATTCTCACGCGGATGCTGGAAGCCATGCGGGTACTGTACCGCGCGCGGCCCGACGGCGTTTACTTTGTTTTCGCCGCCCCAGTATGCGGGTTTGACCCGCAGACGTTCTGCCTCACCGAAGGCCCGGACGGCGAACGGCACAAGCTGCCAGATTACGAAACCCCGTGGCAGCCATGATTTACGTGACTTTGTTGACCGCGCGCAGTGCCGTTGCTGCTGCATCGGATACAAGCCCCTTTGCGCCCTTGCCTGCGGCTTCCAGCTTGGCGATGAGTTCATCGCGGACCTGTTCGGGCAGATTGGGGGCGGCGCGCTCGACAATTTCCACCAGTAGCGTGGTAAGGGCGACAGCTTCTTCGCGCGTCCGCCGCTCTTTCTGTTCTGGCGATGGCGGCCGTGGTGCAGGTGCAGGCTCCACAAATGTGCGCATCCCCGGTTTGAACAGTTCTTCCACCGAATCCTCCATGTTTGTGTGTGGTAACCGCATGGTGGTCCGCGCGGGTCGGCCTGACAATGGGCTGACCCGTAAGGGCGGATATTTCCCGCGTGCAGGTCACACCAAGTATTCATCGGTGAATACCTGATGGCCGCGCGGGTTGATTGGGACGCGGCGCGGGCCGAGCTGGTGCCACTTCTGGCTGCCGGACATCGATATGCCAAGATTGCGGGCATGCTTGGGCTGACACCCTCGGCCGTCAATTTCCGCGTGCAGTTTCTCGGCCTGACGCGCCCGCGTCAATGCAACCGTGATGGCCAGAAATCGAACCATGCCCAGTTGAACCGGACTGCTGACGCGCATGGCGGCATGTATATGCGTAAGCCAGGTGCGGCGCGTAAGGAACACATCGATCGCCGATGCTGCAACTGCCGCAAAGCATTTGTTGCGACCAGCCGTTTCCTGTTCCGCTGCGAAACCTGCCGACGGATGTCGGACTGATGTCTGTGCTTCATCATTTCCATTCAGGGTCGGCAGACCGCCAGCTTTCCATGCGTGTCCAGCGCGCTGGCGGTCTGCCCTTCCCTGTCCTTCGCAATACCCAGGGGAAAATCCCGCCTGACATCCATGAAGGTGTCAGGGAGGACGTCCGAGGTGTCGGGTATTTTGCCGTTTTTGTCCGAGCGCGCGGGTATTTTGGCCAATTTGTCCGAGCGCTCGGACGTTTTGCCCATTTCACCCGCGCGCGCGGGTGCATCCAGTCCGGATCGGGAGGCCAGACATAAGATGTGCGCCGATGCGATGCGCGATGAATTCCAGAACCTTGTCAGTGCCGAAGTCAGCGCGCGGCGCGACCGTCTGGGGCTGGCCGGTGCGTTTGCCGAAGTGGCGCGTGCGCTGGGTTTTACCGTGCGCCGCGTCCGCGCGTGCTGGCACCACGAGGTGCGGGCCGTAACGCTGGCCGAATGGCACGCCGTTCGTGCTTTGGGTGCTGCCCGGCTGGCGCAGGAAGAAAACCGCCTGCGACATGAAGACGCGCTGATCCGCCAGCGTCTGGAAAATATCCGGCAGCGGCAGGCCGCACTGCGGGACCTGCTGTGACGCATGCCTTTTACGTCTGGATCAGCGTGTCCGTTTTCGGCGTTCCGGTGTGCCTGGTGCTGGTGCAGCGCCGTGGGCGCGCGTGGATCGTCCTCAAGTTTTTCCGGCTGATGCTTGGCGCGCTTGATGCGTGGGCATTGCGGGAATCCGCCATTCTGGAACGCAGGACTGAACGACTTGAGCGTATTGCGCGCCTCAAGGTCCGCCTGCGCCGGAACCTGTTTCACTGATGGGCAGCCGCGCCAGATGCGCGCCGCCCGCGCAGGGAGAATACAATGCCAGCTATTGCCATAGACTGGGACAGGCTTGACCCCATGTTACGCCAGCTTTCGGGTATGGGCGTATCGGTTTCCACCATGTCGCGGAAGATGGGTGTATCCGCCCGCGCCGTGCGGTCGCGCATGCAGCTTCTGGGGCTGAATAATCAGGTCAATATGGTCCTGACATCATCCGGGCGAACCTATGTCGGACGCGGTAGCTTCACGCTGCCCCGCTTTGGCGGGAAGCGTCCGTCATGAGCGGCGACATGCTGACTGCTGCCCAGATGTACGCGGTGCTGAACACGCGTGTGCGTGAAGCGGGCGGCGTGCAGAAGCTGGCTACGAAAACCGGCCTGAACATGCGCACGCTGGCCAATGCTGTGAATGGGCACAAAGGGTTGGGCACATCGGTGCCTTTGGCACTGGGTTATCGCCCGGTGACGGTCACCATGTATCGCCCATTCTCCCCTGTGCCCGTCGTGACGGACGACCAGCCATGAACGGCCCCGCCCCTCTGTTTGGTCCGGCCCTGCGTGAACGCCCCACTAATGTTGAGGCGGAAAAGGCCCTGTTGGGCGCGATCCTGACCGACAACAAGGCATTCGCGCGGGTTGAGGAAATCCTTGAACCTGAACACTTCTATATCCCGCTGCATGGTGCGATCTTTTCCGCCATGCGTACGCTGATCTGGGCTGGTAATGTGGCCGATCCGATCACGCTGCAGCCGAAGTTCGAAAACGATCCGCTGCTGCCGACTAACATGAACGCGGGCATGGTTTTTGCCACACTGTTGCGGTGCATGGTCGGCATTACCAATGCGCCCGATTATGCCTGGGCAATCCGCAGCGCGTGGTTCCGTCGCAACCTGTTTGATGTGTGTTCAGAAACCGCTGATCTGTGCTGCATGCCGGGCGAACGACCCGACAGCGCCATCATGGAATTGCTGGAAAGCCGCATTACCCGTATCGCATCCGGCAGTGTCGAGATCCAGCCCACGGTGCAGATCGGTGACGCCATCGGGCAGGCCATCGAGAACGCCCGCGCCGCTGCCGAACGTGGCGACGGGCTGGCGGGCATCACATGGGGATACAAGGCGCTGGACCGCATGACCGGCGGCCTGCACGCTGGTGACCTGACCCTGCTGGGCGCGCGTCCGGCCATGGGCAAGACCGCGCTGGGGCTGGGCATTGCCGTGCGATCGGCGGCGGCGGGCAATTCGGTGCTGTTCTGGTCGGGTGAAATGCGCGCGGCGCAGCTGGGCGCGCGTGCTGGTGCGGCATGGGCCGGTCTGTCCACGCTGTCTGTCTTTACCGGACGGCGATACGATATCCCGCCACATGTCGACACGTCGCAGCGCGAACCGCTGGCCGATTACCAGTGGCGGGAACTGGAGGAAGGCGAGCACGCTGCTGCCAGCCTGCCGCTGCGCATCGATCATCGCTCCGGCATCACGGTGGCGGAACTGCGCACGCAGGCCCGCGCCCTGAAACGGTCGAAACAGGGGCTGGACCTGATCGTGGTCGATTATGTCGGGCTGCTCAGCGCCTCGACTGATTCACGGTCGTTCAACCTGACGCACAAGATGACGGAAATCAGCAAGGACCTGAAAAATCTTGCTGGTGAACTGGAAATCCCCGTGCTGGCGCTGGCCCAGCTGTCGCGCGAAAGCGCGAAGCGCGAGGACAAGCGGCCGGAACTGACCGACCTGCGTGACAGTGGGTCACTGGAACAGGATGCGGCCACCGTGCTGTTCCTGCACCGCGACCATTATTACCTGAACAAGCAGCTGGGGGACGGCAACATCCCGCGCAATGACCGCGAAACGGATGAAGCTTACAGCGCACGCTGCGCCAGCCTGATCCAGCGCACGCGTGACAGCAAGGGCAAGGCCAGCGTGTTCATCGCCAAGAACCGGCATGGCGCGACCGCCGGCTGCGCCCTCCAGTTTCAGGACATGACCACGTGGTTCCGTGATGTGGACGAAAGCGAAAACGGTCCCGCATGGACCAACACGGCGCCGGAGTTCTGACTATGCGAAACCGTTCCCGCGTATCGATCCCCGAACTGCTGCGCTCTGTCCTGCTTGGCACGCTCTGTTCTCTGTCAGGTTGCCATCTGGCTGGACCGCGCGGGGGTGCCGTCGTGTCACTCCTGATCATGTTCGGCCTGATGGCCGCCTGGGCGTTCCTGTCCATCCTGATCCTTATCGACCACTGGGAAGGATAACCCACCAATGAAATCGCCGCGTCAACGCCCTGGAAAGCACGCACGCGTGCTGATGACAGACCGCCGCTGGCGTCTGCTTGGCCTGTCGGCCCGCGCCATGTGGCTGGAACTGACCGACGCGGCCGATCTCATGCCGGAAATGCGCGCGCCTGTGCGCACGGCACCCGATCTGGAACAGTTTACCCGGCTTGTGGCGGCTGATGCCGCCGAAGTCGGCACCGCAATCGAGCAGCTGGTGCGGCTCGACATTCTGGAGCCTTTCCGGAATGGCTACCGTCTGAAAGCGTACTGATATGGCCCGCGTAACAACCGAACAGAAAATGCTCCAGATGGCGACGCACAACATCCGCCTGCGTGCGCTGGGCCATGCCGCCATCGGGATCTGGGTGCAGCTCATTTCCTACATCATCGAATACGGAACCGACGGCGTGCTGGTGCCCGGCAATGGCGGCGCACCCACGCTAGAGGAAATCGCCACCGTCGGGTTACGCATGGATGTAACCGAACTGGTAACCCATCTGGAAACCTATACCGAAACCCAACTGATAACCCACGACCGCATGGTTGGCACCATCGGGTTACCGGGCGCGCTCATGCCATCACGCAAGGCGCTGGCTGCGCGGGAGAACGGAAAAAAAGGCGGAAGGCCGCCAAAAAATCACAACCCGAGGCCGCAGGACGATCCGCGCCAGCGCATCGCCATCATGGGCATTGCAGGAGGAAAAGACATGGCCACCGAAACCCAACGCGAAACCCACGATCCTAAGCTTAGCTTAGAGGTTAATAATAACCTTAAAGCTAAGCCTGCGGCACAGGACGTGGAGGCGGTGTTCAGGGTTTTGGGGCGCAAGGCTTGGGAGCGTGCCGGTTTCGATCCGGCCCGTGACAGGGGGAACTGGGGACAGGTCCGTCAGTGGGTGGCCGATGCGCTGGCCGAGGGCCTGAGTGCAGCCGAGACTGAACGGCTGGTGATGAATGTGGTGGCTACGCTGGCCGACCGGCAGGCTGAACGGAAGTCACCGATCACCCACATGGGCTATTTCAACAAGGCGATCGCCAAGGCCATTGCCGAACGCGACATCCCTGCCCTGGTCTGCACCACGGAAGCCGAGTTCGCGGCGGACGCGGCCTATCAGGAAGCACATCGCCAGTGGGTGCTGGACGCTACAAACGGTAGCGATGCGCCCCAGCCGCGCCGGGAAGACTTCATCGCCCGCGCACGGGTGGCGGCATGAAGCGCACCCTCACCGTTCCCGAAGGTCTGGCCATCGCGGACGTGGTCGGCGAACGCCTGTTTGAGGCCGGATGCACGCTTGCGGCACTACCTGCCCATGGCCTGAAACCCGGTGGCGTGCGTGTGGCATGGCCCGAAATGCTGGAGGAAGCGGATCTCGACTGGATCAATGCCTGCCCGGATGATGACATGCGGCCACCTCGACCCAGTTCGGCGGCGATCACCCGCATGGACGAATCACTGTCATGGATCGGGCTGATCGGTGATGACCGGATGAACTGGCGCAAGGTGGTCTGCCTGCGCCTGATCGTGCATCCAATCTCGCATCGATACCGCTGGACATGGCGGAAAATAGCTAATCGTCTGCATATTGATCACCACACAGCCAAGTCGTGGCATGAACTGGCAGTGGCCGACATCGCAAGAAAAATCGCGCAGCCTGCATTTTTCACTTCCCATATTCCCCATTTTGCCGCATAGCGATTGTTATGTTGAGGCGGCGTGCATCCTTCGGGGTTCACGCCGTTTTTCGTTGTGGCAATCCCTACGCGACGATGGCGATGGACGTGGTCATGTAACCCGATCCCCCAAGCCGGGACCTCCTCCCCTCCCTGACCATGGCGGGAAATCCTGTGGGTCCCTCCTGGGAGGGTAGCCGACCGGGGGTAATTCGCACCCTGGTTAGTCTCTGACTTTTATAAATTTTACAAAGGCTTGGTGTTTCCATTGGTGTTGTTGTCAGACAATGAGGCAGCGCAAGATGGTCAGGCAACCGCCATTCGTCCGACCGTCAACAAACGCGAACTGGCCAACCGGCTGCGCATCTCGCTGCCGACCCTGACCAGCTGGCTGGATCGCTGGACGGATTTTCCCGTGGTCGAGCGCGGGCGCAACGGTGTCAGCTGGACCTTTCATCTGGATGAAGTTCTGGCCTTCCTGACCGCACGGCGGGAGGAAGAAGCCGCAAAAGAGGCAGACCGTGACGCGGAGCTGATGAAGCTCCAGCTTACGTTGTGGCCCGAACCTGTAGCGCAACCGGCTTCCACCCGGATCCCGGTCAAGGAACAGCTTGACCTGGCGCGCCTGCAGGAACTGCAAATGAAACAGGCGGAACGTGCGGGAAAGCTGGTCAATGCCGAGGAAGTGCAGGATCTGTTCACGTCCGTGTTCGGACGCCTCGGCCGGGACATCAACGTGTTCATCCGCCAGCTGGGGCGCGAACAGTCATGGCCGGACGTCATGATCCGGCAGGCCGAAAGCAAGCTGGCGGATCTGCAGCGCACGGCTGTGCAGAAAATGCTGAAAGACATGAAGGCAGACGAAACCGATGACGACGGATCCCAACCTGACCTCATTGACTAAGGTCCGGTTTGCTGATCCGCGCGCCATCATCGCCAACGCGATCAAGGCTTTCCTTCCGCCCGAACAGATTGATGTGGCCGCCTATGCGGCTGGGCACCGCTATCTGGACAACCGTGGCGGCGGCTATGTCGGGCGATGGAACCACGACGAAGCCCCCTACCTTGTCGCGCCAATGGAGTCATTGACCAGCCGGGAGCACCTGACCACGGCAGTCGTCGGCCCCGGACGTAGTGGCAAGACCGCAATCGGGCAGAACTGGATGCTCCAGTCGGTCGAGGTCGATCCCGCCGATATGCTGGTCTATGGCGCCACCGACGCCATGATCGAGGAATATGTGAAGGCTGAAATCGATCCCATGATCGACAGCCATAAGGAAATCAGGAAGCGCCTCGGGAAGCGTCCGCGTGACAATTCCATGCACTTCAAGAAGTTCTCCGCCATGTGGGTCCAGTTCCTTGCTGCGACCTACAGCAACCTGATCAACAAATCCGCGCCGCGCGTCGTCATTACCGAACTGGACGCCTGTGACACCAGTAAGGGTGATCCTTACGAACTGGCGACCATACGTCGCCAGACGTTCGGCTATGAGTCCATGGTACTGGCCGAAAGCCATCCCGATCTGGCCGCCGGGTCCGATCCGTCAAAATGGACGGCGGGCGTCATGTCCCTTTACCGGGATAGCGACCGCCATATCTGGTACTGGCCCTGCCCGAACTGTAACGCCTATTCCTCGCCCAACCCGATGGGCCAGCGAGTCATGACGCTGGACTGGCCAGCAGATGCCCCACTGGATGAGATCAAGGAAGCCGCACGGCTTGTCTGCCCCTGCTGCGGCGGCCTGATCGAGGACAAATGGCGGCGCGCCATGAACCGCGACGGCTCGTGGGTCGGTATGGGCCAGACGATCAGTGAAGACGGTGATATTTCCGGCGAACTGGTGGCCAAGGACATCGCCGGGTTCTGGATCACTGGTGCCATGTCGCCGTTCGTGATCGGTGGCATCGGCTCTCTTGCCTATGAAATGGAAAAGGCACGCCGTGCAGTTGCAAATGGCGAGGAGAAGGCGGTCCAGAAGCTCAAGGATGTAACCGTCAAACGCTGGGGTCTGCCATTCGATCCACCCAAGGCGGTCGGCAGCTTGGATGCAAAAGCGCTGGCCGATCGGGCAGAACCGGGCCTGCGCCTCGGCTATGTACCCGAAGGTGCCCGGTTCATTACGGCTGCGGTCGATATTCAGGGCAACCGCTTTGAAATCCTCGTCCGCGCATGGGGCGTGGCAGGCGAAAGCTGGATCATCGACTACCGTAAGGTGACCGCAGATCCCGCGACCAGCCCCGGCGACTGGGACGATATGCTCAAAAGCCTGGAGGATGCGCTCTATCCGCTAGCCGACAATTCAGGCCGTGCCATGAAGATCATGGCCATTGGCTTCGATAGTGGCGGCCAGGAAGGCGTGACGCTGCAGGCCTATGATGCATGGCGCCGCGCCCGCAAACGCCGCACGGCCCGGAAATACGGCAACATCGACGGGCGTCACGCTTGGTCCATCCTGCCCCTCAAGGGTAACGGCAGCGTAAATGCCCCGCTCCTCAACCTGACCTACCCCGAAAGCAAGCGCCGCGACCGCACGGCGGGCGCGCGTGGCGAGGTCCCGGTCGGCCTGTTCAACCCGAACGCCTTCAAGGATGCCGCCTCGACCCAGATGCAGGTGGCGGAGCCGGGGCCATGGTGTGTCCACTTCCCGGCCGGACTACGTGCAGCCGAACCCCCTCACCCGTTCTTCGACCAGCTGGTGGCCGAGCAGCGATCCAGCGACGGGCGGTGGACCAAGGTATCGCTCAACGCAAGGAACGAAGCGCTCGATCTCATGACCATGACCAACGTCATGGCCTTTCTGTTCGGCCTCCCCCGCATGCCGTGGGAAAGCCCGCCCGGCTGGGCCGCGCCATGGGATGCCAACACCATGGTCGTCTTCATGGAGGAAGATACGGCGGCACGAAACGCCACCGCCCTGGTGGCAGGCATGAAGGTCGTCGCACAGGCCGTATCCACGCCTGCACCGTCCACCGCTTCACGTGAGGAACGCCGCAAAAGGCTTGCGTCACAACTGGCCCGCTAACAATGGAGAGGAACAGTGCCGCTCGATCTCAAGGTCTCCATGGACGGGTCAGCACTGTTCCAGGCATTCGCCCAGATGACAAAGGACGAACTGCCCGGCGCCATCGCCCACGGCCTGAACCGTGTTGCCGGTGTCGCCAAACGGGCGGTCCAGACCCGGATGGAAGAAGTTTTCGACAATCCGAAGCCCTGGACGAAAAACGCCTTCCTCGTGCGGACAGCGACCCCGCAGGACCAGACGGCATGGGTCGCCACGCGCGACTTCGCCCCCGGTGGCACGGCAGCCTACGATTACCTGCGGCCCGAAATCTTCGGCGGCCCGCGCCCCATGAAGAAATCGGAAAAGGCGCTACGCCCCATCGTGGGCGATCAGTATTGGGTGCCTGGTCGCGGCGCGCCTCTGGATGCCTACGGCAACATCCAGCGTGGTGAGATCGTGCGCATCCTGTCCCGCCTGGGACTGATGCAGGACCCACTGCAGAACATGACCGACCGCACGGCAAAACGGCTGGCCCGCAAGGGCCTGAACGCCCGTGGCCAGCGCTCGGAATACTTCATCGCCCGCGAGAAGGGGAACGGTCGGGCCAAGGGCATCTACAAGCTCATTGGTCCCGGCAATGTGGTTCCCATCCTCGTCTTTGTCCGCCAGCCCTCATATCGCGCCGTACTGCCGGTCGAGCAGATCGTGCAGGACGCGGTCGACCAGAATGCCGAAGCCATGATCGGCAAGGCCGTTCGCTATGCCCTACGGAAGCGCCTCGAATGACATTCACCGCCTATCCGCCTATCAGGCCACAGCAGACCATCCTGTCCGGCCTCACGCGCGAGCAGCTGCAGGCCAACCTTACGGCGGCCCAGCAGGCCATGCATGACCTCATGATCGGCGGAAAGCCGGTATCGGTGTCCTATTCGCAGGTTAACGGGTCGCGCTCCGTCACCTACACCTCGGCCAACCGGGCCGACCTCACCGCCTATATCCAGCTTCTCCAGACTGCCCTGGGGATCAACCGGCGCAGGCCTGTCAGGTTCATGTACCGATGACACAACCCACGGTCAGGATACTGGGACCGGACGGCAGGCCGCTGCCGCCGGTCCAGCGGCCCCGCCCACGTCGCGCTGCGGCACTGAACGGCGGCTTCGGCCAGACACCTTATGATGCGGCGGACATCACCAGCCCGCACATGGCGGCATGGAACCCGCTGAACTGGTCGCCTGATGTCGAACTGAACGTCTACCGCGACCGTATCGTCGCGCGCATCCGCGACCTGGTGCGCAACGACGGCTGGGCCTCTGGCGCCATCACCCGCGTGCTGGACAACGCCATCGGCGGCACGTTCCGCCCTATCACCAAGCCCGATTATCGCAGCCTGCGGGTCCGCACCGGCTACAGTTTCGATGCCATGTGGGCCGAGGAATGGGCGCGTGAAGTCGATGCTCACTGGCGCTGCTGGGCCGAGGATGAAGACCGATTCTGTGATGCCGGCCGCCGCCTGACCTTCACCCAGATGATGTGGGTTGCCTTCCGCCATCACCTTGTCGACGGCGACTGCCTTGCGCAGGTCTGCTGGATCCCTGAGCGCGTCCGTGCTGGCGGCGCGGAATACGCCACGGCCTTCCACCTGATCGACCCCGACCGCCTCTCCAATCCCCAATATAACTGGGACCTCAAGCACATCCGGGGCGGTGTCGAGATCGACGATTACGGTGCCCCCGTCGGCTACCATATCTGCCGCGCCCACCAGGGCGACTGGATGCAGGCCGCCGATACCGTGATCTGGGACTACATCCCGCGCGAGACCGACTGGGGCCGCGCCAACATCGTCCACTATTTCCAGTCGGAACGGGCTGACCAGCATCGTGGCGGCGCAGGCATTCTCACCCCTGTGGTCCAGCGCCTCAAAATGTTGATCAAGTATGACGGCACGGAACTGGATGCAGCGATCATCAATGCCATCTTCGGGGCATTCGTTGAATCACCTTACGATCCAGCACTTGTGGAAGATGCCTTGGGCGGTAATGAGGAGGTCAGTGGCTATCAGGCCCTGCGTACCGACTTCCATGGCGGCAATTCCGTCATGCTGGGCAACGCCCGCATGCCGATCCTCGCCCCCGGCGAGAAAATCGGCACCGTGTCCGCCGCCCGGCCGGATTCCAATTTCGAACAGTTCGAGAACGCCATGCTCCGCAACGTCGCATCTGGCACAGGCATGGCGACCATGCAGATCAGTAACAACTGGTCGGATGTGAATTACAGCTCCGCACGCGGCGCGCTGGGCGAGGCATGGAAAACCCTGTTCCGGCGGCGCGAAAACGTCGCAAAGGGCTTTGCTTCGGGCATCCGGACCGCGTGGCTGGAAGAATGCGTAGGTCTGAACGACCTGCCTCTGCCGCGTGGCTGTCCACCAGATTTCCTCTCGCGCTACTTCCCGGCCATCAAGACCGCGCTAGCACGCTGCCGCTGGCTTGGCCCCGGTCGCGGCTGGCTCGATCCCGTGGCCGAACGGCAGGGCTCGATCCTCGGCATGGATGCAGGCCTCTCCACGCTGGAGAACGAAGTAGCCGAAAATGCCGGCGGCGATTGGGAAGAATATGTCGACCAGCGCGCCGTCGAGGTCCGCAAGTTCCAGGAATGCGGCCTCACCCCGCCAGACTGGTCGGGTGGTCAGAACCAGTCCGCCACCCAGACCGCAACGCCACCACAGAAACCGGATGCAAGCTGATGCACCCCTCCACCCTGCTGCTCAACCAGCCGCTGGCGCTCTCCGCCAGTCGCACGGCCATCATGGCCCGGCTGTTCCGTGATGGCGCATCGGCTGAGTCCTTTTTCGGCGACAAGGTGAATGACGATACCCCTTACGAGATCCACAAGGGCATCGCCGTCATCCCCGTCTCGGGCATCCTGCTGCCCGGGCGCGGCTGGTCGTGGTCGGGTGCGACCTATTACAGCGCCATCCGCTCATCCCTGGCTGATGCGCTGGACAACCCCGATGTGTCCAAGATCGCCCTGCTGGTCAACAGCCCTGGCGGCACGGTGTCGGAATGCGCCGATACGGCAGATTTCATCTATGCCGCGCGCGGCCAGAAACCCATCTGGGCCGTGCTGGATGATACCGCCTATTCAGCCGCCTACGCGCTGGCCTCATCGGCAGATTTCATCACCGTGCCCCGTGTGGGCGGCGTCGGCTCCATCGGGTGCGTCGGCATGCATGTCGACATCACACAGGCGCTCGAAAAGGCGGGCATCCTTGTCACCACCTTCCAGTATGGCGCCCAGAAAACCGACGGCGCGCCCACAACCCCGCTCACTGACGGGTCACGCAAACGCATGCAGGCCATGATTGACGAGATGGGCGAACTGTTCGTCTCCCAAGTCGCCCGCAACCGCGATCTTGACCCGGGCACCGTCCGCGACACGCAGGCCGGGACCTTCCTCGGCGGTCGCGGTATCGACCTCGGACTGGCGGACGAAATCGCCACGCCCGAACAGGCCATCGCGGCCTTCATGAAACTCTGACCACCCCGGTCATACACACCATGCAGGCCCCATACGGGGCCTTTTTTATGGAGCCATGCCCATGTCCATGTCCATGCGCAAGACATCCCGGTTTGCCCATCTGTTTGGTACGCCCCGCGCCGCCACGGATGATGAGGACGAAGACCAGAACGCACGCCGCGCCGAAGGCGAAGACCCCGAGGACGGTGAAGACGAAGACGGCGAGGATGATCCCCCGCCCCGCAAAAGCCGCAAGTCCAAGAAGGCCAAGAAAGCCGGAAAGGCCAAAAAGGCCGAGGACGATGGTGAGGACGCGGGCGACGACGACGCAGGCGATGATGACGCCGATGCAGAAGATGAGGACGATGAGGAAAAGGCCAGTGCCCGCGCCCGCGAGCGTGGCCGCTGCGCCGCCATCTTCAGCGATCCCGCCGCAGCACTGAACCCGGTTGCTGCCGCCGAACTGGCCTTCAATACAAATATGCCCCGCTCGGCCGCCATCAACCTGCTGCGCGTCACAGCCAGCGCAATGCCGCAGGCACCCGCCCAGCCCAGCTCGCCGTCCGCCATCAGCCGGCTGGATGAGCGCATGGCCAGCAGCCGGGTGCAGCCCGTGCCCACGCTGCGCGAAAGCCGCCGTGAACGCGGTGACGACGCCACTGCCCTCGCCGAACGCATGACGCAGCGGCACCGCTCCCTCACCGGTAAATAAGGACATCACGCCATGAGCGGATCCACCACAGTAAACGGCATCTGGCCGCAGACCCCTGCCGCCTTTGACGCCACCTACCAGCCCGATCAGCTGATCGCGGGCGTCTACCCGCGCGTGACCGAAAACGTCACCCTTGCCGGTGCCCAGGGCGTGCTCGCGCGCGGCACGGTGCTCGGCGTGGTTACGGCTACTGGCAAATATATCGTGTCCGCCTCGGCTGCGACAGATGGCAGCCAGACCCCCGTGGCCGTCCTGGCCGATACTTACGACACCACAGCAGGCGATGTGGCTGGCGCTGGCTGCTATTTCAGCGGCGAGTTCAACCAGAACGCCGTCACCATGGGCACGGGCTGGACGGCGGCCACGCTGTCCGCCGCCCTGCGGCCTGCGAACATCTACCTCAAGAATGCCGTGACAGCGGCAGACCCGACCTGACGGAGCAAGTGCGGTGAGCTTTCCCACAATTTATGACACCAACGTGCTCGTGCAGGTCGTCGCCAACCTCAAGCTGGCCCAGACCTTCCTGCTCGACACGTTCTTCACCAACATCGTCGAGAGTGACACGCAGTATGTCTCGATCGATGTCGATATCGGCAAACGGCGTATGTCGCCCTTCGTAAGCCCGATGGTCGAGGGCAAGCTGGTCGAGCAGCGGCGCATCGCCACCTCCACCTTCGAGCCGCCTTACATCAAGGACAAGCGTGCCCCCGACCTGCTGCGCCCCGTGCGCCGTATGCTCGGCGAGCGCATCGCAGGCGGCGAGATGATCAACGGCGGCGGCCGCATGACGCCGCAGGAGCGCATGGAGGCCAACCTGACCTTCGAGCTGGCCGACCAGGTCGACATGCTCAAGCGGCGGCAGGAATGGATGGCCGCGCAGGCGCTTGTCACCGGCAAGCTCACCGTCTCGGGTGAAGGCTTCCCCACCAGCGTCATCGACTTCGGGCGCGATGCCAGCCTGACCATCGTCAAGACCGGCACGGGCCTGTGGGATGCCGCAGGCACGGTAGCCAATCCCACCGATGACGTGCGCCTGTGGCAGACAATGGTGCTCAAGATCAGCGGCGCGCGTGTGACTGATCTCGTGTTCACGAACACGCCTTACAACACCCTGATCAAGGATGACGAAGTCAAGAACGCCATCCTGAACACCTCCATCCGCGCCAATGATGAAGCCAGGCTGATCCTCGGCCCGCTGGCCGATATGGGTGCCGTGCTGATGGGCTACTGGGGCACCTACCGCGTATGGCTGTATAATGACTGGTACGTCGATGACGACAACGTCGAGCAGCCCATGATCCCCGATGGCACCGTACTTGCCGTCTCCACCCAGATGAACGGTACCCGGGCCTACGGCGCGATCAAGGATCCCGCCTTCGCGTACGGCGCCATGGCTTACGCGCCCAAGTCCTGGCTGCAGGAAGATCCGGCACAGCGGTTCCTCATGCTCCAGTCGGCGCCCGTCGTCATTCCCAGCCGGGTCAATGCGTGCCTGGCGGCCACTGTCACATCATCGGCGGACTGATCATGCCCGAACCCACGAAAACAGTCGTCAAGCTGCCCGGCCGCACCCTGTTCAACGGCAGGAAAAAGGTCCCGGTTGGCGTGCCTTTCGACCTGCCCGCAGATGAGGCGGATCATCTGATCCACCTCGGCCATGTGCGCCTGTATGAACAGGATCTGCCGCCATTGCAGGAAGAACCGGATCCAGACGCACCGCCTGCGGGCGGCACGGAAGGTGCATGAGCATTGATTTCGATGCCCTCGCCCTTGGTCCCTGCATGGGCACCTTTGGCGAGGACATCGTCTATCAGCCAGCCGCAGGCGGCTCATACACCATCACCGGCATACCGGATGTGCCCTATAAACCGGCCTTTGCTGACCAGATCGATGGCCTGGCACCCACCAACATCATCAGCGATGACGCGGTTGTCGGGATCCAGCTGTCGCAACTGCCGGTTACGCCCCTGCAGGGCGACCTGCTGACCATGCGGGGCATCCTCTATCGCGTGCGTGAAACCGAGCCGGATGGTCGGGGCGGAATGCTCCTGACCCTCAATAACGCGGAACATGAAAATGACCCCATACCGGGTGATACTGCGTGAGGCCGCTGCCGCCGTCCTGCTGAATGCCGGCACCATGGCCGGGCAGAAAATCTATACCGCCCGCAGCCTGCCCTCCACGATCGCAGACCTGCCCAACGTCTACCTGCAGGTGCCCATCGATCAGGGCACCAGCCTCGGACGGTCCCAGCCGGGTTTCCGGCGCGTGGCCTATCTCCAGATCGAGGGGCGTGTGACCGGGGGCACCCCGGCCAAGGTCGAGGACACGCTCGACCTGCTGGCAGCCCAGATCGAATACGCCCTGATGCAGGATGCCAGCTTTCAGGCCCAGATCCAGCAGGTCACGGAAATCGATACACGCATTTCGATCGATAGCAGCGGATCGCGCCATCTTGGTGTGGTCACCATCCGCATGGGGCTGGAGTTCACGGAATACTACGAAGTAACCGGCACCCCGCTCACCGAAATCACCGGCACCATGACCGCGAACGGAAACGACAACTTCGCCGGCATGCAGGCCCCCACCACCTAAAACCGAGGCCCTCCATCATGTTCGTAAAACCCGCCCCGGGCCGCAATGTGCGGTGGCCCGGCACCATGCGGCTGCTCAAGGCTGCGGGAGAAACCGTGCCCGACACGGGCTTCTGGCTGCTGTGCCTGCATAACGGTGACGTGGTGAAGACCACGCCGCCTGCAGCATCGGCCGCCCCTGTTTCGCCCTCCCCTTCGCCCGCGCACCTGTCCGGTGGCGCAGCGGCCATCCCTGAACCTGCCGAGGCCCACGCATGAGCGGCTCCATCACGGTGCCGGGCTACCCGACCAATAACCGGGTGCCCGGCTTTTATTTTGCCCTGGACAATTCCAAGGCAAATACCGCGTCCTACGGCCGCCGTGTCCTGATCATCGCCCAGACCACGACCGGTGCAGCCCTTGCGGGCACCGCGCGCCTGTCCGCCGGGATCAGTGATGCGCAGGGGCTTTATGGTATTGGTTCGCAGGCCGCGATCATGGTGGCGAAGTATTTCGCCCTCGACCCGCTGGGCGAGGTCTGGGTGCTGCCGCTGGCCGATGATGCCGCGTCAGCAGCCGCCAAGGGGTCATTCACCGTCACTGGCCCGGCGACCGCATCCGGCACGCTGTGCCTGTATGTGGGCGACCAGCTGATCCCCACGCTGGTGACGGCAGGCGACACGGCGGCCACCATCGCCGAGAACGTCATCACGGCCGCCGCAGCCGTCACCGGCCTGCCCGTCTCGCTGGCAGTGGACGCCACCACGGCAGGGCAGATCGATGTCACGGCGCTGAACAAGGGCCTGTGCGGCAACGACATCCTGCTGGGTGTGGATCTGCTGGGCACCGCTGGCGGGCAGTCCCTGCCCACGGGTGTGTCAGTCACGCTGACCCAGATGGCGGGCGGCACACAGAACCCCACCACGCTGGCCACAGCGCTGGCCACGCTGGGTGACCGTGTCTATGACCTGTTCATCCATCCCTATACCGACACGGCCAGCCTGACGGCGTTCAGGACGCTGTTCGACAACACGGATGGCCGCTGGGCACCGATGAACCAGCTGTATGGCCACGGCATCACGGCGTACCGGGGCACGTATGGGGAAGCCACCACGTTCGGCCTGACCCAGAATGACCCGCACACCACGGTCATGCCGGTGTCCGACAGCCCATCCAGCCCCATGGTCTGGGCGGCGCAGGTCGGCGCGCTGGTCGCGGCCAGCATCCGCATCAACCCGGCCATTCCTGTCACGGGCGTTGCCCTGACGGTCATGCCGCCCACGGATGCCGGCCGCTTCACGCTGGCGCAGCGCAACAGCCTGCTGCACGACGGGATCTCCACCTTCACGGTGGACGACAGCGGCACGGTCAACATCGAGCGCCTGGTCACGACCTATCAGGAAAACGCCGAAGGCGTGCCCGATGACAGCTATCTCGACATCGAGACGCTGATGACCGCCATGATCTGCCTGCAGGACATGCGGATCTATCTGGCCTCCATGTTCGGCGGTTACATCCTTGTTGCCGACGGAACGAAGATCTCCGCAGGGGCCAAGGCCACCACGGCCCAGCTGATCGGAAAAGCCTGTGCTGCCCGCTACAACTGGCAGTGTTCGCAGCTGTGGGCGCAGAACGCCGCCACATTCGCCGCCAACCTGCAGGCGCAGAATCAGGGTGGCGGGCAGGTCTTCCTGCTCATGCCCTATGACTTCGCCAATCAGCTGTGGACCATCGCTGGCAACTGCCAGTTCGTGAAATCGTAAGGAGCCGCCATGTCCGGAACCGTCTATCGCGGGCCGCTTGGCGGCACCGCGACCCTCACCGTCAATGGTACCGTGTTCAATGTCGTAGGCGAAGGCCAGTGGCAGGCTGCCGGCCCGGTCAATGAGACCGCCAAGGGGCAAAGCCTCGTCGAGGGTTTCACCCAGATGCCCGGTCAGGGCTTCATTCAGGCCACCTGCCGTGACCGGCGCGACTTCGCCGTCAGCAGCCTGCAGGGGGCATCTGGCCTGACCGTCGTGCTGGTGCAGGCCAATGGCAAGGTCATTACGGCCGTGGATGGCTGGCAGACCGAAAACCTCAACATCAACACGCAGGAAGGCACCTTCGAGCTGCATGTCGAAAGTGGCACCGTAACCGAGGATATTGTCTCATGAACCATCGCCGCCATACCCAGCCCACCGACGAAGAAGTCCTCGCCATCGTGATCCCGGCCGAAGTGGAAGATGAACAGGAAGATGAAGGGGACGATACCCTCGTCATCGACCTGAACCCGCCGCTTGAGGTGAAAAAGACAGGGACGTTCGAGGAACTGCGCCTGCACGAACCCAACGTGTACCATGTCCTGTGCGCGGCGCAGGCGATGGGGCGGCAGATCACGCCGGAAACTGTCTACAATTCCCAGATCGGTCTGGTTGCGCGGATTTCCGGTGTGCCGGAACGGGCCATCATCGAGCTGCCCTCGACGATCCTCGACCGTGCCGTCGTGTTCGTCACGGGATTCGAGGAAGACGCGCGGCGCAAGCCCGATGAAGAACCGGATACATCCCCGTCCTTCTCTTTAATTTTCCCCGACCCGATCGAGGCCACCGGGCGCACATTCAGCGACATGACGCTGCGTGAGCCGACAGTGCGCGAACGCCGGATCATGAAGGCGGCGGAAGCCAAGGGCACGCCGGAAGCCTTCCTGCAGGCGGAAATCTCGCTGGTGGAGACGGTCAGCGGATGGCCAAAGGCCGCCGTGCTCAAGATGCCGATCAGCCAGTTTGCAAAAGCGGCGGATTACCTGACCGGTTTTTTTCTTTCTGGCCCGACAACTGGCAACGGCTAGGCGCGGATCTGTGTCAGTTCCATACCGGCTGGTCACGCCATGACGTGGAAGGTCTGAGCGGCACGGAACTGGTGGCGGAAATCGAAACTGCCAACGAAATCGCAGCAAAAAAGAAACGGGAGGTCGAGCGTGCCCAACGCAGGCGTTAAGGTCGTCATCAGCGCGGACGACCGTGTCAGTTCGATCATCGAGCGGATCAATACCCGCATCACACACATGCAGGCCCCCGTCCGCCGGGTACAGGCCGCTTTCGGTCGTTTTGCCAGCCTGTCGGGCCTTTCCCGGCTGAATAATGGTATCGTTGGCGTCGGGCGTTCGGCCATAGGCGCATTCCGGTCATTGGGCCAGATCGTGCCAGTTCTTGGCACGCTGACCGGTGCCGCCAGCGTGGCGGGCGTGTACCGCCTTGCCAGCGCCTGGGCACAGGTCGGCACAGACCTGCGCACTACTTCCCGCACCATGGGCATGGCCCCGCAGAAACTGCAGGCCATGCAGAACGCGGCGAAACTGGCGGGAGGGTCCGCCGAATCCATGACCGGGGCGCTGCAACAGTTGTCCCAGACACGCTGGGCAGCGACCCACAATCAGGACCCGGTCGCCGCCGCCCAGTTCCGTGCCATAGGCGTGTCCCTGACGGATCTGCAGAAGCTCAGCCCGGATAAATTGTTTCAGCGCGTAGCTTCCCGCCTGCGTGCCATCCGGAATCCGGCTGCGCAGGCTGCGGCTGCTACCACCCTGTTTGGCGCGGCGGCACAAGGCTTAATGCCAATATTTCAGCAGACCGATAAGGAATGGGAACAAACACTCAATCAGGCCAGGCGTTACAGCCATATGACACCCTCCATGGTGGAAGCAGCCAATAGTCTGCGACGGTCGCAGGCCGCCCTTGGTGAATCGGTCGAAGACTTCGGATACAGTATCGCCGAAGCAGCCGCTCCCGGCGTAAGGGATCTGACGGATTTCATCACCAAACTGATCGAAGCCAATCGCAGGTGGATCGCCCAGGACATTGGGGGATACGTCCATACCTTCGTGACGTGGCTTCGTGCTGGTGGATGGAACCGGATCAGGGGTGACATCGTCGGCGTTTACCATGCTGTTTCCAATGTGGTTGACCGCCTTGGCGGCTGGAAATCTGCCGGACGCGATGCGCTCATTGCTATCGGTGCGCTATATGCCCTGCCCGTTCTGGCTGGTCTGGCTAACGTGGCGCTGGCAGTCATCGGTATTGCTACGGCCTTTGGACGCATGAAGACTGCCGCTGGTGAAGCCGCTGCGGCGTCACGCATTGCCCAGACAGTCGGTGCATCACCGCCGGGCTGGAACGGCGTGCCGTCGCCTGCTGTCAATTCGCCCGTACGTGTGCCGAGCGGAATGCCGCTCAGTTCGGCCGGAATCGCCTACGCAGGATATGAGGCGTACAGACACGGTGCCCTTGTATCCGGGGAAGGCGAAGGGGTCCTTGACAATATCCCTGGCTACAGCCGGTTCAACCGCTGGTGGAACCACAAATCCGGGGCGGATGTAGCTCCTCTGGACCAGCCCATACAGCAGGCTGCTCAGGCATTCGCCAAAACCTATGGGATCGATGCGGATCACTTCGTTGCCCTGCTGCGCAAGGAACATGGCGGCTATCGCAACGTCTCGGGTGCCGGGGCGTTCGGTCCGGCCCAGCTTATGCCCGGCACGGCCCGCGCGCTGGGGGTAGCAGATTCCGTCAATGCGCCCGGTTACGACTGGCAGAAAAATCTTGATGCCGGGGCGCGCTATTACCGGCAGATGTTGTCCCGGTATCACGGCGACTATGCTGCGGCCGACGCCGCGTATAACGCTGGCCCCAACAGCAGCCGCGTAAAGCAGTTCGCGCAGACGCACGACCTGTCCGTGCTTCCACGCGAAACGCAGGATTACGTGGCGACAATCGACAGACTGGCACAGGTCGGGCGGGACCGATATCCGTCTGCAGCACCCATGTCAGTCCCGTCTGGCGCGAGTGGTGGCGATGCATTGGCTCAGACCATGCAGCGTATCCAGCTGGAAATCGACCACAAGAACGCACCGCCGGGCACGCAATCGCGCGTCACAAAAGCACCGCCCGGCACCCGCGTCGTCAACCGAACGCCTGTCCAGCAAGCCATGCCATCCGCCCTCACCCCCATAGGAAACTGACATGTCCGGCACACTTACAACCCTTGCAGAGGAATATCTGCAGGGGTCGTTTCGTGGCATCCCGTTCTCGGTAATGGGCAGCGGCGGCGGCAACGGGCGCAACTTCCAGATCCACCGTTACCCCTTCCGCAAACAGCCCTGGGCCGAGGATCTGGGGCGTGCCCCGCGCACCTACCGCATCCGCGCCTTCCTGATCGGTCCGGAATGCCTGGCGCAGCGTGACCTGCTGGCCATGGCTGCGGAAGCGGAAGGCGTCGGCACGCTGGTCCATCCCAGCATCGGGGCCAGACAGTGCGCGCTCATGCGCTTTGACTGGTATGAGCGCGACGGGGTCATGGGCGTTGTCGATATTGAGATGGAACTGGTGGAAAGCCGGGACTGGCTCGGTTCCCTCATTACCCTTGCGCTCGATGCCGCCATTGGTGTGGCTGCCGCCGCTTTCGGCACAGCCGCCTCATCCGATTACACCACCAGCACCCTCACCCCCTATGCCTACGGCCGGTCTGTCCTCAATGCGGGGCGGAGCATGGCCAGCAGCTGGGGCGCAGGTGCAGTCACGGCCATCCGTTCCCCCACCGCCTTCTCCGCCGCCCTTGGCGTGCTGCCGGGCAACCTTGGCCGGTATGTGGGTGGTAACGGGGCAACCGTTGACCCTGCCGCAACCGAAACCAGCGTGCTGGATGGCCTGACCGCCAGCGAACAGGTGATCAGCGCCAATGTCGCCACCCTTGCGGATGCGGCGGATGCGACCACACTCGCCACGGCCATCCTTGCCGTGCCTGAATCAGTCCGCAGCGCCATTGCCGATCCGGCGGGGCAGATCGCGGTCCTGACCCCGCTCGTGTCCTGCGATGCAACGGTCATCGCATCCAGCGCCCCGATCGGCGGTGCCATTGCAACGGTACAGACCGCCACCGCAACGCTGTGCCGGCAGGCGGCCCTGCTGTCGCTGGCCCGCGCCTGCGGGGACTGGCAGCCCTCATCGTCCGAAGATGCGCAGGCCATGCGGCTCAAGGTCGGCACGCTGCTCGATGATGAAGCCATCACGGCGGCGGACAACGGCAATGACGCCAGCTTTCAGGCCCTGCGCTCGCTGCGTGCCCAGGTGCTGCAGGATCTGGCGGACCGGGGCGCGCGCCTGCCGGACATGATCACCGTCACCCGTAACGCCACCCTGCCCGCGCTGGTGCTGGCGCAGCAGCTCTATGCCGACGGATCCCGCGCACCCGACCTGATCCGGCGCGCGGACCCCATCCATCCCGCTTTCATGCCAACCGAGTTCGAGGCCCTGTCATCATGAGTGGTGCCCTGACAGCCGTATCCGACTTTCTGGGGTGGAACAGCACCCCGTCGGATCAGGTCTCGATCGTGGTCACCACGGGCGGCACGTCACGCCAGATCAGCAACTGGACATCCGCCGTACTGCGGCTGGGCATCGAGATCATGCCATGGACGGCAGCACTGGGCATGACGGCCGCACGCGCATCGGCCGTCGGGGTCAACACCATCAACCCCGGCGATACGTGCCAGGTCTATATCGGGGCCGATCTCGTATTTACGGGCTACGTCATTACCGTGGTGGATGACCTTGGCCCGGAAGACCACATGATCGAGGTGCAGATCGCGTCGAAATCCGTCGATCTGGTGGAATGCGCCGCCGAGTTCAGCACGTTCCAGATGAACAGTACCAACGTGCTGGCGATCGCCCGGGCTGTAGCGAGCCGCATGAACATTGATGTGATCTCCATCAATGGCGCGGGCGATACCGACATCCTCGCCTTTTCCGTCATCCTGACGGAAACCGCCTATGAGGTGATCGAGCGCATATCCCGCCTTGCTGCCGTGCTGTTCTATGACCGGCCCGATGGCAATATCTGCATGTCTGCCGTCGGCACGGCCCGCTCTGCCAGCGGGTTTACCGTGGGCAGGAACGTCGAACGCATCCAGACCGTGCGCAGCCTTGGCGGTCGGTATTCCAAGGTCACGGCCATCTGTCAGGGTACGGTGTCCCTGTTCACTGACCCGAACGTCAATGCGCTGGCCAGCCAGATGGGTGTGCTGACCGTGGGTGTGGAGGCCACCGACCCCGGCGTGCCGCGAACGCGCAACATGTTCATCCCGGTTGAAAACGGCGATCAGGACTACATAGTCACCCGCCAGCGCGTGCAGTGGGAGGTCAACCGCCGCATCGGCCGCGCCTATCCCATAACGCTGACGACCGACAGCTGGCGCGATGCGGCAGGACAGCTCTGGCTGCCCAACACGCTCGCCCCTGTTACCGCGCGGGACGGCACGGTATCGGACCTGCTGATCGGTGAACTGACCCTGCGCCAGACGGTCGAGGATGGCACGCATGCTGATGTCGTGCTCATGCCGCCCGCTGCCTTCTCGCCCGAACCCCTGCTTAATCCGGTGCTGGCAGACAGGTTCCTGCAGATCATGAGCAGTGCCCAGAGAAGCGTGGACGGCTCCGTCCAGACAGAAGAACTGCCCCCGCTGGAGAGCACCACGCCATGACCGTACTGCGCAGCGCGCGCCGCGTAATGATGGCGCTGGGTATCGGTCGGCAACTGGCCGACACGAACGAAGCCCCCAACACGCCCACCGTGCAGGCCGCCCTCGCTGCGGGCGAGATCAGGTCGGACCTGCCGATCGTGCAGGAATACGGGCTGGCCAGCAGGCCGGTTCCGGGGTCTGACGTGATCGTCGTCTTCATCGGCGGCGACCGCAGCCGGGGCGTGGTCATTGCTACGGGTGACCAGCGCGGCAGGCCGAAAGACCTGCAACCCGGTGAGGTCTGCCTGTTCCATCCCTCTACCGGCAGCCGGATCTGGCTCAAGGCAGATGGGTCAATCTCGATCGCACCCGCCAACGGCAAGACCGCGGTCACGGGTGATCTGACCGCCAGCGGCACCATCACCGGTAATGAAGTCGAGGCGCAGGGTATCAAGCTGTCCAGTCATCCCCACAATGGTGTGGAACCGGGCAGCGGCAATTCCGGGCCACCCGTAACCAGCTGACATTCAGGCAGTTTTCAATGGACATCGCAATTACCTGGAACGTCCGCGAAGCACGCGGCGACTGGCCCATCGTGTCGAGTGATCTGGGTCTGGACAATTCCCTGCGCTCGGCCGTCCTCGTCTCCCTGTTTACCGATCGCGTGGCCCCCACCCAGCCATCATCCGATGACACGGCGGTCGGCATCCAGTCCCCCAGCGGTCCGACCGGGGCCGCTTCGGCCGACCGGCGCGGGTGGTGGGGTGATGCGTTTGCGGATCTGCCGATCGGCTCCCGCCTGTGGCAGTTGCGGCGCGCGGTCAAGGTCGGCACGCGGGCCATCCCGCGCGAGATCGAGGACATCTGCACCGAGGCCCTGCAATGGCTGGTCGATGACGGTGTCGCGGCCTCGGTCGACATCTCGGCATGGTGGAACCCCACCGTGCGGACCATGGCCGAATTCTCCATCACCATCACCGAACCGGGCAACAGCACGCCCCAGGTGTTCAAGTTCTCATGGGCCTGGGAGGGTCTAACCTGACATGGCCTATCCACGTCCAACCCTGTCGCAACTGCGCCAGCAGGCCCTGCAGGATGTCATAAGCGGCGGCATCCCCGGCGTGACGGCGGTGCTGCGCTTCTCGGTCATCTACGTGCTGTCCATGGTTCTGGCGGGGATGTCATGGCTGCATTACGGCTATATCGACTGGGTGGCGAAGCAGTCCGTGCCCTGGACCGCCACGGGGGCCTATCTGGCCGCATGGGGGGCGCTCAAGGGCGTCTACCGCAAGGGAGCCACAGCCGCCAGCGGCACGGCAACCTTCACCGCGACCGGAACGGCCATCATCCCGGCGGGCACACAGCTTGCCCTGCAGGGTGGCCTGCTGGCCACGGCATCGGCTGACAGTGTCACGGATAATGGCGTCACCACCGTCAGCTGGACCGCCAGCAGCACGGGAAGTGCCGGCAATGTCACGCTGGGCACCATCGTCACCCTGTCCAGCCCGGTGGCAGGCGTCCAGACCACCGGCACCGTAACCGACATCACCGTCAGCGGTTCCGACATCGAGGACGATACCGACTTCCGCACCCGCATCATGGACGCTTACCAGGCGCAGGGACAGGACGGGAAAAAGGGGGATTATGTCGGCTGGGCCGAAGCCGTGGCCGGCGTCACGCGGGCATGGGTGGTCGCCAATGGCGCAGGCACGGGAACGGTTGTCGTCTATGTCATGCTGGACGAAGCCAATGCGGCGAATGGCGGTTTTCCCAACGGCACGAACGGTTCCGCCACGGACGAGGGCCGTTACACCACCGCGACGGGCGACCAGCTTACGGTCGCCAACGCCATCCTGCCCAGCCAGCCGGTCACGGCGCTGGTCATCGTCTGCGCCCCCATCGCGCAGCCCACGGATTTCGTCATCACCGATCTGGGCACCGGCAACACCACGGCAAACCAGAAGCTGATCACACAAGCCCTGACGGACATGTTCGTGCGCCTTTCCGCCCCCGGCGGCACCATCAACCCCAACGACTGGGAGGAAGCCATCGGGGCCATCGGGCTGGATAGTTTCGAGGTCCAGTCCCCGACCGGACCGGTCACGGGTGCCAGTGCCGGCAGCATGCCGACCCTCGGCACCATCAGCTTTGCGACGTGACCCATGGCAGCACCCAATTTTTCCGTATCGGATTTCCGGACGGCGCTGCTCAACCTGCTGCCGCGCGGGCGCATCTGGTCACGTGATCCTGACGGGATGCCCTACCGGATGGCGGGTGTCTGGGCAGCGAGCTTCCTGCGGAGTGCGCAGGCGGCGGGCAACCTGATTGCCGATGCTTTCCCGTCCAGCACGGTCAACCTGCTGCCGGAATGGGAAAACACGCTGGGCCTGCCGGATCCCTGCGCGGGTGAAAGCCCGACCGTGGAACTGCGCCGCGCGCAGGTGGTTGCGCGGCTGACGGATAACGGCGGTGCATCGGTCAGCTACTTCGTGGCCTTCGCCAAAACGCTCGGCTACGACATCACCATCACGCAGTTCGCCCCGGCACGGGCTGATTTCCTATGCGCGGATGAACCGGTCTATGACCCGTTCTGGGCCTATGTCTGGCGCGTGAATGCCGGCAGCGTCACGGTGAATTATTTCGCCGCCGATGTGTCCTATGCCGATGACGCGCTCGCCACATGGGGCAACGCCGTCCTCGAATGCGAGATCACGGCCCGCGCCCCGGCCCATACCATCGTCCTGTTTGCATATGACGACGTCCCCCAGCGCGTGACCCAGTCAGGCGTCACACGTCAGACACAGGACGGACAGACCCGCACCGTAACGACGACACAAACCGAACTCGTAAGCGATTTCGGCGGAGATATTGCATGAGAAACGCTTTCCTTGCGGTTGCGCTGTCCCTCCTGCCCGCATGCGCCTTTGCGCAGTCCGTCCCTGACTGGCAGTCATATCTGGCTACAGGGAACCCGGATAACATCGTGCGCTCTACCGGAACGGCGGATAGCGTTTCCGCATGGCTGGGCAAGAAAGCCGACGTAAACAACGGCTCGCTGAACTCTCCGAACCTCAATGGTGGCCTTGAAACCTACACGCCGACCGACAGGCCCGGATCGGCCGGGACATCCATCCCGAATACGATCTGGGTGGATCAAAATTACCAGCCCCGGAACAGCTTCATCAGTGCGGCGACGACCTGGACCGTGTGCGCATCCGGCTGCACCTACAGCAGCCCTCTTGATGCATGGAACGCTGCCCAGAGCGCCAATTTCCTCAATGGGGCATGGCTGACGATCAGCATTGCGGACGGCACCTACAACCTCAGCAACCAGTTTTTCACCAATGTCACGAAAACCCAGTATGTCCGGGTGGTCGGGGATACTGCCTCGCCCGCCAATGTGGTCCTGAACTTCACCAATACGAAGGGGACCAATACCGGGGGATTTCTGGCGACCCAAGGGGGGAAGATCGGCCTGATCGACGGGGTGACCATCCAGGCACCTACGGATGGCACCGGTTCCCTGTCATCCACCGATAGCCTCGGGCGGCATATCTGGAACAGCCAGAGCTATGGCGGCGGGATCATGGCCTATGGTGCCGGGTCCAGCGTGGTTGTGGGTTCCCATGTGGTCATCCATGGCCTGTATTACAGTATGGTGGCGGACAATAACGGGGGCATTGACGCGCCGCAGGGTGGCGTCTCCATGTCCCTGGCGGGCGACGTCAACGCCATGGCGCGCGGTGGCGGCGTGATTGTCTGCACGCCCTGTGCGGCAACCGACGCCAGCGACTACAGCTACCCCGCCATCCCGCTGGGGTCCAACTACGATGCCGAGCGTGGCGGCTCCCTCTATATCGACGGGTCCACCGGGTCGAAGTCGCTCATATCCGGCATCGTTGGCCTGACTGGCGGCCATATCTGGGCGCATAACACCACGTTCAGCGGGTCGCTTATCCCCTCATCCGGGCAGGGCGCATGGATCACCGGAAATTCCTCGGCAGAGTTCACCGGCTGCACCATTTCGGGCTACAATATCGGCGTCAACGCCGTAAACGGCGGTTATGCGGCCGTGGATACGTGCAAGATCCATGACAATGTCCTGAGCGGCATCACGGCCGATGGCGGTCGTGTAACGGGCGGGTCCGCCGCCATCACCAACAACACGACATACGGCATACAGGCCCTGCATCAGGGGGCTGTGGTGCTGTTCACCACCTACGCGAACATGAGCGGTAACGGGACGAATTTCTCCGTGCAGGCCGCAGGTGTCGAAAGCACGTCAGGGACGGCCTACGCGGCTTCCAGCATTGATGTGCAGTAACGGCGCTCCACCGGACAGCTACGTCCCCGTCGCAACCTTTCCTGAAAAAGGCTGATCCATGACCGGCATTACCATCCCCCAGTTGCCTGACGGTGCCACGCTGAACGACACCGACCTGCTGGAAATCACCCGCACCGCAGCGGATGGCACGCAGACTTCCATGCGGGTCAGTGCCTCATACGTCCTGTCCTGGCTTACGGGAAAGGATCTGTCACAGGCCATGGTGACGCCGACAGGTTCGGAAACAGCCGCTTCCCTCGCCAGCACGATCGCGGGCTTCAATACGCGGATTGCCGCACTGGAAGCGAAGGCATCGTGAACAATTTCATCCCTGAGAAGAGGCTGTAATGGTCTATCGCATAGACGACACCACGGCGGTTTCGACGCTGCCTGCGCTGCCGACCGACAATATCGGCGACCCCGGTTTCTTTACCGGTGGGTCAACGGGTGGTCAGGCGGCAACACGGGTCCGGTTCTGGTGGCTGAACATGGTTCAGGAGGAACTGGCAACCATCGTGCTGGCGGCCGGACTGGTCCTGAACAAGTCGAATAACGGGCAGGTTCTGGCCGCCATCCAGAAACTGATTTCCGACGCCGTGACCGATCTCGATACGGCATTGTCGGCCATGATCGACAACTGTGTCGCCGGGAACTGGGCGCTCGGCACCACCGGCTATCAGGTTGTCGGCATGAACTGCCAGATATCCGACTTGCGCCCGGCCTTCTTCTATGTGGATGGAAACAAGACACAGCAGGCGGGCGGCCGCCTCGGCCTGTATGCGGATGTCACAGCACTTCAGACCACCCTGACCGCCGAACAGGCTACCCGTGCCGATCAGGTCGCGACCCTGACAGCCAATGTCAGTACCTGTGTGTCCGGCATCTATGGCAAAAGCTCCGGCGACTATCAGATGCTGGGCTTTTACCAGCAGGTGAGCACCGGGCGCCCTATTGCCGTTTTCAACAACGGCACTGCCACGGTCTATAATGGCATTGCGAATTACACTGATGTCACCACGCTCCAGACCAACCTGACATCGTTCCAGGCGCAGCAGGCCAACCAGAACACCACGTTTGCCAGCGATATCGCAGCCCGCATTCCCACCAATGCCATCAATGATGGAACGAATGCGCCCATCACCCTGATGAATTTCTATCTGCAAACAGGGATGCTGTGGTTCTCCGCCGACGGGATTCAGTCCAACGTGGCCCAGACGAACCCGGGCGACGGCTGGAATGCCATCAAGAACATAACCGTCGAAAATGATAATGGTGCGCTTACGGTTCTTGATACCACCGGCAAGACGAACACTTACCAGCCGTGTTCCGCTGACATCCAGTCCGATACGGTATCAGTGACAAAGGTGGGCGATCTGGTCATCCAGACGTTCGAAGCATCGATTTCCAATGCCAATAATGGCGGCGCGGGAAGCGTCACCGTTAACCTCCCGCAGGCCCTGACAAAATCCATCCAGTTTGCAAAGGGCAATGCTCTCGGGGGTACGCAGGGCGGCACGATGTGGATTCCATCCGTGAACGTCCTCCCGACCTCCCTCACCCAGGTCACCATTTACGCCGACAACCTGCAGGATGAGAACTGGACCGCAGCCGTTACGGTTCAGGTTCTGGTCATTGGCTCCTGATAACTGAAAGAATAACCGCATGTCCGAAACAGCGACTGCCTCGACAACGGCTTCTGCCAGTGCCGCTGCTACTACTCCCACCTATCAGAACTACATCCTGTATCGCACCGTCGCCAGAACCATCCAGCCCGCACCTTATGAAGGGCCAGATGGAAAGACCATAACGCCTCCCGTCATGACGGCAGAGGCTGCAGGATACGTCGTGGGTGCCCAGCTCCTCGACGGGCTGGAAGGTGTTGTCGTCCCCGATGGCTTTGCCTACGCGCTCGATGCAGACAAGTCCTATCCTGTGGGCAGCGTCTACACGCCACCTGCGGCCACGACCACGACGACAGCCACCACCACGACGGGCACGACCACCGCGTCCTGACCCTGCCGACAGCCTGCGCCTGCCCGACCGCCCATGAGGCGGTTTTTTTATGCCTGGAAACCTGATGTTCATTTTGTGGAGAGTGCTGGGGTTCGGTGAAGACCCCCAGTTGCGCGACCGGCTTGTCCGTGTCGAGACCAAGGTCGAATCAACCGAGACCGACCTGCGGGCACTGCGCGGGGAGGTCCGGACCCTGTCGACCGAAATGCGTGAGTGCATGGGCCAGCTGATCGGGGGCATGAAGGCCGTCAAGGCGATCGGTGCGGCCATCGTGGGCCTGATCACCGTCATCGGCACCGTGGCGGCCGCCCTGTTCGCCTATCCGCCTTTCTGCGACTGGTTCGGCCATCTCCTGCATGGTGGCCATCCATGAACGCGGGCGGGACCGGGCTGGACCTGTCCGACCTCAAGGTCCGCGTGATCGCCCCTGCCCTTGCCCGGATCGGCATGGGCGGCCCTGCTGCGGTCAACCTGCTGGCGGGCACCGCGCTGGCGGAAAGCGGCTGCCGCAGGCTGGTGCAGGACGGTGGCGGCCCGGCACTGGGGCTGTGGCAGATGGAACCCTTCACCCATGATGACATCTGGAGCACCTTCCTGCCCGCCAGCAGGATGAACGGGGTCGTGACCGCCCTGCTTTCCATGCGTGGTAACTGGCCCCCGGCATCGGGGCAGATGACAGGCAACGCCTTCTACGCCTGCGCCATGGCGCGGCTGAAATACTACCGTGCCCCCGATCCCCTGCCCGCCGCCGATGATGCGGCTGGCATGTGTGGCCTGTGGAAACGGATCTACAACACATCGCTGGGCGCGGGCGCTGCGGACAGCACGCATGTCGCCCTGTTCCGGCAAGCCATCGAGGCCTGACATGGACCCCATATCAATCATGCAGGATGTCCTGTCGATGCTTCCGGCGCAGTACGCCGGGGACATCGTGGTCATCGTGTCTTTCCTGATTTCCACCTGCGCCCTGATCGCGCGTTTCTGGCGGCCGCCTAACCCCTCATCACGCTGGGTGCTGGTCTGGACCGTGGTCACAGCCATCGCGCAGGCGCGAGGCTGGAACCTTCCCGCCTACCAGCCCGGCCGGAAAGCCGCGATGGTACCGTCGAAGGTGCCCCGGCAGGAAGTCGAACAGAAACTGGATGTCGCGCCCGGATCGACCCGTCCCGGCAAGCCGCCGGCGCGGGCTTCCCCGCGCGGCTGACTGAACGAAACCCTTTCCACCATCCCGATTCCCGAACCGCCCCCGAGGCGGTTTTTTCATATGGAGACGCCAGACATGGCCACCGACAGCACCACCGCCATTCCCGCCCTTGAAACGCTGGTCGAGACCGCGCTGGGCAAGAAAGACACCGCCACCGCGCAGGCCGACATCGCGCTTGCGGGCAACCTGCTGCAGACCCTGATCCCGGTCATTGTCGAGAAGGCCGCGCCGAATCTCGACCTGTCCGGCATCGATGCGGCACTGACCAAGATCCTGACCGGCGTCACGGACCTGAAAACCGCGATTACCACGAAGCCCGCTACGGCGGCACCGGCCGCTGTGGTTGCGCCCGCAAAGGTCGAAGCGCCGCACCCGGCCGTGCCTGGTCAGCCCGTTCGCTGAACATGTCATGAAATAATGACGTAGGCTGCTGCTGATGATCAGAACGACAGCAGCCTACGCCTAGATTGATGGAACTGCACACGGCTTCCCCTGCCCCCGGGGAAACGGCTGCAATGTTCGTACTGCCAGCAGCTCCATCAACCTGAATGCGTAAAGATGCCGACACCTGCGCGCAACTAGAACAAATTTTATAGTTCACTATTTGGCCATCCTTACGGTTCGTACCGCGCCGATCCGTGAAACGGACGCCCGGCCTCCCGAAAACTGAAAGCTGGTCCACCAGCCACCATGCAAAAATGCCGGTTTCCTGCGGCATCATGGGGCTGGTGGACTATTTTCGTATCCAGACTGGAAAAATGGTCCATGACCCAGCATGTAAACCTCATGGCCGTCGATGGTGGCCGCCGCCGTTTCCTCGGCGTCGGGCTGATGTCGGCTGCCGCTATCGCCGCAGCGGGCACCCTGCCCGCCTGCACGGTCAGCAAGACCGGCAACGTCACCACCGTCACCATCAATGTGGCCGAGATCAAGGATTACGGTCAGGCGGGCCTCAATGCCGTCACGACCGTCCTGAGCATCGGCGCGGTAGCCAGCGGCATCGGTGCGTCCACCGTGGGCATCATCACTCTGGCCGATACCGCCCTGTCCACAGCGCTTAACAGCTTTTCCAGCGCCGCTGGGTCCACGCTGACCATCTCCTATGATGATACGAACTGGAAAAGCCGGGTGGACAGTGTCCTGTCCGCACTGACCACGGTTGAAAGCGATCTGAGCGCCGCAATCACGGGGGTCTCGACCAAGGTATCCAGCACCGACCTGTCCGACGCCAACACGGCCCTGAACGCGCTTTCGACCATCGTGTCGGCGTTCAAGGCCCTGCTGGATAGCGTGGCCGTACGGCGCGATGTCGGGGCACGCCTGTCTGCCTCCAACCCGCCCCCTGCCCGAGCACAGGTGCAGCAGGCGCTGAGAACGCTGGGCGTGACGGCAGGATGACCACGCATGCACTCGCCGGTCTGGGGTTATTCCTGGCCGGCGCAGCATTCTCGCAGGTGCTGGCATTCGGCGTTGCTGCATTGTTCAAAGCCCGGCGCGAACGCCAGATTGACGACAGACTCGGACCGCCTGCACCTGATCCGTCGGACAATTGATAAGATGCGGCGAGCTTCCAGACCATGAACTCTCTCCAAGACAATCGCTGCGATCCCTTCCCACGAAAAACCGAGGCTGGCATAAGGCGTCCAGAGTGATCTCTTAATTTCAGGATGCATGGAAAACATATTATATGAAGGCTCTCAGCAAATCATTCATGCGCCTCATAGCGCTGCTGACGGCCATGCAAGGAATCTCATGGTATCTTGCATACGATGATCAGTACCATGCGTTAGTAAAGGAGCATCGGTTTCTGGCAGCGCTGGTTGCTACCGGTTATGTTCTGATAAATTACATCTTGCTTGACAGTTGGCACGAAACTCAGCGCAATGCTGTCCTAAAGGCAATGAAGTGACGATATCCCTTTATTCGAGGGGGTGGAGGAAATGAGTATCTCTCTTGAGACGACCCTGTGTGTAGGCGGAACCCTTGCTTTCATTTATCCCGTTTTTGCGCGACTGGCAGGTGAATTGGTCCAGCCCCAAAGACGTAAGATAATTGAGATTGGCAGAAGTCTATTAAAAGACTCCCGGACGCCCGATCGACAGCGGACGCTTGTGCGCACGATGATGAAGGCGTCTGTGAGTCCTTGGGCAATGTGGTGGTGGGTTGCTTTATTCCCGTCTTTTCTACTCTCTGTGATCAAAGGTCATGCTGGACAGGCCCCCGCAACCCAAGCATCTCAGTACCGCCATAAGGATTTTTCTGTATTCATGGAAGCGGCCTTGGCAAGCATGATGGCATCAAACATTATCGGTGCAATTTTATTTGTGCTGCTTGTGCTTCTGGCCTCACCACTTCTGCTATTATTCCACGGGCAGCGGAAAAGGACGGCAGAAGAAACATCGAACTGGCGATATACCGCAGATTGCTATGCAGAAACTGTCGTTGAACGAAAAATGAAAGCCGCTTGCGCCTGATGTTTGTCTATCAGCCCCGCCTCGGCGGGGCTTTTTGTTTCATCAGCCGATGTCCCTATCCTTGCTCATTCACCCCCGATCGTCTCACGCCACTAACACCCTATTGAGCGGGCAACGGACAGCGTCCACGCTATTCCGCTGCCACATCCAGCGCCCGACGCGCCGCGTCTGGTTCTCGTCCCAGAATGCGCAGCAGCGCCTGCACAGCCGGGTCCAGCCCTACACGCCCCTGTTCCCAGTTGCGCCATGTCGCAACAGGTATGCCGGTCAGATCCGCAATCTGTTTCTGGGTCATGTGCAGGGTTTTCCGCACGGTTGCGGGTGTGGGGTATGGGGCGGACAGATGGCTTGTGTCATCCGTGCCATCCTCACGGGCCTGACGGTCGATATCGGCTTCCGTGGTGGCGTTCACCTTCTCCCAGTTAATGGTGGATGGGCGGGCCATCGCTTCCTTGAAGGTCATTCTTGCCATTTCTGCCACTCCTTGAGGTGCATCTTGCGAGCCGAAATGATGCGGGTCACATCCCCACGCAGGGTGTAGACCACCATAAAAGGCACACCATCAATCAACCCGGCTGCTTGAACGCGTAGCTCACCGTAGTCGCGTCGGTTATCCAGACGCTCGATCACCTTGCCCGCAAAAATCCGGATGACGTCCTCAAATCCGAAACCTCGATCAGCAAGGCAGGCTTCGCTTTTCCTGTCATCCCAATCAAAGCTGTGATGTGCGTTCGTCATGAATATTTTATACGCTAAAAGCGTATAAACGGCAAGACAAATTACATTGCGTAAACACCAGGCGGCTCTCCGGAGCCGCCTTTTTTATTGGAACCGGCATGACAAATTGCAAACTTGCGCAAATCCGCAAGCTGGGCTGCCGCCCGGCCGAACACCGTCCCAATCAGCCCCATCTATCCGTGATGCGCGGGTTCATGGCCCGACAGGCCCCTGCGCGGCTGGATCGTAGCGGGATCAACCCCGCACCGCTGATGCTGGGCAATGACGTGCTGGGGGACTGCACCAGCGCGGGCATCGGCAATCACCTGCGCGCTACGGCAGCGCTGGCGGGCTTCCAGATCGCCGTCACCACACCGGCCGCCGTGCAGTTCTACTCCCGCTCCACCGGGTATGTGCCCGGCAACCCCGCCACGGACAACGGCGGCGTGGAGGTGGACGTACTGACGACCGGCCTGCGCGATGGCTATAAGCTGGCGGACCAGACCCTGTTCCCGATCTGGGGCAGCGCCGATCCGGGCGACCTGAACGGGATCCGCAACATCACCGCGGGCCTGTCCGCCGCCTATCTGGGCGTGCAACTGGCCACGGCGGATATGTGGGAAGATCAGGACGGCAACCTGCCGCCCGTGTGGGACACGGACAGCCCGGCCGACCATGGCGACCCAACGTCGGGTAGCGCAGGCGGCCACTGCCTGCTGCTGTGGGATTATGCTGGTACTGCCGACACTGATCTGGTCACTCTGCTGACATGGGGCAGCAGGCAGAAAGCCACATGGCGCTGGGTGCGCAGTCGCATCATGGAAGCGCACGGGCTGGCATGGGGACAACTGCATGCGCCTGGCGGCCTGTATCCCGCTGGCGATGACTGGGCTGCACTAGTCGCGGCGAATGAGGCGTATCTGAGGGGGGCGGCATGAGCCGGGGTGACCGTATGGCTTTCCTGCTGGCCTGCATGCTCGGCCTGTCCGGTTGCGCGGTACATACCGCCACGGTCAGCACGACCATTCCGCAGGCCATGGCCGGCATCCAGTCCAGTCTGGCGCAGGCCGGGGTGGTGTCAGTATCGCACGCAGGCGATTGGACCGAGGATCAGGACGAACGGTTTGTGCGGGCTGTCCGATCAGCCCAGTGCAGCCAGAATACGGCCGATCCGGTAGTGGGAACGATTGCCGGGGATGTAACGCTGCAGCTATCCGGTCAATTTACGCAGGGTGGTCAGTTCAGTGTGGGGGCGATCACCACGGCACCGACGTTCGGGATTCAGGGGGATGCCACTGGCTCACGCGGCCAGACGGTCAGCCTGCCGGTGGCATATGCGCCGCTGTCCCATCTTCCCGATATAGAGATGGGTCGAGAACTTGCTTATGAGACTGAACTTCTGGCTCAGAACGATGACACTCGTCACGCTGAAGCAAAGCGTCTGATTGCCGACCGGCAGGAACTGCAAAGCAAGGTGTATATTGCGATCGGTAGCTGGAACAGGAGTGAGTGCATGCACCATGATCCTGTTGCCCCACTGGTCGGGATGCACGACAATCCGAATCGGAAAAAGCGTTAGTCACTCTTTAAACGACTCGTGATTCTACGGTGTGCGGCATAATGGCATTTTCTGACGAACGTCTTTGATTTCATTAAACAAACAGGAAAATCATAATCCCTTGGTCGGCGGTTCAAATCCGTCCACCGCTACCATCTGCGTTAGGATTGATTTTCCTTACATTTTTGCGCTTTTCCGAATCTCCTTTCTATTGGGGTTGTCGGGATTTTTGGCACTCCCTGCCCATCGGGTCTGGCACCTGCCTGTTCTAAACGGCAGCAAGAGACCTTCGTTGCCGCGCCTTGCGTCCTACATTTTGAACCTGCCTCACGCATGGATCAGCCGCAACAGGCCGAATTGGCCAGTCGTGCAATCGCCATGGTCCCTGCACTGGACAGCCTGCCCCTGCCATCCATCAGGCGGCAACCGGATATGACCCAGGCGTGATGCTGCCCTTCATGGTACCCATATCCTGTCATTTTTCCCAAGCCCTGCTTCTGGAAGACAGAGCAGAGGTAGCAGCTCTATAATAAGTTCCCTTCTGCCTGTCCGATTATTCAGAACGTGGACAGGTAATGTCGCATCCTTACTGTCGCCTGCTGCCGGGAACAGACATTTTTCTCTCAGGAATCCGTTTAAGCCTTCAGGAATTACTACGTTCATCCGCACTGCTTCGCGGAATATGGGCCTGGCTTACGAAGGCGATGAAAGCGCGGAGGCTTGCCGTCATACGGCGATCAGGCAGATGAACAAGGGTAATGGGGCGTGGGACCGGCGCATAGTCAGGCAAGACGGGAACGAGGCGTCCAGCCGCAAGATCGGCTTTCAGGGCCAGCGACGACTGAAGAATAATGCCAAACCCCGCAACACAGGCTTCGCGCAGGCCAGCAGCATGATTGATCCGTATCCGGGGCGGCGGCAGCGGGATCTTATAGTCACCTCCGGGGCCATGTAGCGTCCACACATCATCTGACTGCCATTGCGGGTAACCAATCAGACGATGGGAGCATAGGTCTTCTATCCCGTGAGGACAGCCATATCTGGCAAGATATGCAGGGGATGCGGCAAGGATCGTCCGGTAAAGGCCGAGAGGTCGTGCAACAAGCCATTCATCTTCCAGATCCCCGATACGAAAGGCGACATCGAAACTATCTTCGATCAGATCGACCTTACGATTATCCAGAACAAGTTCAGCCTGCACATCCGGATAAAGTTCGAGATAGGCAGCCAGTAATGGCGCAACCTTAAGGCTCCCATATGTCACTGGCGCACTGATACGCAGGCGACCGGAGGGACTGACTGCCGATGTGTGGGCGACGGCCTGCGCCTCCGCCACATCCGCCAGTATCCTGCGGTACCGTTCAGCAAGCAGCGCCCCGACTTCTGTCAGCGCCATCCGACGCGTTGTCCGATGCAGCAGGCGCGTCTGAAACTGTGCCTCAAGCGCGTTGATGTGCTTGGCCACCATGGTTCCGGAAATCGCATGGTGTTCCGCGGCAGCAGTAAAACTGCCCAGATCAACGACCGACAGGAAAATAGCCATACTTGTCAATCGATCCATAACCGGCCTTCATTTCAAACCACAGGTTTTAATACAACGCACTTACGGGCGATTAATCCAACCATACTGTTGTGTCATATCTTTCATTCCGAACCAAATGAACCAAATCAGAATCTTTTTTGTTTAAGGACACACAGCGATGAAAGCCCTGTTTTTTGACCGGTTTGGGGATGCGGATGTCCTGTCCTATGGCGACTTGCCTGCTCCCGCTCTGGATGCACAATCAGTATTGGTGGCACCGACTTTTGTCGGGCTTAACTTCGCGGACATTTATCGCCGTCAGGGCAATTATGTATTGCAAGGCGAAGCGCCGTGGATTGGCGGCTATGAAGGCGTCGGTCATGTTGTGGCGATCGGTGCCGATGTGTGTGGCTGGAAAATCGGCCAGCGCGTGGGGTTTGTTGACGTGCCGCGTGCCCATGCCGAACTGGTACTGGCCCGCCCCGATCAATTGGTAACGTTACCGGATGATATTGCGGACCAAAGCGTCGCCGCCCTGCTACTGCAGGGACTGACAGCGCAATATCTGGTGGAGGATAGCGTGACTGTACGTTCCGGTAATACGGTCCTGATCCAGGCGGCTGCGGGAGGCGTCGGCCGACTGGTGACGCAGATGGCGACGGCACTTGGTGCGCAGGTGCATGCACTCGCATCGACACCCGCAAAACGCGAACAGGCGCGCGAGAATGGGGCCGTGGCGGCATATGATTATCAGGAAGATTGGGTAGCGCGGGTGCAGCAGGCAACGGGAAAGGGTGTCGATATCGCTTATGATTCGATCGGAACGACCCTGATGCAAAGTGTCGCCGTACTACGTCCCGGCGGCCGTGCCGTCATCTTCGGCAAGGCGGGTGGGACGCCCCCCTTCATCGATCCGCTTGAACTTATGGAAGGGTCCAAGGGCATCATTGGTGGAGATTTATGGACCTATCTCAATGATCGCGAGGGCCGACAGGGCCGTGTGGACCGCCTTTTCGCAGCGCTGCATGCAGGCCGGATCACGCTACCCCATATCAGGACCTTTCCCCTGAATGCAGGTCAGGATGCGCATCGACTGCTTGAAGATCGCAACTTTGCCGGGAAAATCATTTTAAAAATTGTTTGAAAATAAATATTTGACAAAAAACAGGAAAAGTTTTTTGGGTATCGCCTTTTTTTTTCAAAAAGGCGATGTCTTCCGAAGCTTTTTGAAAAAAGCTTCGCCAAAAACTTCCTTATGATTTCTATATGTTTCCCTGGCAAACTTTCAAACGGCTTCTTATCGATACATGACCCGGATCAAACCCGACCTTAAGAATTCACTACCTTACTGAGCAATAGCAACGTAATGCTGACATCCGAAAGAAAGCGGTCATAATTATATAAAGACGCACCTGTTTTCTATGCGTTATACTTTTTCTATCGAACCAACTGCTCTCAATACCTGTCTACAGACCTGTGTACCGTTCAACGCAACTTTACTGTCTGGCTTCTTGGAATATGTCGCGTGCCTAGCCCGGCACAGACCGGGAGCAGGAGTTTTCTCCTGCTCCCCGAAATACGACTTAACGGGCCGTACGTTCGCCTGTCACATGGGCGCACAGGGCCTGGATTTCGGCTGCTGTAACGCCTTCGGGATTATGCTCTGCCTTCTTGGCGATTTCGTGCTCGGCGGCGCTGGCGCGGCCATGTTCCTTGGCCACATGCTGGGCCAGGGCAATTACTTCTTCTTTCTGCAGCAGCTTGGGTTCCTTCAGCCCCTTGCTGGCCAGTTTGTGCAGATGTTCGCGCGCGGCGGCGGTGGGTTTGTCAGTCATGGCTTGTCATCCTGTCCGGTGATGCGCGATATGCGCGTCCATTCATGTTATAACTTAAGAAAGCGCGCGAAAACCAATAGGATGCCTGACCTTGGGGCATATTTCACATATCTGCCCTGCCGGATAGTAGTGGAACCGCCGTCCCGTCGGGCTTATGGGGAGAGACATGCACACGCCCATCCATTCCGGTCCTGACAGCGCCCTGACACGACTGGCTCCTACCGTGGCGCTGACGGCGCAGCAACTGCAACTGAAGAACGAAGTACTGGCTTTCTGCCGTGCCCACCGCACGGACCGGCACGCGCTATTCATTATTGAAGGCGATGCGGGAACCGGCAAAAGCCTGCTGCTCAATACGCTGTTTACGGCCATCCAGCAGGCCGCACGCGGGACTGATCGGCATGACCCGCTGCATGGCAGCGATAACCGGGTGCTGGTGAACCACCCGGAAATGATCAAGCTGTACCGCAATATTTCCGAAACCCAGCCCGCCCTGCGCAAGAAGGATTTCGAGCGCCCGACAACATTCATCAACCAGATGGATGGCACGGACAGACGCGCCGATATCGTACTGGTGGATGAAGCCCATCTGCTCCTGACCCGCAGCGATCCCTATAACCGCTTCCGGCAGGATAACCAGTTGGAGGAGATTATACGTCACGCCCATGTTGTCGTGATCGTATTTGATGCACGGCAGGTGCTGAAGTTCAAGAGCCTGTGGGATGATGCCACGCTGGCCCGTCTGGTCGCGGGCTATCCGGTCGTAACCCGCAGGCTGGACCATCAGTTCCGCATGCACGCGAACCCCGATGTCATGGACTGGATACGCGCCCTGCGTGATGGCCGTCTTGCCTCCCTGCCCGCCCCGCAACATTTCGATTTCCGCATTTTTGACGATGCCCAATCCATGTACGAAGCCATAAGGCAGCGTAATGCGGAATTCGGCCTGTGCCGCATGCTGGCGACCTATGACTATCCCTATACCCTGAACGGGCGGGACCATTTCATTACCGAAGGCCGCTTTCACCTGCGCTGGGACCGCGCCATGCCACAGGCCCGCCTGCCGTGGGCTGAACGGCCCGATACGATTGACGAGGTGGGATCAGTCTACACCATTCAGGGTTTCGACCTGAATTATGCGGGCATCATACTTGGCCCATCCGTCACATATGACCCGACGGCAGACCGGATCGTGATCGATCCCGCCCGCTATGAGGACAGGGCCGCCTTTACCGGGCGTGACGGCATAACCAATCCGCCAGCAGTGATGGAACGGATCATCCTCAATTCCATCAATGTCCTTATGACGCGGGGTGTCAGGGGACTTTATATCTATGCCAGCGAACCCCGGCTGCATGCCCGGCTGGCGGCGTTGTGGAAAGCACGGCAGGCTGCCCGCACGGTGCAGCCTGTCGCCCCGTAAAAATCAGCCGCGCTGACCGATCCGCTTCAGGTAAGGCAGGATTTCCGGGCCGGATTCAATCGCATGCCCCAGTACGGTTTCGACCAGTTCCGCCAGACGGCGTGCGTCCAGTCCGGCCAGAGTCACGCTGAGATCGTGTTTTTCCTGATCCGACAGTTCGGGGGACTGGATGATGCGCCGTTCCACAGCCGCCTTCATGGCGTCGGTGGTGAAAGGCATGTCGATAATCTGGTCTTCGCTCATGGCCGCATTCCTGCATGAATTATGTAATGCGGCCATCGTACGGGTTGGCTGCCCACGGGCAACCACCCTGCACGCGATGCGGTTATGCGTTTGTCATCAGTTCCCGGTGGGGAACGGTTCAGCCCTGCTCGGCCTGTTCCATCGCGGCCATGCGGTGCAGGCGGGCGGTTTGGGAAAAGCCGCGCATTTCCTGCACGATGCCCTGCCGCTCCAGCCGACGCAGGCCAGTTGCGTAGCCGATTTCCTGCTTCAGTTGACCCAGCAGCATGTTGGCACGGCCCTGGAGCATTGTCTTCAAACGATCCATGTCATGTCTCCGGCAAGGGTAGTAAGAAACGCCGCTTCCTGCGCATGGCTGATAACAACATGACGCATGCGAAAACGCAACGATCAATGCATACCTGTCAGACATTTAATGCATACTGCGCTACTATCAGCCATTCGGGACGATCCGCACGTCCCCGGAACCACAGGGACAGAACGCCTGCGTCTGCCTCCTCAATCGCACATGGTCAGGATCGTGATGGGCTGACTTCATGCCCTTTTCCCCGAGCCTGCAGGGAAAACAGGCATTTTGTCATAACAGAATGCAGACATGGAACTGCTCCCTTCCGCCCTGTTCGCCATGTCACCATGGCAGATGAAGGAACTGTCATGAACGCTTCCCGAGGGTGCGGCCTGTACTCATGCTTGCTTTGCGTTAAAGGAACGGGCGGTCATCTTCCCTTCCTCCCCTCAACATGCACAGCCATGAAACAGCCGGACGGTGCACGAGGGCCAGATTGTTCTTCAGGCCGCGATGGATTGATGGGTACGCATGGGCGCGTCAGGAAACAGATGTTTGCGCAAAAATACCCCGCTGGCTGGCACGTCAGATATCAAGGCTGCGGTTATCGACCACTTCCTTCATCACGAAAAACGTCCGTGTCTGTCGCACGCCCGGCAGGCTGATCAGTTTATGCCCGTGCAGGCGATTGAAATCCGCCATGTCGCGCACCCGAATTTTCAGGAAATAGTCGAAATCCCCCGCAACCAGATGACAGTCGATCACAATAGACAGGTTACGCGCGGCTTCCTCGAACGCTGCGAAACTTTCCGGTGTGGACCGATCCAGCACCACGCCCACCATGACCAGCGTGCCAAGGTTCATCTTCTGCGGGTTCAGGGTCGCGCGCACGCCAGTAATACATCCCAGCGCCAGCAGGCGCTGCACGCGGCGGTGACAGGTGGCCGGACTGATATTGACCCGTGTGGCGAGGTCCGCATTGGCCATGCGTCCATCCGCCTGCAACAGGCGTAAAAGCCGCATATCCGTTCGGTCCAGTTCGACCCTTGTGGTGTTTTCTTCCATTATAAACCGTCTTTAAGGAACATATACCGCATAGTAATCATCATTTCAGAATTATATCGCCATAATTCCACTGAATATGAAAACACCCCTCATGCCTTGTCTGATACGCTCAGGCCACAATCATGATGCGAGGTTTTTCATGCTGTCCGCTTTTGAGCGTTATCCGCTGACCTTCGGCCCCACGCATATCGAACACCTCAAACGCCTGTCCGACCATCTCGGGGGCGATGTGCAGATCTATGCCAAGCGGGAAGACTGCAATTCCGGGCTTGCCTTTGGCGGCAACAAGCTGCGCAAGCTGGAATACATCATTCCCGATGCCATCGCGTCGGGCGCCGATACGCTGGTTTCCATCGGGGGTGTGCAGTCCAACCATACCCGTCTGGTCGCGGCCGTCGCGGCGAAAATCGGCATGAAGTGCCATGTGATACAGGAAAGCTGGGTTCCGCATGATGATGCGGTTTATGACCGTGTGGGCAATATCCTGCTGACCCGGATCATGGGGGCGCAGGCGCAGCTTGTGGATGAAGGCTTTGACATCGGCATACGCGATAGCTGGTTACGGGCGCTGGAACAGGTCCGGGCCGAGGGCGGCAAACCCTACGCCATTCCTGCGGGTGCTTCGGTCCATAAATATGGCGGCCTGGGATATGTTGGCTTTGCGGAGGAAGTCCGCGCGCAGGAAGCGCAGATGGGCACCAGGTTCGACTTCATCGTCGTATGCACCGTAACCGGGTCCACCCATGCCGGCATGGTGGTCGGTTTTGCCGCCGATGGCCGTGCGCGCAACGTGATCGGCATTGATGCATCCTTCACCCCCGCACAGACAAAGGCGCAGGTACTCGACATCGCGCAGAAAACTTCGGCGCTGGTGAAAGGGCCGGAAATCTGCGGTGACGACATCGTCCTGATGGAAGACTACGCCTACCCTGCCTACGGTGTTCCCTCCAGGGAGACGGTAGAGGCCATTCGCCTTTCCGGCCGACTGGAAGGCATGATCACCGATCCGGTCTATGAGGGCAAATCCATGCAGGGCCTGATGGATCTGGTCAAAAAAGGCTTTTTCCCCAAGGGGGCGAAAGTGCTTTACGCCCATCTGGGCGGTGCCCCCGCCCTTAACGGCTACAGCTATACATTCCGCAATGGCTGAACGCTGACACCGCGCCGCCCCGGCCCCAAACGGGGCGGCGGTTACCCTCTCCGCGCCTGTGTGCCGTCATGCACCCGACGTGCCTTCAGCGCCGGATACGCCATGATTGCCTTTCTTTCGCAGCATCCCGGCCAGCCGGAAGCAGATTCCCGTGCTGAAGCTGTTTTTTGCATATCCGGAAACAGACTTATTCATCATACAGGACCGGACCCACGGAAAAATAACGGGTATTTCGGTCCGCATGAACATCCGCACACGTTTCCCCATCTATTCCGCGCCAGAACGGGCGACTGACCTGCTTGTCCATATCGTAGGCGTGGTCGGGCTTGGATATGGGATGATCTGGCTGATTCATACCGCCATGCTGTCGCATTCCATGCTTGAGAAGGATGTGACGCTTCTTTACTGCGGCGGTATCCTTGGCACCTGCCTGTCCTCGGCAGCTTACAACTTCTGTCCACCATGCAGGCTCAAGGGTGGATTACAGCGCCTTGACCAGTCGATCATCTTCGTAGCGATCGCCGCGACCTATACGCCCTTCATCCTGCTGGGTGGAAAGGGCTGGGCCAGCCAGTGGTTCTGTGGCGTGTTATGGGCCATGGCGCTGGCCGGGATTATAGCCAAGATGTGCTTTTTCACATGGTCCCGGCGGTTTCATGTGATCCCCTATCTGTGCGTGGCGTGGATCTTCTTCCTCTGCCCCGATCCGCAGGTATGGATGCTGCCTTCGCCTGCATTTTTCCTGATTGTCCTCGGCCTGTTTTTCTACTGCATTGGCGTCGTGTTCTACATGCGCGCGGGCATGCCGTTTTCCAACGCGCTATGGCATGTGATGGTGGTGCTGGGCGCGGGCACGCATATGGCGGCGGTGGGAAGCATGCTGCTTCATTACACCCCACCGCGATAACCGGTTTGCCCCTTGACAGCGGGTGGTGTGGCCTAACGCCCGATCCGGCGCAGGGGCAGGCCCGCTTCCAGATGCTGTTCGATAACTTCCAGCGGCACATTACGGGTTTCAGGCACCAGCAGAAGGGTGAAGAACAGGAACACCACATTCAGCGCGCTGAAGCCCGCAAATGTCCACCCCGCGCCCAGTACCGCCACGATGCTGAGGAACGTGTTGCTGACCGCCCAGTCCATGCCCCAGTTGGCCAGGGTGGAGCAGGCCACGCCAAAATCACGCCCCTCGATCGGCTGTATTTCCGAACATAGCGTCCAGACCAGCGGCCCCGCCCCAATGCCAAACCCGCCGACAAACACCAGAAGTGCGGCCATAAGGGAAAGCGTGGCGCCCATCCCCTGCAGGTGCAGCCCTTCAATCAGGCCCGCGCAGCCAAGGGCGGCTGCCATGGTAATGCAGCTTGCCGCCAGCAGCGGCCTGCGTCCCCAGCGCGAAACCAGAAAAATGGCCACGATACCCACCACGGCGTTGATGAGACCCACCAGAACCGTGGCCCATGCGGCGGCGGATGTACCGAAATGCGCCCCTTCCAGAATCTTGGGCGCGTAATACATGACCACATTGATGCCCGTAAGCTGCTGCATGATCTGCAGGCCGATACCCAGCGCGACCGACCGGCGAAAGAACGGCTGGCTGCGCAACAGGGCAAACCCACCCACCGGCTTACCCGCCCCCAGTTCATGGCGGATGTTGTCCAGTTCCCGGTCAGCCACCGCCACATCGCCACGCAGGCTGCGCAGCACGCTACGCGCCTCCTCAAACCGGCCACGGGCCGCAAGCCATGACGGGCTGGAAGGCAGGAGCGCACACCCCGCACACAGCAGGGCAGCCGGAATGACAGGCAGGCCGACCATAAGCCGCCAGTGTCCGCCACCGGAGAAAATCCCCCCCGCCAGATAACCCAGCAGAATGCCCGTGGACTGAAGCATGGAGAAGGTGGACACCATGGTTCCGCGCATCGACCCGCTGGTCAGTTCCGAAATATACAGTGGCGCGGTGAAGGTGCAGATGCCGATGGCCATCCCGATCAGGAACCGCCCCAGCAGGATCTGCCCGATGATCCCGGCCGTAGCGCATAACAGCGCCCCCACCGCAATCAGCAATGTGGCCGAGCCCAGCGCCAGCCTGCGTCCGAATCGCTGTGAAAAGACCCCTGCCCCAAGCGACCCCAGAAGCGCGCCGACCATCAGCACCGACACGATCCATTCCTGCATGCGGGGCGTGGCATGAAAATCACGACCGATAAAGCCCAGTGCCTCGGCAATCAGGCCTGTATCCAGCCCCACCAGCAGGCCGGCGGATGCGGTGGTCAGGGCCGCGCGAAGCACCTTTCGCCCCTGCCCTGCTGGCACGGTATCCGTGGACGGCGCACCCGTGGCAGAGACGGACGACGTAGCTGGCTGTAACACGTTACTCTATCCCCTGAAGTGCGGCGCTGGACGGATCGGCACCGGTCAGGCCGGGTCCATAACCGATGCTAACGGGGATGATCCATGACACAACCCCGGATTCAGGCAGATTGTGTAGGCGCAAGCATGTTGTGATAGATCATTTTTTCGGGTGAATACGCGCGGCGCATGCCAAGAACAGGACCACAAAGAGGCTTTGCATCAATGGGATCACCTGCGGATACCACCCCGCGCCTGCTGCCCGGTGAACGGGCCGGGCTGGCGTTATGTTCTGCCTTTCTATTATGGGCCAACTGGGTCACGCCGCTATGGGCTGATGATTACTGCCGGACCATGCCGCTCCATCTGGCCACGATCCTGCGCACCGTATGGGGCAATTACAATTTCTGGACCGGGCGCTGGTTCACTACGCTGGTGACATTCCTGTTCCTTGACCTGCACCAGTATGGCTCCCTTGCCGTCTTCGCCGTGCTGAATGCGGGAATCTTCGTTTTTCTGGTCCATGTCACGGTGGGTATGTGCCGCAGTGCCGCAGGCAACCCGCCCGTCCCCTCCGCCATTTTGGGACTGGCGCAGACCGTTCTGGTGTTTCTCATGCTGTGGTGGCTGCCCCGCACGATTGGCGAGGTCGCATTATGGAAGACCGGCGCAATAGGTTATCTGTGGCCCGTCGCGGGGGAAATCTGGGTACTGGCGCGTATCCTCTCCCGCCGCACGCATATGAATGCGGTGCAGTATGGGGTCGTATTCCTGATCGCGACTTTTCTGGAACCGCTTTCGCTGCTGCTGACGCTGTTTTTGACAGGGACCTGCATCCGGGCCTTCCGGCAGGGGCGTGCAGCGCCATGGGCCCTGCTGTGCAGTCATGCCGCGGGCACGCTGGTACTGGGCATGGCGCCGGGCAATTACGTACGTATGCGCACCATGCCGCCAAGCCCCCTGACCGACCGGCTGGATGGTCTGCTGGGTAATCTGGGCAGCCTGTTTGACCCGTTCTGGTTTCCCTTTGTGCTGCTTGTGGGACTTGGCCTGTTCATGGGCCGCAAGCACCTGCGCTTTCCTGACTGTCTGCGCGGGGGAAAGGGCTGGATGTTCGCGGTCATGGCAATGGCCTATATGGCATTGCTGCTCATGTTTCCGCGCGCAGCACTGGCGGCACGGCTGTCCTTCCCGGCCAGCGTGTTTCTGGCATGCTACCTGACATGCCTGCTGTTCCAGTGCCCGACGTTACCGGTCTTTCGCCGGATTACGGAATTATCCTGCATGGGCCTGATCGCCATGCATCTGGCCATTGTCATACCGGACCTGACCCTGCTGGCCCATATCAGCCATGACTGGGTGGCCAGCACGCGCGCACAGGTGGCGCAGGACCGCCCGGTCGTGCTGCGCCAGATCACCATGGGGCCACGGCACAAGCTGCTTTATGTTCGCAAGGATATCATTTTCGTCGGGATCAATCCCGATCCCCATAATTTCCTGACCGCATGCTTCGCGCAGGCCATGGGGGCATCTTCCGTCAGGGCTGTTCCCTGACGGAAGGAATACAGGCGTTTATTCGCCGTTACCATTGCCGCCGGGCGCGGAAGGCTGCGTCTGGGAACCGCCCTGTGCGGGCGCGCTGTCCTGCTGCTGGTTTTCCCTTGCTTCCTTGCGGGCATGATGGCGGCGCGCCATCCCGGCCGCGCATCCTGCGGCAGCGCCCCCCTTGCCGTGACCGCTGCCAATAAAATGACCGGCCACGCCACCCGCAACGGCTCCCTTTACGCAGCCGCCCGGCTCGGCCTGTGCGGCAAGCGGCAGGGCCATAAGGGTGACAGCGGCGAAGGCAGATACTGTGCGGCAAGAAATCATTTTATATTCCATAAAGTTAGTGTCTGCCGATGTTAACGGCAGGACAGTGCCCGGGTTCCCCCGTTCCGCGCCCACGGGGAATCAAGGGTGTATGGAAGAACGGCAGTCATGCGGGGGAAACGGTTGTCATAACAGGCGGTTTCTTACATCGTACCGGCCTTACGCAACCGGGAAAGAAACCATGAGCAAAGAACCGACAGACGCCATCCACGCCGCCTTGATCCATGCCGCCGCGACGCTGACCGCCGCGAAGAAGGATGTCATGGAAAAGGCATCCCCCGATGAGATCAAGAAGCACTTCAAGACCTTCCTCCATGCCATCGAAAGTGGCTGGCGCGAGCACGAATCAGCAGACCATCATCATTCCTGATCCGTTTCAGGCACGAAAAAGGGCGGTACCCGATCCGGGTGCCGCCCTTTTTTCATACCATCAGCCTTATCGGTGGCCGGTAAAGAACTGGCTCATGTCGCCCTTGGTATTGTGGCCCCATTTATCCAGCGTCTTGCCGGTATTCTGACCCCAGTTCTTCACGCTATCCCCGGCTTCCGCCGCTTTATGATCGGCCCTGTGGGCCGTGTCGGTAGTGGCATGGCCGGTTTCACGCGCCTTAAGCCTGACCTCGCATTCCGCATGGTCGGTCACGCCGTCGCACGTATCGGCCAGAACCGGTGTCAGCATCGCCACGTTCAGGCCTGCGCCGAACAGCCCCGCCAGAATCACCGTTTTTTTCATCATGCCTTACCGTCCTTTTTTCTGTCTACCGGGGCGCAGGGCGGACTGAACCACCCCACGGCACCGTGTCTGTAACAGGAACGCATGAAGGCAGGCGGGGTTGCCTCAGGCCCCGTTACGGAAGTCCAGCACGATACGACCCTGCACACGACCATGCTCGAGATTGTCGAAAATGGTGTTGATGTTTTCCAGCCTGTCCGTGCTGACCACAGTCGAGACCTTGCCATCCGCAAAGAAGGAAAGTGCTTCGATCATGTCGAGCCGCGTGCCCACAATCGAACCGCGCACGGTGGTGCCATTCATCACCATATCAAAAATGGACAGCGGGAAATCACCCGGCGGCAGGCCGTTGAGCACGATCGTTCCACCACGGCGGGCGTAACCGATGGCCTGCGTGAACGCCTTGTCCGATACTGCCGTCACCAGCACGCCATGCGTGCCGCCGGTATGCTTCTGGATACAGGCGACGGGGTCTTCCTTCAGCGCGTTTACGGTCACGCGCGCGCCCAGCTTGCGGGCTTCGTCCAGCTTTTCATCGCTGATATCGACCGCTGCAACATTCAGCCCCATGGCAACGGCATACTGGATCGCCATCTGCCCCAGACCACCCGCACCGGAAATGGCAACCCATTCCCCTGCCTTCGTGTCGGTCATTTTCAGGCCCTTGTATACCGTAAGACCGGCGCACAGCACGGGGGCCGTGCGGATGGGGTCGATATCTCTGGGCAGATGGGCAACGTAGTTCGGGTCGGCCACTACATATTCGGCAAAGCAGCCATTGACGGAATAGCCGGTATCTTCCTGCTTTTCACACAGCGTTTCCCACCCGCCCAGGCAGTGTTCGCAATGTCCGCAGGCCGAGTACAGCCAGGGAACGCCCACCACATCGCCGGTCTTGATCCAATCCACGTCGGACCCGACCTCAACCACATGGCCGACCCCTTCATGCCCCGGAATAAAGGGCGGGTTGGGCTTGGTCGGCCAGTCACCGCGCGCGGCATGCAGGTCGGTATGGCACACGCCACAGGCATCGACCTTGACCAGTATCTGGTGCGGCCTGATCTGCGGAATGTCCAGTTCCTCGATCGTCAGCGGCTTGCCGAATTCCCGAACGACCGCCGCCTTCATCTTTCCAAGCATCTTGCACCTTCAGTTCCGATATCATGCCCCGGATACAGGGCCACATTACTAATCCACGTCGCCGGAACAGCCATGACAGCCACAGCGGCGGCTCGTTTCCTGCCCGCCAAGTGTCCCATTCCTGCCTGCGCGTCACCTTGATCTACGTCAGGCCCCTGCCCGCGCCCGGCGGGTAGCGGACATGCCATCCAGCCCACGCGCCAGATCGGCGATCAGCAGTTCGCCGGCTTCCAGACCGATATGGAAACGGCATGCAGGCCCGTCCTGCGTGACCGACTGGCACGTGCGCGAAATGCCACCCGTGGTCGGCAGCACAAGGCTTTCATACCCGCCCCATGAGGCACCGATGCCAAACAGCGTAAGGCTGTCGATCATCGCCATAAGGTCCGCCCCGGTAAAGGCGGGGTCGAACACCACACCAAACAGCGACGACGCGCCGGTAAAATCCCGTTTCCAGTTCTCATGCCCCGGACATGACGGCAGCGCCGGGTGGAGAACGCGCGCCACCTCCGGTCGGGATTGCAGCCACAGCGCTACGGCAATGGCAGTAGCCGCCTGCCGTTCCTGCCGCACGCCCATGGTGCGCAGCCCGCGCAGGGTCAGCCAGCAGTCATCCGGTCCCGCCGTCTGGCCCGACTGGATGGCGGTATCGCGCAGCAGCCGCCAGTCCGCATCAGACGCCACGGTAACCGCGCCGATGATGGTGTCCGAATGGCCAGCGGGATATTTGGTCAGGGCCTGCACCGATATATGCGCCCCAAGGGCGAACGGGTCGATCAGGCCAATGCCCCATGTATTATCCACGATCAGGCGGGCATCAAGCTGGCGGGCGACGCGACCCAGCATCCGCAGGTCCTGCACCTCGAACGAATGGCTGCCGGGGCTTTCGGCATAGATGACGCGGGTCGTGGGCCGGGCAAGGGCCAGCAGTTCGGATTCGGACGCCAGCGGGGGAAAATAGGTGATCTCCACCCCGAAGCGACGCAGCACCTTTTCGGCAAAACGGCGGGTGGGACCATAGACGGTATCGGACAGCAGGCAGTGATCCCCCGCCGCCAGACAGGCCAGCAGCGGCAGCGCGCAGGCGGCCAGTCCGGAGGGTACGATCTGCGCATGCGCCCCGCCCTCGATTGCAGCGATGACCTGTTCCAGCCGATGCTGTACCGGGGTACCCATCGCGCCGTAAATCAGTTGCTCATCATCGTAGCGTCGGTGTCCGGCTGCATCCATCGCCTCAAGGCTTGCGAACAGCACAGTGGACCCACGGGTGATCGGGGGATTGACGAAAACGCCCCCGTCCCCTTCCGGCCTGTCACGCCCAAGCTGGACAAGGCGCGTGGACAGGTCGCGCCAGCCGCGCACCACGCTTTCAAGCAGGGCGGCAGGCACCGTAACGGCGTGATCGGTCATTTCAGGCATCCGTCCTATGCGCCCACGACTATGGGGGAATCCGGGGTGGATGCCCATTCGGCCCATGACCCGTCATAAACGGCAACCTTTTGCGCATCCATGCCCACATTGGCCAGCGCGAGCGCAATCATGCACGCCGTCATGCCACTGCCGCACGAGCAGGTGACGGACGTGCTGCTTTCAACCCCAAGCCGCGCGAAAATATCCCTGAGTGTGTCAGCAGGCAGGAAACGGCCCTTGTCATCCAGCAGTTCGGGATAGGGCAGGCTGCGCGCACCGGGCATATGACCCGACTGTATCCCCGCCCGGGGTTCCGGGTCGCGCCCTTCAAAGCGGTTGCGGCTGCGTGCATCCAGGATCAGCCCCGACACCCGCCCTTCCACTATATCCAGCACATCGCCCGTCCCCCGCAGGCGGCCGTAGCGCGGGCGGCTGACAAAACGGGCGGGAGCAGTCAGATCCGGCCCGGTTTCCAGCGGCAGGCCAGCACTTTTCCATGCGGGCAGTCCCCCTTCGAGAACCTGCACCCTGTCATGCCCGAACAGGGTGGTCAGCCACCATGCGCGTGCGGCGCACGCCATGCCGTCCTGATCGTAGAAGACGATGCGCCTGTCATTGGCCATGCCGCGTTCGGTCGCCAGCGCCGCAAAGCGGGCCTGCCCCGGAATGGTATGCGGCAGGGGGGAATCCGGGTCGGAAAACTGGTCGATATCAAAACGCACCGCCCCGGCGATATGACCGTTGGCAAAACGCTGCTGCGGGTCGAACGCCTGCCCCGGCAGCGCCATGCTGGCATCGAGCACAAGGACATTGTCGTGTTGCATGGCCTGCGCCAGATCGGTGGCTGAGATCAGCGGGTGCATACCTTCTCCCGGTCCTTAGGAATTGTCATTTCGCCAACAGGGTGCAGCATAGCGCGCATGAACGAAAGTCCTGAACATTTGTCTTTTGTTTCCACACGCGAGGGGGTACGTCAGCCATATGGTCGAACGTATCATGATGGGCTTGATGCTGGGCGGGATCGCATTTGGCTGCGTCCTGATCCTGTATCCGTTTATGACCGCCCTTCTGTGGGCGGCGATCCTGACCTTTGCCACATGGCCGGTCTTCATGCGGCTGCGGCGCGACATGTCCCTGCTGCCTGCGGCACTGGTCATGACGCTGCTATGCGCGCTGGTTCTGGTGGTGCCACTGGTTATCGTGGTGTCGAGCAGCATTGCCGATGTACCGGCCACCCTGCAGTATCTGGTCGATGCGGTGGGCGCGCTGCACCTGCCGCCGCTGCCCGCGCGGGTGACGCATATTCCGCATTTCGGCCCTGAAATTGCACAGAAATGGCAGAAATGGTCGGTTGACGTCGGCAGCATAGACGAAGTGGTCCGCCCCTATGCCGGGCGGATCGGGCAGTCCGCGCTGCGGGCCATGATGCAGATGGCAAGCGGGCTGGCCCATCTGGCCATGGCGCTGTTCATCTCCTTCTTCTTCTGGCTGGGCGGGGATGCGCTGGGCAATACCTTCGTCGCCGTGGTGCGCCGCATTGCGGGCAGCTATGCCGACCGGATACTGGGGATCGTGGGGCGAACCATCCGCGGCACGGTCTACGGTATCCTTGGCACGGCCATCATACAGGGAATCCTGACCGGAATCGGCTTCGCCATCGCCGGGATTTCCAGCCCGGTCCTGCTGGGTGCGATCACCGCCTTCATCGCGGTGCTGCCCATTGGCGCGCCACTGATCTGGATTCCCGCGGCCGTGTTCCTGCTGCTCAGCCATCATCCGGGCTGGGGCATCTTCCTGCTGCTGTATGGCACGATCATCGTTTCCGGCGCGGACCATGTCATCCGTCCCATGTTCATCGCGCGCGGGGCGCAGATGCCCTATCTGCTGACCGTGCTGGGTGTGCTGGGCGGGGTGCTGACATTCGGCGGGCTTGGCATTTTTCTTGGCCCCGTCCTGATCGGCGTGGGCTATACCCTGACTGCCGAATTCGCGGCGGGTGATCCCCGGTTGAAAGACCCCATCCCAGACGAAATACGCGAGCCGTTTACCGAACCATGATCCTAGCCCGTCCCTATCTCCGCCTTTCGTCCACCCCGCCGCTACACGGTGCGGTGCCACGACCTGAACTGACCCCGCCCAGACGTGAGGACGGTGCGCTCAAGATCGTAAGCTGGAACCTGCTGCGCCGCATCGGGGCCACCGCGCGCGACGTGATCGACCTGATCCGCGCCGAACGGCCCGACCTGCTGCTGATGCAGGAAGCCACGGTGGAAATCGATGCGCTGCCCACGCTGATTGGCGGCCACTACGCCCGCGCGCCGCTGCCCGGACGCATCCATGGTCTGGCGTGCTGGAGTCCATGGCCCTTCGCGCGCCAGCCGCTGGCCTGCACCCTGCCCGCTGGCACCGTGTTCCGCCGTGTAGCGCAGGTGGTGGAATGTCGTTCGCTGGTGGTGGCCAATGTTCACCTGTCCCACGGGCAGCTTCTGAACCGGCGGCAGTTGCGCCGCGTGGTACAGCTTCTGCCGCATCAGGCCGCCATACTGGGGGATTTCAATCAGGTAGGCCCGGCCCTGATCCGTCATTTTCAGGATGTCGGGCCACGCGCGCCCACGCACCGCATGGCCGACATGCTGCCCATCAGGCTGGACCGCTGCCTTGTTCGCGGCCTGACCTGCACCGAGCGGCATGTGATCGAAAACTATGCCTCTGATCACCGGCCCATATCGGTCATGCTGCGCCCGTCGGGCGACCGGCGCTAGAGATACGGCAGGAAAAGCCGGGCCGCCGCATCCCGCAGCTTACGCGGGAAGGAACGCCGGTCCAGATCATGATGTGTCAGGCGCACATGCCGGTGGATGCTGATGAAATCATCAATCGAACCGGCCAGCGCATCATCATAGGATTCGAGGTTGATCTCGAAATTGAGGCGCAGGCTGCGCACATCAAGGTTGGAACTGCCCACGAACGACCAGTGCCGGTCAACCACCATAAGCTTGGAATGATTGAAGGGCGGTCGCGCCAGCCATATACGGCATCCCGAATCCAGAAAACGCGGCAGGTTGGCTGAACGCGCCCAGTCCAGCAGCGTATGATTGCTGTGCCACGGCACCACGATATCCACTTCGATCCCACGCAGGGACGCCAGCGCCAGTTCGGTCAGGAACCGGTCATCAGGCAGGAAATAGGGTGTCATGAGCCGGACGTTGTGCCGTGCCAGCGCAATGGCCTGCAACATCGTGTATTCGATTTTTTCCAGATCCAGATCCGGCCCCGCGGTAACGATGCGGCTTAATGTCGGTCCGTGGCTGGCCTGGGGCGGGAAGAAGATATCGGCCCGCAGTTCTTCGCCGCGCGTAAAGGACCAGTCCCGCGCGAAGGCTTCGCTCAACTGGTGAACCACCGGCCCCGCCAGTTCAAAATGCGTATCCGACACCAGATGCCGGGGATGGGAGGAGGCGATGTTTTCCTCCCCTATGTTCAACCCGCCCATGAAACCCGTGCTGCCATCCACCACCAGTATTTTCTTGTGGTCGCGCATGTTGATGAACGGCATGCGCCACGGCAGCATGGAATGCATGAACCGCCCGACCGGCACCCCGGCACGCCGCAATATGCGTTCCACGCCGCAATGGAAGTAACCAGACCCCACCCCATCCACCAGCACCCGCACCTGCACGCCGCGCCTGTGGGCTGCAATCAGCGCATCACAGAACTGCCGACCGATCCGGTCGGCACGAAAGATGTAGGAACACAGCAGCACGCTGCGTTGCGCGCCATTGATGGTGGCAAGCATGCGGGGATAGACCGTATCGCCATCATGCATCGGAATAACCGCATTGCCGCTGAGCAGCGGGCGGCCAGTCAGTTTGCCGACCATAGAGGCCAGAGGCGCGAATACGCCCTCCTCCTCCCTGCGCCATTGCGATGACGTGGTGCGGCTGTGCCATGGGTGCTGCCCCACCAGACGGCGGGCGCGACGATGCACGCGGTTGATGCCGAACATGGAATACAGTGCGCCACCGGTCAGCGGCATGAGCACCGTTACGCCAATCCACCCGATTGAAGCCCCGACATCACGCTTGGTCAGCAGGACATGGACCATCACCACGGCGATAATGCACACGCGAACCACAAGCAGGGAAAAATCCCATATGGTGAGGGAATGAAAGATCATGTCACATATCCTGCCATGGCCGCGCATCGATACCCGGCCCTGAAACCTGTTATCCGGCTTTCCATACCTTATCTGCCGGATATTCCCCACCCGCGCCACCGCACGGAATGGATGGCGTGAGCCGCAATGGCGATGGCGGCCTTCCCACACCCCGTCAACGGCGGGGCAGACGGGCCTTTGCCGATGGCATGGCGGCGGAACAGGCCGCAATAGCAGCCCTGCGCATGGAGGGGTGGGAAATCCTGCTGCATCGCGCGCGCACCCGCTGGGGTGAAATCGATCTTGTGGCGCTGCGTGGGGGATGTCTTGTGTTTATCGAAGTCAAGGCCCGCCCGTCCCTGCTGGCCGCAGGGGAAGCCATCCGCCCGTCACAGGTCACGCGCATCATGAATGCGGCGCAGTTCCTGTGCGCGGCCAATCCGCACTGGGTTTATGACAGCGTCCGCTTCGATGTGTGTGCGGTACTGCCGGGCAATGTCATTGAATGGATACCGGACGCCTTCCGGCAGTTCTGATGAACTGCCCGGATCAGGTACGATGCCGGGCCGGCGCCGTGTGGGTATGACGGGAAGATGCTGCCGCATGCGGATGATAGACGATGCTATGCACCATCGTATGTCGCGTTGTGGCGGCAGAGCCATGGTGTGCTGCCAGCACGACCGGCGCATGCCCACCCGAGCGGGTAGTGGTGTGATAGACCACATGACGTACCGGCGGCGGCGGCGCGATCAGCGCGCCGAGTGTAAGGCGGTCGGCCTCGCTTTCCGTCACGGCGTGGGTCCGTGCGTGGGCCGGGGTAGTGATGCTTCCGATCAGACCTGCGCCAAGCAGCAGCATAGTAGCAAAACGCAAGTCGCCGTATCGCATTCGGCCCATCTCCAGATTTTCAAACCAAGAGGAAGCTAGGCGAAAGAATGCCGTCTACGCAAGCGATGTTATGACCAAAATACAAAACGGGCGGAACATTTCTGTCCCGCCCGTCCGGTATCGTGCCGTGCTGCCCCGATATCAGGCAGTCGCGGTCGCGATGCCCTTCTCGGTCAGCAGCTTTTCAAGCTCGCCGGTCTGGTACATCTCGGTCACGATGTCGCAGCCACCAATGAACTCGCCCTTGATGTAAAGCTGCGGTACGGTCGGCCAGTTGGAGAATTCCTTGATGCCCTGACGCAGTTCCGGATCTTCCAGAACGTTCGCGGTCTTGAAGGGCACACCCATGTGCTTGAGCACCTGCACCACGCGCGCGGAAAAACCGCACTGCGGGAAGGTGGCGTCACCCTTCATGTAGAGCATGACGGGATTCGCGTCGATCTGCGCCTGAATGCGCTGTGCGATTGTTTCGGCCATGATTTGGTTTCCTGGTTTGGGAATGGATAATGATCCGTTCAGGCTCAGTCCGGGGTCTGTGTCTGCAATGCCAGCGCATGAAGCTTGCCGCCCATGTGCCCCTGCAACGCATCATAGACAAGCTGATGCTGCCGCACACGCGTCAGGCCGCGGAACGCGGCACTGACAACGCGGCAGGCATAATGGTCCCCATCGCCCGCCAGATCGTCAATCGTAATCTTCGCATCCGGCAGGGCTTCACGGATATAGGTCTCGATTTCCTGCGCCGTCATTGCCATCTGGCTTTAAACTCCTGCCCTATCGGTCCATCAGTCGCGGAAAGAATTCGGTATGAACCGCAACCAGACGTGCCTTGGATATTGTGGAACCATTGGGCAATGTCAAACCCTCGCCCCCTGAACGGCCCAGCCTGCGGCATGGAACATCCGCTACAGCCGCCAGATCGGCCAGTGCCTGCCCGTCGCGCACCGCCACGATGTAACGGGACTGGTCCTCCCCAAACCAGAACGCTTCAGGCCGCATGCCCGATTGCGGGCTTTCCAGCACGCAACCCGCCTGCCCGGCCATGACCATTTCCGCCACGGCAACCAGAATACCGCCATCAGCCACGTCATGACAGGCGATAACAGTGCCGTTCTGGATCAGGCCGCGCACGAAATCGCCATTGCGCCGTTCCGCTGCAAGGTCAAGCGTGGGCGGTTCGCCATCCTGGCTGCCCAGTATCTCACGCAGCCAGATCGACTGGCCAAGCTGACCCTTCGTCTCGCCCAGCAGCATGATGTCGCAGCCATCGGGCATTTCCAGCCCGACCGCCGTGCGCACGTCCTCCAGCACGCCAAGGCCACCAATGGCCGGGGTCGGCAGAATGGACTGGGACGTGCCGTCCGGCGCACGCGTCTCGTTATAAAGCGAGACATTGCCACTGACGACCGGGAAATCCAGCGCGCGGCACGCATCACCCATACCGGCGATGGCATCGACAAACTGGCCCATCACTTCCGGCTTTTCAGGTGAGCCGAAGTTCAGGTTGTCCGTTACCGCCAGCGGGCGCGCACCCGTCGCGGTAATGTTGCGCCATGCCTCCGCCACGGCCTGCGCGCCACCAAGGCGTGCATCGGCGCGGCAGTAACGCGGGGTGCAGTCCGTGGTCAGCGCAAGACCCAGATCGGTATCTTCCACCTTGACGATGGCGGCATCGGCGGCACCCGGCCTGCGCACCGTCTGGCCGCCAACCGTGCTGTCATACTGGTTGTACACCCACGCACGCGACGCCAGATCCGGACAGCCGATCAGCCGGATCAGCGCCTGTTCGATACCTACCGGGTCGATGATCGGCTCCATCGGCTGCGGCTTCTGCGCCGGTGCCGTCGGACGGTGATAGACCGGGGCCTGATCGGCCAGCGGCGCCAGCGGAATCTCCGCCTCGATCTCGCCCTTGTGCCGGATCACGATGTTGCCGGTATCGGTCAGATGGCCGATGACCGCGAAATCCAGTTCCCATTTATCGAAAATGGCGCGCGCCTGTTCCGTGCGGTCGGGACGCAGCACGATCAGCATGCGTTCCTGACTTTCGGACAGCATCATTTCATATGCCGTCATCCCGCGCTCGCGCTGGGGCACGTTATCAAGGTCAAGGTCGATGCCGACACCACCCTTGCCCGCCATTTCGACGGAGGATGAGGTCAGGCCCGCAGCACCCATGTCCTGAATGGCCACGATCGCATCGGTCGCCATCAGTTCAAGGCAGGCTTCGATCAGCAGTTTTTCGACAAACGGGTCCCCCACCTGCACGGTGGGACGCTTGGCCAGCGCGTCTTCATCAAATTCCGACGAGGACATGGTCGCGCCATGAATCCCGTCACGCCCGGTTTTCGAACCGACATAGATGACAGGATTGCCGATTCCCGCCGCCGCCGACAGGAAGATGCGGTCCTGCCGTGCAACACCGACCGTCATGGCGTTGACCAGCGGATTGCCGTCATAGGCCGGGTGGAAATTGATTTCCCCGCCCACGGTCGGCACGCCGACGCAGTTGCCGTAACCACCCACGCCACGCACCACGCCATCAACGATGCGGCGGGTCTGCGGGTTGTTGGGATCGCCAAAACGCAGGGCGTTCAGGTTGGCGACAGGCCGCGCACCCATGGTGAACACGTCACGCAGGATGCCGCCCACGCCGGTCGCCGCCCCCTGATAGGGTTCGATGAAGGAGGGGTGGTTATGGCTTTCCATCTTGAAGATGGCGGCCAGTCCCTGCCCGATATCGACCACGCCCGCATTTTCACCGGGGCCGTGGATGACCCACGGGGCCTTTGTCGGCAGGGTTTTGAGGAACGCACGCGACGATTTGTACGAACAGTGCTCGGACCACATGACCGAGAAAATGCCCAGTTCCGTAAACGTGGGCGTGCGGCCCATGATCGACAGGACGTTGCCGTATTCTTCCGCCGTCAGGCCGAATTCGCGGGCCAGCGCCTCATCAACGGGCCGTTGTGCCTTTGCGCTCATCCGACCAGTGCCTCCACAAGCCCCGTAAACAGGGGTTTACCATCCTCGCCGCCCATCAGCGGATCAACCAGATCCTCCGGATGGGGCATCATGCCGCAGATACGCAGGTTTTCGCTGAACACACCCGCAATGGCGTTCATCGAGCCATTGGGGTTGAGTTGCGGATCCCCCGCGTCCATCCGTCCGTTTTCCGCCACGTAGCGGAAGGCCACGCGACCGCTGTCTTCCAGCGCGCGGATGGTTTCGGCCTCGGCAATGTAATTGCCATCGCCATGCGCCATGGGGGTACGGAACACGTCGCCTTTGGCCCAATGGCGGGTAAACGGCGTATCGTCACGCTCGACGCGCAGGAAGCAGTCCTGCGACAGAAAACGCAGCGCCGCGTTACGCAGCAGCGCACCGGGCAGAAGCTGCGCTTCCGTCAGGATCTGGAAACCGTTGCACACGCCAAGGATATGCCCGCCCCTGTTCGCGTATTCGCGTATGGCCGTCATGATCGGGGCATGGGCCGCCATCGCGCCACAGCGCAGGTAGTCGCCATAGCTGAAGCCACCGGGCAGGACCACAAGGTCCACCCCGGCGGGCAGCGCGGTATCACGGTGCCACACCATAACGGGGGCCTGCCCGGTCACACCACGCAGCGCGATCGCCATGTCGCGTTCGCGGTTGGTGCCGGGGAAAACTACAATCGCCGCCTTCATTTGCTGCCGCCGCAGGGATAGGATTCGTGCAGTGCGGTGAACACGACCTCGCCCGCCGGGCGGCTCAGCCCGTCGCGATGGTCCTTCATCCAGCTTACGACCTTGCCGCGCATGTCCGCGATCGGTGTTGCGGGCGCGATGCAGAAGGCCGCGACATCCTTGGTGTCCTTTTCGGCATTCCGCTCGAACAGGTGCGCCAGGGCCGCGGAATCCGCGATGCCGGAAATGTAGGCATCACATACACCAGCGCTCGCGGCCTTGGTGCACAGCGATCCAAGCTGCGTGCCATCCAGCCGCGACACCCGCTGGGCGTACGCCTGCGCCACCGGCATGCTCGCTGCCATGGCGCAGGCCAGGGCAAGAAGGCGGGCGGTTTTCATCCAATGACCTCCGTCACGAAGTCCTCGATCACAAGGTTGGCCAGCAGCGCGCGCGCCATGGCGTCGGCCTGCGCGCGGGCGCGTTCACGATCGGTCTCGTCCACTTCCAGCTCGATCACGCGGCCGATACGGACTTCCCCCACATTGCCGAAATCCAGCACATGCAGCGCATGTTCCACGGCCTTGCCCTGCGGGTCGAGCACGCCTTCCTTCAGCATGACGGTCACGCGTACCTTCATTGCATTACCTCCGGTCCCTTCATGTCGGAATTCGTGGCCTCGGGCAGGATACCCAGGCGCATCGCAACTTCCTGATATGCTTCTTCAACCTTGCCCATGTCCTTGCGGAAACGGTCCTTGTCCAGCTTTTCGCTGGTCTTGGCATCCCACAGGCGGCAGTTATCGGGCGAGATTTCGTCAGCCAGAACGATACGCATGTTGTCGCCCTCGAACAGGCGGCCGAATTCCAGCTTGAAATCGACAAGGATGATGCCGATGCCCATGAACAGGCCGCACAGGAAGTCGTTCACGCGCATGCTCAGCGCCACGATGTCTTCCATGTCATGCGGACAGGCCCAGCCGAAGGCGGTGATGTGTTCCTCACTCACCATCGGGTCGTTCAGGGCGTCGTTCTTGTAATAGTATTCGATGATCGGACGCGGCAGGCGCGTGCCTTCCTGAATGCCCAGCCGCTGTGTCAGGCTGCCTGCGGCCACGTTGCGCACCACGACTTCCAGCGGGATGATCTCGACTTCACGGATCAGTTGCTCGCGCATGTTCAGGCGGCGGATGAAGTGGGTGGGAATCCCGATATCATGCAGCCGCAGCATCAGGTGTTCGCTGATACGGTTGTTCAGCACACCCTTGCCGGTGATGATGCCCTTTTTCGCGCCGTTGCCGGCGCTGGCGTCATCCTTGAAATACTGCACGAGGGTCCCGGGTTCGGGCCCCTCGAAAAGGATTTTGGCTTTTCCTTCGTAAAGCTGACGGCGGCGGCCCATACTCGTCCTTCACATAACGCTGCGGGGACGGGCCGGGAGCGGCCCCTCCCCTGATCTGTAGGATCTGCTGTCGGCATGATCCCGAATGATGCGCATGCCATAGCAGCGATCCGGTCGGGAAGATACCATTTACCTTGCCTGCGCGCCCGATGCGTCAAGATCGACCGGGCTGTAGCCCACCCGGTCGGGTGCGCCCGCGGCAAAAAACCATGACCGGCGGCTGTCCACCGCCACACCAATGGCCGATGAACTGCATGTGCCGAAACCCGAACGCGGGGGAATGTTGATCTCGCTGCCCGCCGGTAGCGAACGGTCGGCCAGCAGGGTGGTCCACTGCGTCCATTCCGGCGGCACCGGGCGCGCGGCCGCGCGGAAGCGCGGCAGGTGGCGGTGGATGCGCGGCATGGCCATGTCATCGGGATCGGTCGTGGCGACCATATGCACGCCCGGTTCAAGCCCTTCCACCTGCGGCTGGCCATAGCCCGGCCCCCGGATGAAAAAGGCGTCCGTCCGGTCCGCCACGATCATGTTGAACGATCGCCATGCCCCGGCGTCGATCTGGCCGATATGGGCCACGGCTTCCCGCGCGGTGGAAAAGCGCCCCGCCATGAGGGGAAGCGCCCCGCGCGAGTTCTTGCCCGGCGCGGGGCCAAGACTGCCCACGCGGTTCATGATCCCCGCGACCACACCTGCATCATTAAGGGTCAGCCAGGACCCACCGGCGACCTCGTCCTGCCCGCCGATGACATCGGGCTGATCGGCCCAGTGCCGTGCGGGCGGCAGCCATGGCCGGTCGAGACGTTCATCACGATTGGCCGCCAGCAGTAGCGGCCATTCCTGCTGTGGATCGTGGGAGATGACGACTGTGCACACGCCTCGGTATCCTGTGCTGTTGTTCCCTATCCGCAGGCGGGATCAGGTCCGCGCGGGGCCTGTCTCGCCAAAGACGCGGGTATAGGTGTGGTCGATCATGCGCAGGTGGGATGCGCTGTCCATGGCGGCGTCCAGAACCTCCGGCGCGACGCGTCCGGCCACTTCCGGGTCCGCGGCAAGGTTCTCACGGAAGGTCCGGCCATCCTTGTGGCCCAGCCGGGTCCATGTCGCCATCGCGTTACGCTGGACGATACGGTAGGCATCCTCGCGCAGGATTCCCGCACGCGCAAGCGCCAGCAGCACTTCGCCCGAATGCACCACCCCGCCAAGGCTGTCGATATTGGCCTGCATCTGTTCGGGATAGATCACCAGCTTTTCCATCATGCCCGCAAGGCGCATGAGGGCGAAATCAAGGCCGATCGTGCCATCGGGGCAGATGTTACGCTCGACGGAGGAATGGCTGATGTCGCGTTCATGCCACAGCGCCACGTTCTCCAGCGCCGGAATGACGTGCGAACGCACAAGGCGTGCCAGCCCCGTCAGGTTTTCCGACAGCACGGGGTTGCGCTTGTGCGGCATGGCCGACGAGCCCTTCTGCCCCTTGTGGAAGAATTCCTCCGCTTCGCGCACTTCGGAACGCTGAAGGTGACGCACTTCGGTCGCCAGACGCTCGATCCCGCTGGCGATCACGGCCAGTGCGCAGAAATAGGCGGCATGCCGGTCGCGCGGGATGACCTGCGTGGAGACATCTTCGGGCTTCAGCCCGAGTTTTTCCGCCACATATTCCTCAACGCGCGGGTCGATATGGGCATAGGTACCCACCGCGCCCGAAATGGCGCAGACCGCGATTTCGGCACGCGCGCGGACCAGCCGTTCGCGGTTGCGGGCGAATTCGGCATAATGGCCCGCAAGCTTCAGACCGAACGATGTCGGTTCGGCATGGATGGCGTGGCTGCGGCCGATGGTCAGGGTATGCTTGTGTTCAAACGCACGCCGCTTCAGCGCCGCCAGCACGGCATCGACATCTTCCAGAAGCAGGTCGGTCGCCTGCACCATCTGCACCGACAGGCAGGTATCGAGCACGTCGGACGATGTCATGCCCAGATGCACGAAACGGCTGTCCGGTCCGATCTTTTCAGCAAGCCATGTCAGGAACGCGATGACATCGTGACGGGTTTCGGCCTCGATCTCGTCAATACGGTCCAGATCGGCCTGCGAAAAGGCGGCCATGGCGGCATCGCCCTTCGTGCGGATGGTCCGGGCGGATTCGGCGGGAATCGCGCCATATTCCGCCATCGCCTCGCAGGCCAGGGCCTCGATTTCGAACCAGATGCGGTAGCGGTTCTCAGGGGACCAGATGGCGGCCATGACGGGGCGGGTATAGCGCGGTACCATGTTCTCAGGCTTCCTCACGTAGCGACACAATCGGGATCAGGCCGCTTTCCTACCCAATTCTGTTGCGTGCGTCTCCCTTAATTCACGTCCGATCCATCATGAAGGCGATCAGGGGGCGACATCATCTGTCATGACAGGTGTGATTGCATCATGGGCGCACACAACGGCATAAAGCGGTTATAACGCACCGCGCGCTGCCCACGGGCATGCCCCTACAGGATCGTATCTGCTCCATGTCCGCTATTTTTTCGCCGTCTTCGCTTTATGCGCTGGCCCAGGTTATCCTGATTGACGTGACACTCGCGGGCGATAACGCGATCGTGGTGGGGCTGGCGGTGCGTAACCTGCCGCACCGTTCGCGGCGAATCGCCATCCTGTGCGGGATACTGGGTGCTGCAGTCATACGGATCGGGCTGGCGCTGGTCGCCGTCAGGCTGCTGGCCATTATCGGGCTGACGCTGGCGGGCGGCCTGCTGCTGCTGTGGGTGTGCTGGCGCATGTATCGGGAAATGCGCGGTGATGCCGTGGAGAACGATGCAGCCCCCGCCCCCGGATCGCTGCGCAATGCCATCATCCGCATCATGGTGGCCGACCTGTCCATGAGCCTTGATAACGTTCTGGCGGTAGCCGGGGCCGCGGGCGAACATATGGGCGTGCTGGTCACGGGGCTGGTCATATCGGTCGTGCTGATGGCAGTTGCGGCATCCCTGATCGCGCGCCTGCTGGAACGGTATCGCTGGATTTCGTGGATCGGGCTGCTGGTTGTGCTGGTTGTGGCGATCGAACTCATCATCAAGGGCGGTGGCGAGGTCTGGACCCATATCGGGGGCGCCGCATGACGAGTACACGCGCCAGCCATCGTCTGGGCATTGCGACGGGGCTGGCGCTGTCCGGCCTGCTGGCGCTGCCTTCCCCTGCCGCATCATCCCCGCCGCCTGCGGTGAAGGCAGAAAACTGGCCCACCCCTGCGCAGGCCGCGACCGGCAATGCGGATGATGACCCGATTGCCGCGAAGCTGGTGGTCTACCTGCGCCTGCTTTCCCCGGTGGGGGGAAGTTCCGATGAATACGCGACCTTCCTGCGCGAAAATGCCGCCTGGCCACAGCGCCCCACCCTGCTGGCGCGGTTTCAGCAGACCCTTGCAGCCGAGCCGGATGACGTCACGGCGGGGCGGCTGTGCGGCGTGCTGCCGCTGAAGGATGTGCATGCCCTGCTGCGCTGCAACAGTGCATCCCCCCGCCCGGCGAATCTGGATGACTGGGCGCGTGATACATGGATACACCGCGCCGACAGCCCGACCGACGCGCAGGCGATGCTGGCGGCCTTCGGCAGTGCTTTCACGCCGGAGGACCACTGGCAGCGCTTCGACCGGCAGGAACGCGCGGGACAGGTCGAAGCCGCGACCCGGCAGGTACCCCTGCTGACCCCGGCGCAGCAACCCATTGCCCGCGCGCGCATCGCCTTTCGCCGCAATGATCCGCAGGCGGAAACGACACTGGCCCTGCTACCGCCTGAACAGCAGGCTGATGCGGCATTATTGCTGGACCGCCTGCGCTGGCTGCACCATGCACAGCGGCTGGATGATGCGCTGGCCCTGTGGCGCGCACGGGGCATCGAGACGGAACAGCATGCAACCGGCGGCGCAGCCGCATTCTGGCGCGAACGTGACGGGCTGGCCCGCGACCTGCTTCAGGCCCGCAGGCCACAGGACGCCCTGCTCATCGCCAACGACACGGCGGATATCGGCGCGGCCAACCATTTTGACGCCCTGTTCCTGACCGGCTGGATCAGGCTCGAATACCTGCATGACGCCGAACACGCACAGGCTGACTTCACCCCGCTGGCGCAGGCGGTTCCCGTCATTACCCGCAGCCGGGGGCAGTTCTGGCTGGGACGCGCGTTATGGGCCTGTGGCCGGCATGAACCCGCGCGGACCCAATGGACGCACGCGGCGGAACTGGCCAATACCTTCTACGGGCAGATGGCGATTGAATGGCTGGCGGGCAACCGGGTGAACCAGTTGCTGGTTCCCGATCAGGCGGGCCGCCAGATCCGCGCGCACCTGCTGCGCGAAAAGGAACCCAGCCCCACCGTAGCCGATGCCGTGCGGTTCGATACGACGGAACTGGCGCGCGCGGCGGAAATTCTGGCGGCATGGGGTGACGGGCATCATGCGCGTGATTTCATCCTGGCCCTTGATGCGCAGGGCACGGATGCGATGACGCATGTGCTGGCCGCACGCATGGCGACACGGCTGAACGTGCCGGATGCCGCGGTCATGATCGCCCGTCTGGCCGGACGCGACGGGCTGACGCTGATACGCGAAGGCTGGCCCCGCCCCTACACCCCGCCCACAAGCATCCTGCCTGCGGATGTGGAACTGGCCGTGGCGCGGCAGGAAAGCGGGTTTGACCCCGCGGTGGTCAGCCCGGCCCATGCTGTCGGCCTCATGCAGCTTCTGGTGTCCACGGCGCGCGACGTTGCGCGCAAGGTCGGCATGACGGATGTGCCGGTCAGTGCAGCCACCCTGACCGATCCGCAACTGAACATGCGGCTGGGTGCCGCCTATCTGGCGGATATAGCCCAGCGCGTGGGGGGAGCCGTTCCTTACGTTGCGGCGGCCTATAATGCCGGGCCGCACCGCACGGACAACTGGCTGCTGACACTGGGCAACCCGGCGCGCGATACGCCTGTGCCCGATGCCCTGCTGGACTGGATCGAAAGCATTCCTTTCGGGGAAACACGCAATTACGTTGAAAGGGTGGAGGAGAACATGGCCATTTATCAGGCAACCGACCCCGCACTGGCGCAGGACTGATGGCGGTATCCCCTGCCCGCCTGATTGCCAGCTTCGGGGGCTGCGGCTTTGCCCCGCGTGCGCCGGGCACGGTGGGATCATTCGCGGCCATGGTTGTGGGTGTCCCCTTGCTGGGACAATGGACATGGATGGCGCTGGCCATCATTGCCTGCACCCTGATCGGCTACCGGGCCACGGCACTGGTATCCAACGGGGAAGATCACGGCTGGATCGTGATTGATGAGGTCGCGGGCATGTGGCTGGCGATGTTCCCGCTGGCGCCCCTGCCCGTTTCCGCCCTGCGCTGGGTGGATGTGCTGTGGCTGCTGCTGGCCTTCGCCCTGTTCCGCCTGTTCGATATCACCAAGCCCGGTCCCGTAGGCTGGTTCGACCGGCGGCATGATGCGCTCGGCATTATGGGGGATGATGTTGTGGCCGGGATCATGGCCGCCATCATCCTGACAGGCATCCGTTATCTGGCCTGACGCGTTACCGCCACAGCAAAGGAGAATGTGACGGATGTTACCTGATACATTTCTTGCCCGTATGCCCGATGCCCTGATGCGGCTGCGCATTGCGGGCCGCCGCATTGTCACGGCGGAAAGCTGCACGGGCGGACTGCTGGCCGCATCGCTGACCCATGCCGCCGGATCGTCCGATGTGGTGGCGGGCGGTTTCGTCACCTATTCCAACAGCATGAAACACCATACGCTGGGCGTATCCCTCAGCCTGCTGGAACGCCACGGCGCCGTAAGCCGGGAGGTCGCCGCCGCCATGGCACAGGGCGCCCTTGCGCATGCGCCCGATGCCAATATGGCCGTGTCCATCACCGGCATTGCCGGGCCGGGTGGCGCCGTGCCGGACAAACCGGTGGGACTGGTCTGGTTTGGTACGGCGTGCGGGGGACAGGTTGACACGGTTTCCCATGTATTTGCAGGCACCCGCACCGAAATCCGCGCGCAGGCCGTCCGCATCGCCCTTTCGCTACTGCTTGACCATGCGGACCGGCTGAATGCGGGATAAACGGCAGCACTGCATTGCAGGAAAGCTTTAGGCGCGCTGCCGCAATACTGGCAGGAAGAGCCGCCTCCCTGCCACGGATGGGACGATCAGTATCCGGAAACCGTGCTACCTGTTTCCGGCACGCGGATGGGGCTGGCGGTTTCGCCTGTTCCCGCCGCCTGTACCGGATGGCCGGGGGCGGCTACCGGCGGGGCAGCAGACGCGGCCTGCGGGGGAAGTGAGGCGCGGGCTTTCTGCAGGCTCTGTGCATTCAGGTCCGCCGTTTCGGCATCACTGCCGGGGGCGGGATGATGGGCTGCCGGTGCAGCACTGGCAAGCGATGTCATGCCCAGCAGCATGCAGCCTGCCATGGCGGAAATGAATTTTTTCATGATGAGGTTTCCCAATCCGGACTGACGGTTTGAGGGGATCAGGCATTACCGGCTTTTGCCGTGCCGATCGGCGGCGGAGCCGGCGTTGCGGGCTGGCCGTAAATATCCCGCGCACGGCGGATAAAGGCCGAAACCATGAGACGCACGGCTTCATTGAAGACAACGCCGATCGCCGCCTGCAACAGGCGGGAACGGAATTCGAAATCCACAAAGAAATCAACCAGACATCCACGCGCATCGGGCGTGAACGTCCATACGTTGTTCAGATAGCGGAAAGGCCCTTTTTCGTAGCTGACCCGTATCGTGCTGGGTGCTTCAAGCAGCACGCGGCTGGTAAATGTCTCCCGAAACGGACCAAACCCTATGGTCAGGTCCGCAACCAGTTCGGTGCTGGTGCGCGTACGAACCCGCGCGTTGGTACACCACGGCAGAAACTGGGGGTATTTCCCGACGTCGGCCACCAGATCAAAAAGCTGATCGGGGGAATAGGCAATAAGCCGACGTTCGGCATGGGTGGGCATCAGTTACTCTCCATCGCGCCACGCTCTGTCCGCAGGCGGTGTTCACGTGCGGCGCGCAGTTCCGCAAAATCAGAATCCGCATGATACGATGACCGGGTCAGTGGCGAGGCACTGACCTGAAGAAAGCCCTTTACGCGCGCGATCGTCGCGTAATCGGCGAATTCATCCGGCGTAACGAACCGGGCCACCGCGGCATGCTTGACCGTAGGCTGGAGATATTGCCCCAGAGTGATGAAATCAACGTCCGCAATACGCAGATCATCCATGACCTGCGTGATTTCGGTCCGTTCTTCGCCCAAGCCGAGCATCAGTCCTGACTTCGTGAAGATGGACGGGTCCATCCGCTTCACATCATCCAGAAGGCGCAGCGACTGGTAATAGCGCGCACCAGGGCGGATCGTGGGATACAGCCGGGGCACGGTTTCCAGATTATGGTTGAACACATCGGGCCGCGCACGGACCACAACCTCCAGCGCGCCGGGCTTGCGCAGGAAATCGGGCGTCAGGATCTCGACCGTCGTATCCGGCGCGCTGGCACGCAGGGCACCAATCACCCGTGCGAAATGATGCGCGCCACCATCGGCCAGATCATCGCGGTCAACGGAAGTGATAACGACATGCCGCAGCCCCAGACGGGCCACCGCATCCGCCACGCGCTCGGGTTCATCCGAATCAAGCGCATTGGGCATGCCGGTCGTGACATTGCAGAATGCGCAGGCCCGCGTGCAGATTTCCCCCATGATCATCATGGTCGCATGACGCTGGGACCAGCATTCCCCGATATTGGGGCATGCCGCTTCCTCGCATACCGTGACAAGCTTGTTGTCACGCATGAGCTTGCGCGTTTCATGATAGGTGGGGTGATTGGGCGCGCGCACCCGTATCCAGTCGGGCTTGCGCGCGATGGGATTGTCGGGCTTGTGCGCCTTTTCTGGATGGCGAAGGGGCGTGTCCCCCTTCTTCCGGTGGTCGATCATCACACGCACAGACATGTACCAGGTCCCCGCAAACAGGCAGATAAGCACAAGTGTAACGCCAGCCCCACCGCGTCAAGCGTTCTTGCCCGCTTCCCCGCGTGACGGGATCACAACCGCACGATCAGGTACCGCGTGATCCTGCCCCGCCGCAGGCAGCGTTAGATATGCAGCGCCCCGTCATACGCCGCCAGCACGGCTTCGTGCATGGTTTCCGATATGGTGGGATGCGGGAATACGGTTTCCTTGAGTTCGGCATCCGTCAGTTCCCCCGTGCGGGCGATCACGTACCCCTGAATCATCTCGGTTACTTCCGGCCCGACCATATGGGCACCCAGCAGTTCGCCCGTCGCCTCATCGAAAATGGTCTTCACCAGCCCTTCCGGCTCGCCCATCGCAATGGCCTTGCCGTTACCAATGAAGGGGAAGCGCCCGACACGGATCTTGTGACCAGCCGCCTTTGCGCGTTCTTCCGTCATCCCGACCGACGCCACCTGCGGACGGCAGTAGGTGCAGCCGGGAATGTTCAGCGGGCTGATCGGGTGGACCGTACGGCCCGCGATCTGTTCGGCCACCATCACGCCTTCATGGCTGGCCTTGTGGGCAAGCCATGGCGGGGATGCGATATCACCGATGGCGTAAACACCCTTTTCACCCGTGCGGCAGTAGGGATCGACCTTGATGTGGGTCCGGTCGACTTCGATCGCCGTGCCCTCAAGCCCGATATTCTCGACATTGCCGACAATGCCCACAGCCGAGATCACGCGCTCCACCACAACGGACTGCGTTTTTCCCCCGGCGGTGACCTCCACCGTCACGCTGTCCCCATCCTTGCCAATCCGGCCCAGTTTCGCACCGGTCAGGATTTTCATGCCCTGCTTTTCCAGGGCCTTGCGGGCGAAGGTGCTGATTTCGGCATCTTCCACCGGCAGGATGCGGTCGGCCACTTCCACAATCGTGACCTCCGCCCCCATGTTCCGGTAAAAGGACGCGAATTCCACCCCGATTGCCCCCGACCCGATCACCAGCAGGCTGCGCGGCAGTTCGGTGGGCACCATGGCCTCGCGGTAGGACCAGACAAGCCTGCCATCAGGTTCCAGTCCGGGCAGCACACGCGCCCGCGCGCCCGTAGCCAGAATCACGTTCGGGGCGGTCAGAATGGTTTCCCCGCCATCACTGGTTACGGAAACCTTGCGCAATGTGCCCTGCGTGCCTGCAAGCCGGCCGAAGCCGTTGACGACGGTCACGCCATTCTTCTTCAGCAGATGGCTGACACCGGCGGAAAGCTGCGCCGAAACCTTACGCGAACGCTTGACCACCTTGGTAAAGTCAAAGCGCACGTTATCGGCGGCAAAGCCGAATTCATCCAGATTATGCAGCAGGTGATTGATTTCCGACGCGCGCAGCAGCGCCTTGGTCGGAATGCAGCCCCAGTTCAGACAGATGCCGCCAAGCTGCGCGGTTTCGACCACAGCGGCCTTCAGCCCAAGCTGGGCGGCACGGATGGCCGCGACATAACCGCCGGGACCACCGCCAATAACAATGACATCAAATTGCGTGGTGCTCATTGGACCGCTTCCTCAGACCACAAGGCTCATGGGGTTTTCCACCACGGCGCGGAAGGCCGAAACCCATTCCGCCGCCAGCGCGCCATCCACCACCCTGTGATCGACCGACAGGGTAACCGTCATGACCGTAGCGATCGTAATCTGGTCGCCCTTCACCACCGCCCTGCGTTCGGCTGCGGCAATGGCCAGTATGGCGGCCTGCGGAGGGTTGATGATGGCCGAGAACGCCTTGACCCCGTACATCCCCATATTGGAGATGGAGAAGGTGCCTCCCTGAAATTCCTCCGGCTTCAGCTTGCCCGCCCGCGCGCGGGAGACAAGATCGCGCGTTTCGGTGCTGATCTGCCGCAGGCTCTTGGTATCGGCCTTACGCACGATAGGGGTAATCAGCCCATCGGGAATGGAGACGGCCACGGAAATATCCACGTCGTCATAAACCAGAACCGCATCGTCCGTGTACGATACATTGACCTTCGGCACCCGCCGCAGCGTAACGGCGACTGCCTTGATGAGCATATCATTGACGGAAATCTTGTACGCACCCGGTCCCTCCGCAGGGGATGCCGCGTTCATCTGGCTGCGCAGCGCCATGAGCGCATCAAGCTGCACATCCATTTCCACATAGAAATGCGGAATGGTGGATTTCGCTTCCGTCAGACGGCGGGCGATCACCTTGCGCATGGTGGAATGGGGCACCTTCGCGTAACCCGTGCCCGCGGCTTCCGCCACTGCGGCAGGGGATGCGGTTTTCGGTGTCGCGGCCGGGGTCTGCCCGGCCTGCTCCACATCACGGCGCACGATGCGGCCGTTGGGGCCGCTTCCCTTCAGGGTGGACAGATCAACCCCTTTCTGCGCCGCGATACGGCGGGCCAGCGGGGAGGCGAAAACACGCTTTCCACTGGATGCAGCCGGGGCAGCAGACGGAGCCATCGCAGGGGCCGGAGCCGCAGCCGGGGCGACCACGGGTGCCTGCGCCACCGGGGGCGTGGCAGAAGCCGCCGAGATGTCCGGCACGCTTTCACCCTCGGCCACCAGAATGGCGATGGGCGTATTGACCGCGATGCCTTCCGTCCCTTCCGGGGTCAGGATACGGCCCAGCACGCCTTCATCCACGGCCTCGACTTCCATCGTGGCCTTGTCCGTCTCGATTTCGGCAATCACGTCACCGGATGCGATGGTGTCGCCTTCCGTCTTGAGCCAGCGGGCCAGCTTGCCTTCCTTCATGGTGGGCGAAAGCGCGGGCATCAGGATGTTGATGGACATCGTGCGTTTCCCCTTCACACAACCTGCCGGACGGCATTGATGATCCAGTCCGGATTGGGCAGGGCAAGCTTTTCAAGGTTGGCGGCGAACGGCATGGGCACATCGGCCCCCGCCACGCGCACCGGCGGCGCATCGAGGTAGTCGAACGCATGTTCGATCACCTGCATGGATATTTCGGCACCGATACCGGCGAAGGGCCAGCCTTCTTCCACCGTGACCAGTCGGCTGGTCTTCTTCACGCTATCCACCACCGTCCGGGTATCCAGCGGGCGGATGGTGCGCAGGTTGATGACCTCGGCCTCGATCCCCTGCTCCGCCAGCTTGGCCGCGGCTTCCAGCGCCACGCCAACCATGATGGAGAAAGCGACGATGGTTACGTCGCGTCCCTCGCGCTCGACCTTCGCCTTGCCAATGGGCAGGATGAAATCCTCATCCACCGGGCAGGAAAAACGCTGTCCGTACAGGATTTCGTTTTCAAGGAAGATGACCGGGTTCGGATCGCGGATGGCGGCGCGCAGCAGGCCCTTCGCATCGGCTGCCGACCACGGCGCCACGACCTTCAGGCCCGGCACATGGCCATACCAGCTTGCATAACACTGCGAATGCTGCGCGCCCACGCGGGCGGCGGCACCGTTAGGGCCACGGAATACGATGGGGCACGACATCTGGCCACCGGACATGTAGCGCGTCTTGGCGGCGGAATTGATGATCTGGTCAATGGCCTGCATGGCGAAGTTCATGGTCATGAACTCCACAATCGGCTTCAGCCCGGTCAGCGCGGCACCGATGGCCATGCCGGCAAAGCCCTGTTCGGTAATGGGGGTATCAATCACCCGCTTTTCACCGAACTCGTCCAGCAGCCCCTGGGAAACCTTGTAAGCCCCCTGATACTGGGCCACTTCCTCACCGATCAGGAACACATCCCCATCACGGCGCAGCTCGGCGGCCATCGCATCGCGCAGGGCTTCGCGCACGGTGATTTCGCTACATTCGCCCCAGTCCTTTTCAGGCTGGGCGCTGGCGGGCGGCGTGCTGGGGGCAGCGGGCGTCGGCCCACACGAAGCCGGGGCCGAGGACGTAGCTGCGGCAGGCTGCTGCGCGGGGGCGGCGCTGGGCCGGGCCTTCGCATCTTCCCCTTCCGCCAGCAGGATGGCGATGGGCGTGTTGACAGCGACGTTTTCCGTCCCTTCGGGGATCAGGATGTCGCCCATTATGCCTTCATCCACCGCTTCCACTTCCATCGTGGCCTTGTCGGTCTCGATTTCGGCAATCACGTCACCTGCGGCGACGGCTTCCCCCGGTTTGCGCAGCCAGCGGGCCATCTTCCCCTCCGTCATGGTGGGAGAGAGGGCGGGCATGAGTATTTCTGTTGCCATTTCTAATCAGCTTTCCACCAGCACGTCTGTCCACAGTTCCGAAGGATCGGGTTCAGGGCTGGTCTGGGCAAAGGATGCTGCATCAGCCACGATCGACTTGATCTGGTCATCCATGGATTTCAGTTCGCTTTCGGCCACGCCCATATCCAGCAGTTCACGACGGGCGCGATCAATGGGATCATGGTTCCTGCGCATTTCGTCCACTTCGGTGCGCTGGCGGTATTTCGCCGGGTCCGACATGGAATGGCCGCGATAACGGTAGGTATCGACTTCCAGCAGCACCGGTCCCTTGCCCGCACGGCAATGGGCTACAGCTTCCTGTGCCGCGGCACGCACCGCACCCACATCCATGCCATCCACATGCATGCCCGGAATGCCCCACGGCTCACCATTGCGCCACAGTTCCTTCGATGCGGAAGCCCGTTCGACGCTGGTGCCCATGCCATAGTGGTTGTTTTCCAGCACGAACAGGCAGGGCAGCTTGTGGAGCGCGGCAAGATTGAAGCTTTCGTACACCTGCCCCTGATTGGATGCGCCTTCGCCATAATAGGTGACGGAGACTTCATCCGTGCCACGATACCTGTTGGCAAACGCCAGCCCGATACCCAGCGAGACCTGTGCGCCCACGATGCCATGGCCGCCATAGAAATGCTTTTCGCTGGAGAACATGTGCATCGAACCGCCCTTGCCGTGGGAATAGCCCCCCTCACGACCGGTCAGTTCCGCCATCACGCCGCGCGGGTCCATGCCGGCTGCCAGCATCTGTCCATGATCGCGGTAGGAGGTGATGATCTTGTCCCCCTGCTTCAGCTCCATCTGGATCCCGACCACGACCGCTTCCTGACCGATATACAGGTGGCAGAAACCACCGATCAGCCCCATGCCGTACAACTGGCCGGTACGTTCCTCAAACCTTCGGATCAGCACCATCTGGTAATAGGCGTGCTTCAGGTCGGCTTCCGTCATGGTCCGGCTGTTGTGCCCACCCGACAGGCCGGGATCTGTCTCGTTACTCATCGAATGTCCTTGGTTCATGTTGCCAGCGCTGTTGCCTAGCCATGCCGCAGCACGACCGTCACGACTGCCGGGCGTAACCGCCTTTCGTCATGCACCTGTCGCACGGTTATAAGTTCCGGAAGCCCCGCCGGATTTATGGATCACGTGTATCTGACAGATTTCCATGTCCCGCTCCACGGCCTTGCACATGTCATACAGTGTAAGGGCGGCGACGGAGGCCGCAGTCAGGGCTTCCATTTCCACGCCGGTCGGCCCGGTGGTACGGACGCGCGCCGTGATCTCGACCCCCTGCCCCGCCGCATCCGGGACCAGATCCACCGTGACGGAGGAAATGGCCAGCGGATGGCATAACGGGATCAGATCCGATGTTTTCTTCGCCGCCATGATACCCGCGATACGCGCGGTCGCCAGCACGTCCCCCTTGGGCATCTGTCCCGACAGGATCATGGCCAGCGTTTCCGGGCGCATCTTTATCAGACCATGGGCCACGGCCTCGCGCCGGGTATCGGGCTTGGCCGATACATCGACCATGACCGCATGCCCCGCCGCATCCAGATGCGACAGGCCACCCGATGTCATGCGCCGGCCCCGTCCGGCTGCGTGCCAAGCAGGGCGTGGACGGCGGCCCCCACATCTTCATGCCGCAGCAGGCTTTCCCCCACCAGAAAACCCGATGCCCCAACCGCGTTCAGCTTCATGACATCAGCATGCGTGCGGATGCCGCTTTCGGATACGATGATCCGGTCAGGCGGCACCAGCGGCGCAAGCTGGAGGGTGGTTTCGATATCGGTCTGCAGGGTCTTGAGATTGCGGTTGTTGATGCCGATCAGGGACGTATCAAGCGCCAGTGCGCGATTGAGTTCCTGTTCGTCATGCACCTCAACCAGCACGTCCATGTCCAGTCCGCGGGCGATGTCCAGCAGTTCGGCCGCTTCCGCATCGGTCAGGATCGCCATGATGAGGAGGATGCAGTCCGCCCCGATCAGGCGGCTTTCATGAACCTGCCACGGATCGACGATGAAGTCCTTGCGCAGCAGCGGCAACTTGCATGCTTCGCGCACCCGGCTCAGATCCTCTGCGCTGCCATGGAAGCATGACCCTTCGGTCAGCACCGAGATACAGGCGGCCCCCGCCTTTTCATATTCCTGCGCGATCAGCGTCGGTTCGTAGTCGGGACGCAGGATACCGGCGGAAGGCGACGCCTTCTTTATTTCCGCGATCAGGCCGATCTGGTGATCGGCGGTCTTCTGCTTCAGCGCCTGCCCGAAACCGCGTGGTGGCGTTGTCACTTCACGCGCACGGGACGTAATTTCCTTCAGCGTCATGACCTTTGACCGCTGCGCCACGTCCACCCGTGTCCGTGCACAGATACGCTCCAGAACATCGGGGATGCTGTCTACATCCGCTGGCTGGACACTACCTGTCTGGGGGGAGGTCATTGGCGTGTCGTTCATTTTCTACCCTGTTACTCTGTTAGGCTCATCCACCCGGAAACTCCGGACAGCGTCCAGCACGGCCAGAACCGCGCCACGATCGAGAACATCAGCAGCCATGGCGATGTTCCCACGCAAGGCGGCATAGTCAATCGCGCCACCATGAATGATATTGTCGCCCCGCTGCGCCACATGCAATGCCACTGCGGCATTGAGCAGCACGGTATCGCGGTAGGCACCGCGCGCACCCTGCGCCAGTTCCCGCATTACACGCGCATTATGCGCGGGCGTGCCACCGGCTATGGCGTCGATGGGCGCGGGCTCAAGTCCCGTCTGCTCCGGCCAGACGGTCAGGTTGTGGATCTGGCCATCTTCCAGCACGCAGGCCCGCGTGGGACCGGCAAGCGTCAGTTCGTCCACAAACCGGCTATCGCCACAGGCGCCACTTACGGCCCATACACGATCGGACCCGGCCTCGTGCAGCGTTTTGACCATCACGTCCAGCCACTGGGGGGAAAACACCCCCACAAGCTGGCGCGTAACACCCGCGGGATTACACAGCGGACCGATCAGATTGAAAATGGTGCGAAAGCCCAGCCCGCGCCGTACTGCCGCGAAGTGGCGCATGGCGGGATGGTGATTGGTGGCCGCGAGAAACGTGACACCACAGGCATCCATCATCCGGCCTATCGGCGCATTGCCGACGGGCAGCGGCACGCCGAGTTCCAGCAGCACATCCGTTGCCCCGGACCGCGACGACAGCGCCCGGTTGCCATGCTTGGCCACCGGCACCCCAAGTGCCGCCAGCACGAACGCCACGGCGGTTGACACATTGAGCGTGCCCAGACCATCCCCGCCCGTGCCGCACACATCCAGCGCACCAGCAGGCATGCCCGGCACCGCGAGCATGCGCGCGCGCGCCGCGCGGACAGCGGCATGCAGTTCGGTTACGGTTTCCCCACGGATATGCAGCGCAGTCAGGAAGGCAGCCAGCGGTATTTCGCCCACCGCGCCATCCATGATCTGTTCAAACGCTATCCCCGCCATGGCAGGGGAGAGGTCCCGCTGCGCAAGCAGGACCGCCAGAATATCCCTGAACTCCGCCTGCTGGCCCTGTGCCGCGTCCGTAATGCCGGACATACGGTCAGGCAGCCTTGCGCGGTGTGTTCCTGCCCCGCGCAAGCGACAGGAAATTGGCCATGATGTCGTGGCCATGTTCGGAAGCGATGCTTTCGGGATGGAACTGCACGCCGAATATCGGCAGGGTGGCGTGCCGCAGTCCCATGATGACCCCGTCGGATGACCGGGCAGTGGCCACCAGCGTATCGGGCAGGCTGTCGGGATCGATGGTCAGGCTGTGATAGCGGGTCGCGTTGAACGGGTCGGGCACACCGGCGAAGATATCCGTCCCGTCATGATAGACGGGCGAGACCTTGCCGTGCATGGGCACTGGCGCACGCACGACCTTGCCGCCGAAAACCTGCCCTATGGCCTGATGCCCCAGACAGACGCCAAATATGGGCACCTTCCCCGCAGCCTGCGCGATCAGGTCGCAGCATATCCCGGCCTCGTTTGGGGAACACGGACCTGGGGAGATGACAATGGCTTCCGGGCGGAGCGCAAGCGCGTCCGCCACGCTGATCGCATCATTGCGGTAGACGGCGCACTTTTCCCCCAGATCCCCCAGATAGTGGACGAGGTTGAAGGTAAAGCTGTCATAATTATCGATCAGAAGGAGCATGGTCGTATCATGGCTTTTCCGCTGGGCCGGGTCAAACCTTCGGGCCTGACCCGGCATGTCTCAAGACATCATATCACGTTCGCGGATGTTATAAAATCGCCTTATCCGGCGTCGCCCGTGGCGAAGCGGACTGCTTCCTCCGCCGCGCGGAACAGGGCGCGGGCTTTCTGGCGGGTTTCTTCGTATTCCGCATCGGGAACACTGTCCGCCACCACGCCGCATCCCGCCTGCACATACATCCGGCCATCCTTCACCACCGCCATGCGCAGGCCGATGCAGGTATCCATGTCACCATCAGGGCCGAAATAACCGATGCACCCCGCATAGGTCGCGCGCCGGGTCGGTTCGACCTCATCAATGATTTCCATGGCGCGGATCTTGGGCGCGCCAGTCAGCGTGCCTGCGGGAAAGCCCGACATGAGGGCGTCCAGCGCCTCCAGATCGGGACGCAGCCGCCCTTCCACGTTGGATGAGATATGCATGACATGGCTGAAGCGTTCGATCACGAACTGTTCCGTCACCTTGACCGAACCCAGTTCGCACACCCGCCCGACATCGTTGCGACCGAGATCGATCAGCATCAGGTGTTCGGCGCGCTCCTTCGGGTCGGCCAGCAGTTCGGCTTCCAGCGCCAGATCCTCTTCAGTCGTGCGCCCACGCGGCCGGGTTCCGGCCAGCGGGCGGACGGTCATGGTGCCTTCACGCAGGCGGACCAGTATCTCCGGCGATGAGCCGACAAGGCTGAACCCGTCAAGGTCGAGATAGAACAGGAAGGGTGCTGGATTGATCCGGCGCAGCGCGCGGTACAGCGCGAACGGCGGCAGGCTGAACGCCGCGCTGAAACGCTGGCTTGGCACGATCTGGAACGCATCGCCCGCCGCGATGTAATCCTGCAACCGGCGCACGATGTCGCAGAATGCCTGCCGCGTCATGTTTGATTCCGGCACGGGGGGCGCGATCTCGCCCTCGTTCCCTTCCGGCAGTTCGACGGGGGTGGACAGCGCGGCGCGGGCCTGCTGCAGCCGGGCCTGCGCATCATCCCATATCGCTTCGGGCGCGACACCCGCCTGCGGCCGCAGCGGGGCGGCCAGAAGCAGTTCGTCGCGCACCGTATCGAATATCGCGAACAGGCCGGGACGGATCAGTATCCCTTCAGGCAGGTTCAGATCATCGACAGGCATATCGGGCAGGTATTCGACCTGCCGGATCATGTCGTAACCGAGATAACCGAAGACGCCACCCGTCATGGGGGGCAGTTCTTCGGGCAGGGTCATCCGGCTTTCGTGCAGCATCCGACGCAGGGACACCAGCGGGGCGTCCGCCTCCGGCACGAATTCATGCACGCCTGCCGCCGGGTCATGGCAGATACTGGCCTGACCATCGTGACAGCGCCAGATCAGGTCGGGCAGCAGGCCAATTACGGAATAGCGCCCGCGTGACGTGCCGCCTTCCACACTTTCCAGCAGGAACGCATTATGGCCGCCATTGGCCCCGCCATGGCTGCGCGCAAGATGCGACAGCCGCAGGAACGCCGCCACAGGTGTCAGCAGATCGGCAGGCTCGACGCGCCATGTAACCGTGGCATCACCCTTGCGCAGCGCGGCGAGTGCCGCCGCACGCATGGCAGCATCCGGCTGCCGGAAGGAAGGGCGTATGCGCGATGCGTCTGCTGTCACTGTCCTGTTCCCGTGTTCTGGCTACCCGTAACCTCGGTCATGACCGCGCGGATGGCGGAATTGTTCGGCTTGGGCTTTACGATGCCCTCAAGCGCCGTGCCGTAGGTCATTTCAATATCATCACCCATCGACTGCGCCAGCCCGGCGCGCACGCGATCATAGAGCGGCTTCTGCGTGGCGGGGTCGGGATGGTTGATCGCCGTCAGCGTTGCGATCACGTAGGAATCACCTGCCTGCGTCATCACGCTCTGTCCCGGATGGTCCAGGCGGAAGATCAGGGCCGCAACCTCACGCGGGATTTCCGGCGAAGGCTGCATGGGCGAAATCGGCTGGCTGTGTTCAACCCCCGCAATGGCCGGGCTGACATGGGCCAGACCGCCCTGCCCGGCTGCCTGCGTATAGAACGTGGTCGCCTGCTGGTCCGCCATGTGACGGCGCGCTTCAGCCTGCCATGCGGCGGCAACGCGCGGACCGGCCTCGGTCAGGCTCAGGTCATGGCCCGGCGTCACATTATCGACCGATACCGCGTACCATACGCCGTCAGGCCCCTGCACCAGTTCCGGACTGGCGCCTTTCGCCTGTGAAAAGATGCGTGCCACGATTGCCTGCCGCGCAGCATCACCACCGGGTATCGGGGCCGGCGCGCCTTCATGGGTCATGCCATTCTGGTCAAGCTCGCCCGACACGGCGGCGGCACCCAGATCGGCAGGAATGGCGTCCAGACCACCACCTGCGATCGCGTCCTGCACCTTCTGCACGCGATCACCCAGCAGCGCCTGCGCGCGGCCATGCGCGATCTGGTCATGCAGGGCCTGCTTCACCTCATCAAACGGTATCACATGCGCGGGGGTGACGCCGGTTACGCGGAAGACAACCCAGCCGCCTTCGCTTTTGACCGGTCCCTGCGTCGCATCGGCGGGGGCGGAGAAAATCTGCTTCGCAAGATCAGTGGAAGGAACATCGCTCTGGCGCACGCCGGGCAGCTCCACGGCGGCTGCGTCCTTGCCCGCGTTTTTCTGCACCAGCGCCCAGCTACCTGCATCCGCCCACTGCGCGCGCAGGGCTGCGGCGCGTTCCTGTGTCGGCACGGTCACGATCTGCACGTTACGGCGTTCGGGCGCGTTGAAGGTCTGGGCCTGTGCTTCATACGCCTTGTGCAGGTCGGCATCCGATATATCGATCTGGTGGCCGATCGTATCCGCCGAAAGGACGACGATGCGCGCATGCCGGTATTCCGGCGCATGGAATTCCCACGGGTGATTGGCATGATAGCGCGCAAGCTGGGCATCGGTCGGGATGGCCGTGACCTGCTGGCTGGCGAAGGGCACGCGCACGAGGTCGATGGTGCGGGTCTGGGCCTCGAAATCGAACAGGCGGCGGACCATGACATCCGGCACGCCCACGCCATCGCGAATCGGCTGCAGCAGCACGCGCGACGCCTGTTCCTGCCGCACCAGATCAACCAGCCTGCCTTCCGACATGCCCGTGCTGCGCAGGCGGGCATTGAGCAGCGCACGATCGAAATGCCCGTCACGCCCCTTGAACGCGGGAATGGAGAATATCTCGTCACGCACGACGGAATCGGGAACGATAAGGTCGTGACGGTCCGCCGCTTCCGCGATTTCAGCCTGCAGCACGAGGCGCTGGAGCACCTGCCGGGCAATTTCCTCACGCGTGCCGGGGGGGATCTGCGATGGATCGGACAGGTGCATGGACTGCGCCACCTGCGGCATCTCGGACTGGAGCGCGTTCTGGTAAGCCTGCACCAGAATAGGCCTGCCCCCCACGCGGGCGGCGACATCGGCGCGTTCCGTGCCGATACCCATCAGCACGTCGCCCACCCCCCAGCCGATGAAGGCAAGGAAAAACAGCCCCGCGATGATGCGTCCCACCCATGAATCGATGAACACGCGACACAGAAAAGAAAGCATGAAAAACCCTGCACCAGGACCAAGACATAAGGCGGACGGAAAATGGCATGCGCATGATGCGCCCCCTGCCGGGCACCCTGTTTTCCGGTCGCGCACCATACGGTCACGCCGCCGGTTTGACCAGCACTACCATGCCCGCGCATCCGTTGTGCATGTGTGCGGGTTGCAACGCCGGGGCCGCCATGGTGTAGGCTGCCGCCCATGATGGCCATGCCCGGCAGACAATGCGGATAACGCGGCGCGGGCGCGGGCCGAGGAGTGGAAGCATGAAGCAGATCATTGTCGGCAACTGGAAGATGAACGGACTGAGCGCTGATGCCGATGCGCTGGTGGACGGTCTGGTGAAGGGACTGGGTGAACTCCCCACGCGGGCCGATGTTGTCGTATGCCCCCCCTTCACGCAGCTTGCCCGTCTGGCCCCCGCCCTGAAACGGGCCGGAATCGCCCTGGGCGCGCAGGACTGCCATCAGGACAGGGCGGGCGCGCATACGGGGGACATTTCAGCCCCGATGCTGGTGGACCTTGGGGTGGAATATGTCATCCTGGGCCATTCCGAACGCCGGGGCGAACACCACGAACTTGACGAGACGGTGCGCGAGAAGGCCGTCGCCGCCATGGAAGCGGGCCTGACCCCCATCGTGTGTGTTGGCGAAAATGACGACCAGCGATCCGCCGGGGATTCGCAGGAGACAGTGGGCTGGCAGATCCAGGGGTCCCTGCCGCAGGGTTTCAGGGGCATCGTGGCGTATGAGCCGATCTGGGCCATCGGGTCCGGCACGGCGGCGTCGCAGCAGGATATTGCCGACATGTCCGCCTTTATCCGCGCGGAACTGGTGCGCCAGTTCGGGGAAGCTGGCAAAACGATCCGAATCCTTTATGGTGGGTCCGTCAACGAACGCAATGTCACCGATATCCTGCCTGTCGAACACGTGGACGGGGCGCTGGTGGGCAATGCCAGCCTGAAGGCCGATGCCTTCGTGCCGCTTGTCCGCGCCGCCCGCGCATCGTGATTGCCGCGCGGCCAGCGGGGATCAACTGGAAAGACGCATGATCACAGTTCTTCTTTTACTGCACCTGTTTGTCACCATCGCGCTGATCGGCACCATCCTGATCCAGCGCAGCGAAGGCGGCGGGCTTGGAATCGGCGGGTCACAGGGCATGGGCTCCTTCATGTCCGGCCGGGGCACGGCCACCCTGCTTACCCGCTCCACCGCGGTGCTGGGCACGGCCTTCATGGTGCTGTCGCTGGCGCTTGCGGTCATGAACCGCGGGGCGTCCACCGGTACCGGGCATGACATCCTGTCCCAGCCCCCGGCATCCTCCAGCCCCGCCAGCACCAACTGACCGGTCCGGTCAGTCCGGGCAGGACGGATGGCCCCCGTGCACTGCGCGGGGGCTTTTTTTATTTTTTTCCCCCATTCCCCATCGTAGCCTTTGCAGCAGGCGCGCAGGCAGTGTAGGAAGGCCATCCATGACGCGGTTTGTATTCATCACCGGCGGCGTGGTGTCCTCCCTCGGCAAAGGCATCGCTTCGGCTGCCCTTGCTGCCCTGCTTCAGGCCCGTGGTTATCGGGTCCGGTTGCGCAAGCTTGACCCCTATCTGAATGTCGATCCGGGGACGATGAGTCCCTACCAGCACGGCGAGGTCTTTGTGACCGACGACGGCGCGGAAACGGATCTCGACCTTGGCCATTATGAACGCTTTACCGGTGTGCATGCCACCCGGGCGGATAATGCCACCACGGGGCAGATCTATTCCGGCGTGATCGCGCGCGAACGGCGTGGCGATTATCTGGGTGCGACCGTGCAGGTCATCCCCCACATTACCGACTCGATCAAGGAAACGATCGTGGCGGATACCGAGGACCTGGATTTTGTCCTCGTCGAGATCGGGGGCACGGTCGGCGATATCGAAAGCCTGCCCTTCCTTGAATCCATCCGGCAGTTGCGCAACGACCTTGCGGCTGACCAGACGATGTTCATTCACCTGACCCTGCTGCCGTGGATCGCGGCGGCGGGCGAACTGAAAACCAAGCCGACGCAGCACTCCGTCAAGGAACTGCAGAATGTCGGCATCCAGCCGCAGATGCTGGTCTGCCGTTCGGACCGGGAAATTCCCGAAAACGAACGCCGCAAGATCGCAAGCTTCTGCAACGTCCGCCCGCAGGCCGTAATCGCCGCACGCGATGTGGACACGATCTATGCCTGCCCCATCTCCTACCATGCGGAAGGGATGGATACCGAGGTGCTGCGCCATTTCGGCCTGCCCACCACGCCTGATCCCGACCTGTCGCGGTGGGAAAAGATTGTCGACGCCGTCCGCCACCCGGACCGCGAAGTGATCGTGACGGTGGTTGGCAAGTACACCGCCCTGCTGGACAGCTACAAATCCCTGATCGAAGCCCTGCAGCATGGCGGGATCGCCAACCGTGCCCGCGTGCGGCTGAACTGGGTCGAGGCGGAAAGCTTCGAGAAGTCGGACGACGCCGTGCAGATGCTGGCCCGCAGCGACGCGATACTGGTACCCGGCGGATTTGGCGAACGCGGGTCCGAAGGCAAGATCCGCGCCGTACGTTATGCGCGCGAAAACAACATACCCTTCCTGGGTATCTGCTTCGGCATGCAGATGGCGGTGATCGAATGCGCGCGCAACCTTGCGGGCATTGCCGATGCGTCCTCCACCGAATTCGGGCCGACGGATCAGCCGCTGGTCGGGCTCATGACCGAATGGGCGCGTGGCAATGAACTGCTGCGCCGCCGCGAAGGCGGCGAGATGGGCGGCACCATGCGTCTGGGGGCCTATCCCGCCAAACTGGCGCCGGGTTCACGTGCAGCCGATACATATGGCCGCACGGACATCCGTGAACGCCACCGTCACCGGTATGAGGTCAACGTCCATTACCGCGACAAGCTGGAAAAGACGGGCCTGCGCTTTTCGGGCATGTCGCCCGACGATATCCTGCCCGAGGTCGTGGAATATCCCGACCACCCGTGGTTCATCGCGGTGCAGTACCATCCCGAACTGCTGTCGAAGCCGTTTGACCCGCATCCGCTTTTCTCCGGCTTTATCGGGGCGGCCGTGGCCAAAGCGGCGGCGAAATGATGGCGACCAGTCATACCATATCCATCGGTTCGCTGAAGGTTGGCAACGAATCCCCCTTCGTGCTGATCGCTGGCCCCTGCCAGATCGAATCGGCAAGCCATGCGCTGGAAGTGGCTGATGCGCTGCACGGGATCACCACCCGCCTTGGTATCGGGCTGATCTACAAAAGTTCGTTCGACAAGGCCAACCGTACCAGCATCAACGGTGCGCGCGGCGTCGGCATGGCGCGCGGGCTGGATATTCTGGGGCAGGTGCGTCAGCGTTATGACGTGCCGGTCCTGACCGATGTTCACCAGCCTGACCAGTGCGCCATCGTTGCCGAAACGGTGGATGTGCTCCAGATCCCGGCCTTCCTGTGCCGCCAGACAGACCTTCTGCTGGCGGCGGGGGAAACCGGGGCTGCGATCAACATCAAGAAAGGCCAGTTCCTTGCCCCGTGGGACATGGCGAACGTAGCCGCCAAGGTCGCCTCCACCGGCAATGAACGCATCATGCTGTGCGAACGTGGCTCGTCTTTCGGCTACAACACGCTGGTCAATGACATGCGCGCCCTGCCGATCATGGCGGGGACGGGTTATCCGGTCATTTACGACGCCACCCATTCGGTGCAGCAGCCGGGGGGGCTGGGGTCGTCTTCGGGCGGGCAGCGGATATTCGCGCCCATCCTTGCACGTGCCGCGCTGGCCATCGGGGTTGGTGGGGTATTTATCGAAACCCATCCCGACCCCGACCACGCACCCAGCGACGGCGCGACCATGCTGCCGCTTTCGTGCATGGAAGACCTGCTGACCTGCCTGCAGCGCTATGACCAGTTAACCAAGCTGATCCAGCCGGACGAAATTATCTAAATCGATCCGTCACCAAACGGCCGCTCCGTAACAATGCGGGGCGGCTGTCGGCGTTTAAAGCGTCTCCATACGCTGGAGAACTGCTTCCCCCGCCTGCGCAAAGGCCGCCGGACTGAAACGCTGCATGACCAGATCGCGGCCAGCCTGCCCCATCGCGGCAAGCTGTTCAGGGTGACGCAAGGCTACCGCCAGCGCATCCGCCAGTTCCTGCGGGCGCTGCGGGCGTATTTTCCATCCCGTCACACCATCCTGTACGGAGTGGTTCATCTCACCCACATTGCTGGCCAGTACGGGCAGCCCCGTATTCATGGCTTCATGCGCGGCAATGCAGAACCCTTCCCGGCGCGATGGCTGCACATACAGATGGCATGACCGCAGGAACGCGGCAGTATCCTCGACATAGCCCATGAACTCTACGTTTTTCAGACCATGCCGGACGCAGAAGTCGCGCAGGGCCGGATAATCGGCCCCTTCCCCACCGATCATGACGCGGAATGGTGGCAGATCGCCAGCAGCCCGCAACAGGACAAGGGCGCGACAGAGTATGTCATACCCCTTGGCCGTATGCAGGCGCCCCAGCGTGCCAATCCGTATCTCCTCCCCCCCTGCCCATGGGGACGCAGGCTGAATGTCAGGGCGTGTGCGAAAAATCGGCCAGCACGCCAGTTCGCTATTCGCCAGTCCCAGCCTTTTACGGGTCAGTTCGGTTACGAAATCGGAATCCCCGATCCAGAGCCGGCTACGCTTTTTCATCAGCCGTAACAGCGCGAGGTTCGCGGGTTTCAGAAACGCATTATGCTGCCAGCTTACAACGGGTATGCCCTGTCGCGCGCCCACCATCTGCCCCAGTACGGTCGCCCGCGTCAGGGATGTCCAGATATGGGTCGGCCTTACGCGCCGGACCCAGCGGTCAAGTGCATGCAGGATCCGGGGAGCAGAAGCCGTATCCGCCGCCAGCACGTCGCCTGTTATGCCAGCGCTGTTCATTGCGGGCACGGCACGGCCATTGCGCCGTATCAGGGCGGCAACATGCACGTCATGCCCCTGCCCCCGGCACACATCCACAATGGCCGGAATGGGCAAGGCTGCGCCACCCCCTTCAAACGTATTGATTATGTAAGCAATGCGCATATTTCTCTCGACTGCCCCTTTCAGGCTGGAGAAGAACATACCGCATTACCCGCCCGCCCATCAGGCGGCGGGGGATTTATCCTGTGACAAAAAGTAAACGATTTCACGGGCCGCGCGCTGGGCAGCGGTTTCGGGGGGCTGAGTATGGAATGTGGCCTGAAAGGCTGCTTCCTGCCGCTGCGCATATACGCGCTGCTGTTCCTGGGCCACCGCCAGCGCATGCGGCAGGTCAGCCACCCGGTCGATCACCTGCCCCATGTTCCAGTGGGCATAGTTGGGATTACCCTGCCACCGTGCGCCATGGCTGTTGAGCAGGATGCACGGGCGCGGCTGACAGATCCATTCATAGATCTGGCTGCTGGCATCGCCCAGATAGATGTCCGCCGCAAGCGTGTAGGACATGTCCACTGAATACGGACTGCCGGTATCGATACGGATATGGGGCAGGTTGCGTAAATGCGGGGGGATCAGCCTGCGCAGGCGCATGCGGCGGTGTTCGACCGAAATATGCATCTTCCTGCGAAACAGCATGACATGCGGGGCGAAGATCAGGTTGTATTTATCCTGTCCCGCAAACCATTCCAGCACCTCCATCCCCATATCCCACCACGAGGACAGGACGGGATCGAAATGCGGATTGTATAAAACGGTGGGCCGGTCGTTATCAAAAAAGCGCCTGCGCGTCGCCATATCCACGGTATCGAATTTGGGATACCCCACCACCGCATGATGACCATGGCGGATCAGCCGTTTTTCCAGCATCCGGTCACGGGTCTTGGTTCCGGGCAACAGGACCAGATCGAAAAACCGCGTCACGTCCCGAAAGCCGATCGAACGGTCGCCAGCCCCATGGGGAAAATAGATCAGTCTGGTATCCAGCCGGAAATGGCTTTTCAGCAGGGCCGATGTCGTCTCCGGCACCACCAGTGCGTCAAAGCCTGCAAACAGGTCCACATTCTCCCGCAGATTGGCAATCCGGCGGAAGGGCACGACAGCACGGGCGACCACATTGATCGCCTTGGACAACCGGCTTATGTCAATACGGACATACTTGATGCGGTCCGAACACGCCCCTATTGTCCGGCGTGCGTGGGCTTCCTGCTCGATTGAGGAGGTAATGACCGTTACATCCTGCCCCAGGCGGACAAGCTCGGAAACTATCGGGGCGGTATGGGAAACCTGATGGGTGCAGTCATGATTGAACAGGAACCCGATCCTGAGATTACGTAACGTCATGCCCGGACTTGTGACGTAATTTTACAAAAAAGAACAGGTGTGAATCACCTGTCCCGTGCCCGTCACGCTCCCTTTCCTTTCGGAAAATACCATCCGCCGCATGGCATGAAGGGGACAGCCATCCCTGCCCCCACGGCGTTTTTACTGCCCCCCTTTTATGCAGGCACCTTATCGCGCACGACTGCATCCCGACCGATCGCTGATATGTCAAAGGGCGTGGTCTGGTAAATCTGGTTGATCCAGTTACCCGCCAGCAGATGGGCATGACCACGCCAGCGGTTTATGGGGCGCAGTTCGGGATCGTTGCCGGGGAAGTAATTATACGGCACGGAAACGTGGAGACCCGCCGCCCGATCCCGGAAATATTCATCCGCCAGTGAGGTGGAATCATATTCAAGATGATTGAACATATGCAGCGCATGATGATCCGGGTCATCAAGCAGGCAAAGACCCGTATCCGCACTTTCCGCCAGTACGGTCATGCCACTGTAGGCCGGAATATCGGCCCGCCTTACCTCGGTCCAACGGGAGACGGGAATGGACAGGTCATCGGCAAACCCGACCAGATAGGGAGAGGATGGAACAAGAATGCGGTGGTCATAGACACCGAACGCCTTTTCCGCCAGCGCATGCTTGGGCATGCCATGGAAATGATGCACCGCCGCCTGCGCAGCCCAGCAGATATTGAAACATCGGTGCACATGGGTCTGGGTCCAGTCAAATATCCGCCGCAGCTCGTCCCAGTATTTCACCTGATGAAAAGGCAGCCGCTCAACCGGCGCACCTGTTATGATGAAGCCGTCAAACCGTTCATCACGCACATCTTCCCATGCCCGATAAAACGATGTCATGTGATCGGCTGGCGTATTGCGCGGCACATGGCTGTTGATGCGTACCAGCGTCAGTTCCACCTGTAACGGCGTCGCCCCGACCAGACGGGCAATCTGCGTCTCGGTACAGATCTTGTTGGGCATGAGGTTCAGCAGGCCGATACGCAGCGGGCGGATATCCTGACGCGTGGCGTCGGTCTCACCCAGTACCATAACGCCCTCAGCCTCTAGCGTGCTGCGGGCGGGAAGATCATCCGGAATTCTGATAGGCATTGCGACGTCGTTCCTCCATTCAGGCAGGGACGACATGGTGGCTTGCTCCGTTTGGTTGCCGGTTCGGCCACATCCTCCCTTTCAGGAGCGCCACCTTGCCCGGAACGGCAGGTTGGCGTTGGGCGTCGCCCCAACTCTTGATGCAGGTGCGATGCTAGGCATTTTCCGCCCCGACGGCAAGCTTTTATGGCGGGACGGAGAACTGCCCCCCTCCTCCCGTAAAAAAACGGCGGTGCCTATATGTCCCCTGCCCTTACCCGCCGGACATTACATGACAAGGGCATGAAGTCTGGTCTCGCCCCCTTACATCACACCATTTCGGCTGCGCACTGGATATGCTGGCGGATGCTGTCAGCAGGCTGCGGCCTGCCAAGCAGGAAGCCCTGCACCTGATTGCAGCCAAGCGCGTTAAGCTGCGCCCACTGGTCCTGCGTTTCCACGCCTTCCGCCGTGATCGGAATATCCATGCCATGCGCCAGGTTGATAATGGCCTGTATAATACTGGATGCCCCCTTTTCCGGCAGTTCACGCACAAAGGAGCGGTCAATCTTGATTTTCTGGAACCGGAAGGAACGCAGATAACCCAGCGAGGAATACCCCGTGCCAAAATCATCCAGTACGATGCCACACCCCATCTCACCCAGCTTTTGCAGGATATCACGATTGGTCGCGCTATTCTGGACGAAGATGTTTTCCGTAATCTCGATCTCAAGACGTGCCGGCTCAAGGCCAGCCTGCTGCAACGCGCATTCAACTATATCCACAAACCGCGGATTACGAAGCTGTATTGGCGAAACATTGACCGCCACCTTCAGGTGTTCCGGCCATGTCGCGGCCTCCCTGCACGCAGCCCGCAGGACCCATTCCCCCAGATCGTGTATCAGGCCGTTTTCCTCAGCCAGACCGATAAACTGGTCCGGGGGTATCATCCCCTGCACGGGATGCTGCCACCGCGTCAGGGCCTCACATGCACAGATCCGGTTCCCCGGCATCGTGTACAGCGGCTGGAAATGAAGGGTCAGTTCGTCATTCGCAATGGCGGCACGCAATTCGTTACCCAGACGGGCACGGGTCTGGATCTCATCGCGCAGTTCCGCATCGAATAACTGGAAACCATTGCGCCCCAACGATTTGGCGCGATAAAGTGCTATATCTGCATATTGCAGCAATGTTTCTGATGAATCCGCGTCAAACGGATATAGCGCCGCGCCAATACTTGCGCCGATAACGATATGATGGCCGTCAATAATATAAGGCCGCCCCACGGTCTCGACTATTTCGCGCGCCCGGCCCTTCAGTTCAGCCTGCGTGGGGACAGCGGGCCAGATAATGGCGAATTCGTCCCCGCCCAGACGGGCGACAAGATCTTCTTCCCGACTGCATGCCCGCAGGCGGGCCGCGACAAGTCGCAACAACGCATCACCCGTCGCATGCCCATACACGTCATTGACCGTCTTGAAGTAATCAAGATCGATACATAGCAATGTTGCATTCAGCCCTTTGCGGCAACCCGCATTCAGACGTGAACTGAACAGGGCACGATTGGCCAGACCGGTCAGCGGGTCGTAATGCGCGAACTGTTCCACCTGATGCTGGGCATTACGCTGTTCCGTCACATCATCCGCAACGCATAATTCCCATCGTGGCGCATCGCTTTCATCCGTAATCATGACCCGCCGGGTGGAAACCACCCGTCTGTGGCCCTGATTGTTGCGCAGTGTCTTTTCGGCCTCTCCCTGCTGGTCCACATCCGGACGGTTGACCAGAAAATGCCCGACTTCATCTTCACAGAATATGTTGTCGACGTTCTTTCTAAGTAATAACTCCCGCCCACATCCGATCATGTGTTCAGCCGCCCGATTGACCAGAACCGGACGTTCATGCCGGATGGAACGCACGATCAGGGCAGAGGGAATATTTTCTATGATCGTATCAATAAAAAGCTTGTCGCGTAAAATCTTCCGGTTGGCCTTGCGTAATTCTTCGGCTGAATGCTTCAGACTCGCGGCAGATGCAATTGCATTGGAATGGGAAGCACTGATCAGGTCCAGCGCCGACCCCGTACCAAGATAGCGCCCGTTTTCAGTAACAATATAACCACGCAAAAGGTCAGATGCCTGCCCACGCAATGCAAGAGCCGTAAAATCGGATGATGAAACCTGCGCATCAATAATAACGGGACTTGCATCCATCAGAAGGGCAACAGGCCGCCGACTGAAAAGCGCATGTCCAAATTTCCCCGAAACCTTGAGAAAAAAAGCCTGCCTTTCCACAAGGCCAACAGGTTCGTCTTCCGTGTTTATGACGGTCACAAGCAGAAGGGCTTCATCATTACGGAACAGGGTAAACAGGCACTCACCGGGGTCATCTGGCCGTACAATCGGCCCCTTTTTGGCAATATCCCCCATTGAAAGAAAACTATTACGGGTTTTCTCTACGAAGCCCACGCTCATTATTCATTTTCCACATATATGCAGCACAGATATATTATTTCTACATTTTTTTATTATTCTATCTGCCCTCTGAACATATTTACGTATCTGAAAAATAAAGTATCCCCGCATTTCGGTACATCCATGCGGGGATACAGGTAAAACATCTTATGAACTGGAAGGTCGTTATGACTGAATTATGAAATATGCCCCGTTTTAGAAAGCGGCCTGAATACGTCCGGCGACGGAGTTTCCGTCCCGCCCGACCAGATCGTAAAGCTGGCTGTTGCG